>VOFB01000669.1_pt1:0-235000 | contig 318000 bp, 380 predicted proteins | sample 5384141 | NCBI WGS metagenome assembly VOFB01 (sample SAMN12384721, study PRJNA508395) | human gut metagenome | isolation source: healthy gut A | host: Homo sapiens
GACTCAAGAAACTGAAAAAGTGCGAAAACAAATGCAGATCGTATGTATTGACGATCTTGTTCCACAGGATCATCTTCTGCGAATTATCGATAAAGCCATCGACTGGTCATTTATTTATGACCTTGTTCGTGATACTTATTCGATAGCATGGGACGTCCAAGCATTGATCCAGTACTGCTTATCAAGATTCCCCTTATTCAATACCTGGTAATGGAATAAAGCATGCGCCAAACTATTAAAGATTGAGGTAAACATGGCGTATCGTTGGTTTCTTGGACTTGAACTTTGCGATTCTGTTCCACATCTACCTTCGGAAAGAATTATACCCGCCGGTTTAAGGATACTGATTTATTTGAGCAGATTTTTCAGCATATCCTAGAAGAATGCTACCGCTTCGCTGGTTTGATCCAACAGAAATCTTTTTTTGTCGATGCAACGCATGTCAAAGCAAGGGCTAATAACAAAAAGATGCAAAGACGAATTGCACAGCAAGAAGCCTTATTCTATGCCGATATGCTACGCAAAGATATCGATGCTGGACAGAGAAAAACATGGAAAGAAATCGCTTAAAGATAAGGACGATCATAATAAGCCCGCGTCGATCAATGATAAATTTGAAAGACCATACGGATGACATTAGCTAGACTGAAAAACTATTAAGCAGTACAACAGATCCTGAAAGCGGATGGTTCCGAAAGGGCGAACATAAGCATGTGTTTGCCTATGGGATTGAAACTGCCTGTGATAAAAACGGATGGATTATCGATTTCACAGTAAATCCAGGAAACGAGCATGACAGCAGAACTTTTAAAGGTCTTTATGATAAGCTTACAAATGTCGGAATGAAATACTGTATTGTTGATGCTGGTTATAAAACTCCTGCGATAGCAAAAATTTTATAGACGATGGTGTGACACCGGTATTCCCATACAAACGCCCAATGACTAAAGACGGATTTTCAGAAAACATGGTATGTGTATGATGAATACAATGATGCATACATTTGTCCGGGTAATCATTTCCTGCACTATAGCACCACCAATCGAGATGGGTATCGTGAGTACAAAAGCTGCGAAAAAAATCTGTGAGGGATGTCAATATTGTTTCTCCTTTAATCGAGCAGGGACAATCTCCATATCTAATCATTACCAATCATCCAGAACTGGATATGTCAGTCCGTTCCTTGTACACCTATCTGGATCAAGGTCTGTTTACAGCCAGAAACATTGATTTAAAACGTAAGCCCGGCTTCAAGCCACGAAAGTGCCATAAAACACAGATTACAAACAGAACCGTCTTCGAGAAAAGGTTATTCAGTGATTTTAGTGAGCTGCAGTTATCCTCTTTTGTAGAAATGGATACGGTACACTCATCCAGAGAATCCAACAAGACGTTACTGACCTTTTTTTCTTCACTAAGGAAAAGCTGTTCCTTGCCTTTCTCCTGAATCGTTGTACTAAAGGCGCTGTCCGGCTTATTTTTGACCGTTTAGAAAAACGTATGGGCACCTATGAGTTCTTATCTGTCTTTGAATATATCTTGACAGACAGAGGTTCAGAATTCGGAGATCCTGTCGCTCTTGAAACAGGACTGGATGAAATTCAGCGTACCAGCATCTACTATTGTGATCCCATGCGTAGCGGACAAAAAGGAGGTCTTGAGCAGGCTCACACCATGCTTCGCATGGTGCTTCCCAAAGGAACTAGTTTTGAATTTTTGACACAATGGGATGTGAATCTAATCGTGAATCACATCAACTCCACTCCAAGGGAAAGTCTTAATGGAAGCACGCCTTATGACGCCGAGCTTAAGCGCATTGACCCTGATTTGGTCAATCTAACGCCTAAGCTGATTCTGCTTCAACCATTAACAACCACTTAGAAATCTGCTGTCGGACTGGAAATTAAACTTTCACATTTTCCTCACATGACCGGTGGAATTTAGTCTCGCACACTACCTTCCAGTGGTCCGTTTGTCATACCATCAAATCAGTTTTTTCCAAGAAGTTACTCCTATTATAACAGAAATAAGCGTTTTGAGCTTATAAAACTCTTAGAAAATCAAGAACTTTTAAATGAGTGTGGAATTTACTTCTGCACTGGAATTTACTTTTTTCAAGTTAGCTTCAGAAAATATTAAAAATCCGCTATACTCACCTATCGTATAGCGGATTAATATAACACTATTTAATTTTCAGTCTTTTCACCGTTTTTGTCCGTACCCGCATTTACAACGAGATTTACTCCATCAAGTCCGGTTACATTTACGTTGCGATTTACCTTTGCGTCATATGAATCAGCGTTGATAATCTCAGATAAATCAATACCTGTTGCCTCTTTCATACTCTCAAATACCTTTGCCATTACAACCGGTACATTTCCGGCAACCTTGCCTACACCATTTTCGCCATCACCGCCACCGATAATAGTAATCTTGTCGATTTGTCCAAGTGGCTCTGCAACCTTGGCTGCGATATCAGGCAGCACCTTAATCATCATCTCTGCAACGGCTGCCTTATTGTACTTGGCATATGCCTCTGCCTTTTTCTCCATAGCCTCAGCCTCTGCAATACCCTTTGCCTGGATAGCTGATGCTTCTGCCTCTCCGACTGCACGGATACCGGCAGCTTCCTGCTCCTTGGCATATCTCATGGCTTCTGCCTCTGCTTTCTGTGCCTCCGCCTGACGCTGTGCCTCGAACTGTCTTGCCTCTGCTTCCTTCTGACGCTGGTAGAGCTGTGCCTCTGCCTGCTGCTGTGCTGCGTATTTATTGGCTTCAGCCTTTTTCTTGACCTCTGCCTCAAGAGACTGCTCTGTTACTGCAACCTCTTTCTGCTTTAACTCAATCTCTCGCTCCTGCTTTGCGATATCAGCGTTTGCTGTGGCAACCTCAATGGTCTTACGCTGCTCCTCCTTCTGGATGTCGTAAGCCGCATCCGCCATAGCCTTCTTTGTATCAGCCTCCATCTGAAGCTCTGATTTCTTGATAGCGAGCTTATTCTGTTTCTTGGCAATCTCTGTCTGTGCTGCAACCGCTGCATCATTTGACTCTTTATCAGCCGAAGCCTGAGCTACCTTGATGTCTCTCTCACTCTCTGCCCTTGCGATGGCGGCGGCCTTTTTAATCTTTACGATATTGTCGATACCAAGATTCTCTATTACCTCGTTGCCATCCACAAAATTCTGCACATTAAAGCTGATGATATCAAGTCCCATTGCCGCAAGATCAGGCTCTGCATTCTCTTTTACCAGATTGGCAAACTTCTGACGGTCTGAGACCATCTCTTCAAGCTTCATTTTTCCAACAATCTCACGTACATTACCCTCGAGAACCTCTCTGGCAACACCAGCGATATACTCTGTGTTTTTGTTAAGGAAATTCTCAGCCGCAAGGCGTAGCTTTTCAGGATTATTACTGATCTTTACGTTTACCGTAGCATCGACGTTGATATTGATATAATCTGCTGTCGGTACTGCATTGCTCGTCTTTACATCGATAGGTATCAGTCTGAGATTCAGCTTATCAAGACGCTCAAAAACGGAATACGTATGCTTGCCTTTCCGATAACTACCTTTGACTTTTTCTTCACACCTGAAATGATATACGCCATATCAGGCGGTGCCTTCACGTATCCGATTGCCATAAACAACAGGATAACAAGAACAACAACTGCAACAATAATTCCAATGATACTAATGTCCTGCATAACTTTGTCCTCTCTTTAGTATGCTTTTTATTAATAATTTAACAATATCATTTTATTATAAATATATTGTTTTGTCACCCTAAATATTAAAAAAATAATATACCACTGTGCATTTGAATGTCAGATTTCCCGCTGTGGATGCCTGGCCGATTGGAATCATTGCGGATGCCGCAAATGCAAAGGTATTTATATGGCATGCTGCACCCGTCGCAATTAGTACTGCTCCTCCAACTGTCCTCCAGATTCCCTGTGTCTTTACTTACAATCGAAATGTCTCTCTGACTTTTTATCTATTTCACCAAAAGAATGAAAACTGTTATTTATATAAATTTTTAGTTCCTGTTCTGTAAATTTATATTCTTTGAACAGTTTTGAAATATGTAATACCTTGGAACACGCATATATTATTGCACTCCCATTAAATGGTCCTGTAAATGTACAAAAATTTCTTTCATCTATTACGTATGTATACCAATTTCCATTTCTTTCAAAATATCCACACTGATTTGGCTTTTCGATAAACTCACCAAAATGAAAATCTCTATACTTTTCCAGATTCTGCTCTGTTTTTTCAAATAACACATTTTTTATTTTTTCCGCTTTTTCATTTAACATATTATTCACCACTTTCTTATTTCTACACTTACTTAATCACAACAGTATCCATATCAAAAATTATTCCAGCTTCTTTTAAAGTTCCCCAACTATAAATTGTATTCATCTGCCCTGCTCCACCTTCATAATATCTGTAATCATAGCGCATGCCGCCTCCAAGCGCAGAGGACAGCCGTCCCATGGCATCATAGCTGTAATCCGCCATATGTTCCCTGCAGCCGGCCGAGGATATCATAGGTAAACTTCTCGATGCTTCCGTTCTTCTCTCGGTAATGTTTCGCAACATTTTTTCTTGTTGCTAAGAGTGCGTTTATATCAGCATATTGGAACTAAATATTCTATTTTGATTTTGTAATGTTCGTTCGTATACCCAACTCGGCAAAATTTCGCTAGCGTCTATTAATTAACATCATGGATTCTTAATTGCTTCTGGGCAGCCATGATGGTTAATTATTAGACGTGCAGGAGTTATAGGTTGTTGGGAGTCCGTAAGAATAAACATATAAATAACCAAGCATCCTCTTTCAACACTACTTTTTTAAATTAGAAAGCATTTTCTCTGCTTTATCCATTTCGCCTAATAAAGGATTCATATAATCACTAAACGCATCTAAATAAGCTCTACACCCACCACTAATCATAATTTTACTAATATCTTCATTACTTGATATAATTTCTTCAGCTTTCATATATCTATCATATAATGTTTTTAGAATAGGTCTGTTAGGCTCAAGTATTATACGTTGTTCCAACAATTCAATTATTTTTCTAACCTGTTTTTTATTTCAATTACATTTTCATCCATAGCTGGTCTGGTATGCTAAACACATAGGAATCAAAGCAGTCTTTTTCTATCTATTGCTTTTCTTTTATTCCTATTTCACAATTATCCTGTAATAGATAGAGGTGTGCGTCACCACTCTTGAAGCACTTGTGACTTCGTTCATTGAGACTGCTCCCTCTGCTTTGCAGGATTTTGCGTATTAGCTGGATGTTGGCAGCATTTGTGCTGTACTTCGTATATCTAACCAGATTGTAACCCGCATTGAAGTGAGGATTCTATCTACTTACAATTCACATTAGAAAGGATTTCAATTATGTACATCGTAGGCATTGATATTGGCAAAAATCATCATGAAGCATCCATTGTTTCACCTGAAGGCAAACAAATCGGCCGTTCTCTTCGCTTTGCAACTACACACAAAGGTGCAGATTCTCTTATGCGCTTTATCTTCAAAAACATCGGTAATTCCCCTTGTGTATTTGGCATGGAAGCTACAGGTCATTACTGGTATCCCATTTATTCATTTCTAAAAGCAAAAGGATATACCATCTATGTAATCAATCCTATCCAGTCTGATTCTTTAAGAAAAATGTATATACGACAAACCAAAAACGATTCAATTGACTCTTTTTAATTGCAGAAGTGATACGTTTCGGTCAGTTTGGGACTACTTCCATGGCTGATGAAAACATCCTTGCCATGCGTCAGTTATGTCGTTATCGTGATTCTGTCATTTCTTCCAGAACTGAAATTAAGCTCCGAATCGGCACAATTATGGAACAAATCTTCCCAGAGTACGAAAAACAGTTTTCCTCTCTTTGGGTGAGCACATCCATGGGCATTCTGGAAAAGTATCTCACCCCTGAGAATATTGAGAATACACCAATAGATGAGCTCTTTGAAATCATAAAAGATAAGAGCCACAACCGACTTACCAAAGCTAAAGCCATTTCCATCAAAGAAGCTGCAGCTGATACCTTTGGTATTAAGATAGCACAGGATGCTTTCTCTTTCCAGTTAAAACAGCTCATTGACAGAATGAATTTTCTTGATAAGCAGATTGAAGCTCTTGATATTGAAATCATGAAATACTATGAGCAGTTTGATTGTTACTTACATACAATCCCGGGAATAGGCATAATTGGTGCTGCTACTATTCTTGCTGAAATCGGTGATATAAGCAGATTTAAAAATTCCTCTGCATTAGTTGCCTTTGCTGGCATTGATCCAACTGTACGTCAGTCGGGTGAATTTAACAGCACACATAACCATATGTCAAAACGTGGTTCACCTTACTTAAGACATGCCATTTTTCTTGCGGCTACAACCTGCTCTTTTCACAATAGCCCGTTGAATGCATATTACAAAAAGAAACGTGACCAAGGCAAACATCACTTAACTGCCACAGGAGCCGTGGCAAGAAAGCTTACCACCATAATTTATGCCGTGTTACGGGATAGTAAACCTTATGAACCTAAGAAGTTCTGTTAATGTCTGGTAGTAAGACTATGATTTAAGCCTGCCTGTGGGGAGGCTTAGTTGTGATACTCATTTTAAATTCTCGGACTTTATCACACCACTCATCAATTAATTGACGAAGTTCTTTTGTATCCACCTCACAACAAGTTTCATAGTATTCATCATCATCCTCTATTAACATATTATATATTTTTGTGTTTTTAAAATTTATCTCCGCACAACAAACATTTCCACTTATCTCTTTTGAAATGATTTCTCCTGACAATACCTTATCAAAATCTGATTTAATCCATTCTTCAAATGGTCTAACATCAGAGCACAAAAATGTATTAAGCGTTTCTGCATTTTTACAATTACATACTATACAAATATATTTTTTTTCCTTTTGCAAGTTCATATTCCACATATTTTCTTTCAATCATTATTACTCCTTTGGAAAAGCTGAAATTATTTTTCCATTATTATTTATATACATTTCAATTTCTAATCCATTATTTGATATACCAATATATGAATTTTTAGATCCAACTACAAACACTTTGTTATTATAAGCCTCATTAATTGAATCAATCACATCTTGAGGGCTCATTTCTTTATGGAAAAACGTTGAATAACCCCCATTTCCAGATTTTGGAATACCATTAACCTCAACTTGTGCCTTATATACCCCTAAATCATTTATTAATACTTCTGTTCCATTAACAATATTTCCTGCAGTATCTTTAATACACTCATAATGATAACCTCCTGCTTTCCCTCTTCTAACATTTCCTTCAAAAAAAATATGTTCTATAGTTGAGTCCATAAAGTTATCAGTATTTTTTAATTCTATTAGACTTGACTTCCCATAGCTGGTCTGGTATGCTAAACACATAGGAATCAAAGCAGTCTTTTTTCTATCTATTGCTTTTCTTTTATTCCTATTTCACAATTATCCTGTAATAGATAGAGGTGTGCGTCACCACTCTTGAAGCACTTGTGACTTCGTTCATTGAGACTGCTCCCTCTGCTTTGCAGGATTTTGCGTATTAGCTGGATGTTGGCCGCATATGTGCTGTACTTCGTATATCTAACCAGATTGTAACCCGCATTGAAGCGAGGATTCTACCTGTTACATACCATTTACACAAAAGGAGTTTTCTTATGTACATTATCGGAATTGATATTGGTAAAAATCATCACGAAGCTTCCATTGTTTCTCCTGAAGGGAAACAAATCGGACATTCGCTTCGGTCAGTTTACCACCATAATCTACGCCGTATTTCGGGATGGTAAGACTTATGAACCTAAGAAATTCTGTTAATATATGGTAGTGAGACTACGAATTAAGCCTGCCGGTGGGAGGCTTAGTTGTGATGCTCATTTTAAATTTTTGAACTTTATCACACCACTCATCAATTAATTGACGAAGTTCTTTTGTATCAACTTCACACCAATTCCCCATAGCATCCTCTGCCAGATTATCATATACTTTAGTCGTTTTAGGACTTATTTCCGCACAACATACATTTCCATTTACTTCTTCATATTCACTTTTCCCTGACAGTACTCTATCAAAACCTGATTTAATCCATTTTTCAAAGGGCAATACATCGCATGACATAAAAGTTGTCAACAACTGATATTTCTCATCAAATATGATACTTATATCCTCAATACCATTTTTTAATTTATATTCTTCTATTCTGTATTTCATTTCTATTCCTCCGGAAATGCTGAAATAATTTTACCACTTTGATCTAAAAACATATCTATTTTCATACCATTATTAGCTACTCCCGAATTTATAAAAAGCCCTTATCGTTTATAGTAAAACTTTCACAGAAACACGCACCCTTTTGCAACATTCTGTTGCTAAAAGTGCGTTACATCAACATATTCATTTTGCAATATTCATTCGTATGCCTAACTCAACAAAGTTTTAGTGTCATTTATAACACCATGGATACTTAATTGCTTTTGGGCAACCATGATGATTAATTAATAGATATGCATGGGTTGTAGTGATGCTATTAGATGTCTGAAAGTATAACCATAATTAAAATTATTCCATATTATATTTTTCTAAATCCTGTGCAAATGTATTGTTTTCGATAAGAGCATTAACAACTTCACTCTTTTTCGATATTACTAATATTAATGAACCATCCCAAACCACAATTTCTGAAACTGCTAATGGATGTTGCAATGCTATTGGATTTTCCCAAAATCCTTTATATCCATCAGCATACGGATAATCATATTTTAATACTTCTTCAAGTCTTATTTCTTTAGGGAAAGCAGAGAAGACCCCCCATATCCATTGGAACTCCTCTTTAGCTAGTAAATCTAACAAGCTTCTTCCTTCAATCCAACAGTATTCATTATCCAAAATTTTTACTATCTCTTCGTCACTTGGATAACATTCAATATTTGTAATAAGCCAATTATAGTTGTCCACATCTCCAATAATATTGCAAATATCTTTTATAGAAATCTCATCATTTTTTATTATACAACCTTTCATCTCTTCTCCTTAATTTCTTTTTGATTTTCCATTGTTATATTCCCATGTATGTTCATGTGGGACTTCTGGATGTTCTTTGGGATTTCCATGGTCACTCATATCAACATCTCTATATGCTTTACCCTCAGAATCATACCATCGTCTAGTTTTTATATTTCCCTCTGCGTCTAATATGTCCACCGATGTATTCACTTCACCATATGGTCCTGGATTTTTATTGACTGAAGTATGCTTTAAGGACGGTGTAATATCTATTTCATTTCCTAAAGTAGATATAATAGTCTTTTTACCACTCTGGTATGCTAAACACATAGGAATCAAAGCAGTCTTTTTCTATCTATTGCTTTTCTTTTATTCCTATTTCACAATTATCCTGTAATAGATAGAGGTGTGCGTCACCACTCTTGAAGCACTTGTGACTTCGTTCATTGAGACTGCTCCCTCTGCTTTGCAGGATTTTGCGTATTAGCTGGATGTTGGCAGCATATGTGCTGTACTTCGTATATCTAACCAGATTGTAACCCGCATTGAAGTGAGGATTCTATCTACTTACAATTCACATTAGAAAGGATTTCAATTATGTACATCGTAGGCATTGATATTGGCAAAAATCATCATGAAGCATCCATTGTTTCACCTGAAGGCAAACAAATCGGCCGTTCTCTTCGCTTTGCAACTACACACAAAGGTGCAGATTCTCTTATGAGCTTTATCTTCAAAAACATCGGTAATTCCCCTTGTGTATTTGGCATGGAAGCTACAGGTCATTACTGGTATCCCATTTATTCATTTCTAAAAGCAAAAGGATATACCATCTATGTAATCAATCCTATCCAGTCTGATTCTTTAAGAAAAATGTATATACGACAAACCAAAAACGATTCAATTGACTCTTTTTTAATTGCAGAAGTGATACGTTTCGGTCAGTTTGGGACTACTTCCATGGCTGATGAAAACATCCTTGCCATGCGTCAGTTATGTCGTTATCGTGATTCTGTCATTTCTTCCAGAACTGAAATTAAGCTCCGAATCGGCACAATTATGGAACAAATCTTCCCAGAGTACGAAAAACAGTTTTCTTCTCTTTGGGTGAGCACATCCATGGGCATTCTGGAAAAGTATCTCACCCCTGAGAATATTGAGAATGCACCAATAGATGAGCTCTTTGAAATCATAAAAGATAAGAGCCACAACCGACTTACCAGAGCTAAAGCCATTTCCATCAAAGAAGCTGCAGCTGATACCTTTGGTATTAAGATAGCACAGGATGCTTTCTCTTTCCAGTTAAAACAGCTCATTGACAGAATGAATTTTCTTGATAAGCAGATTGAAGCTCTTGACTGCCAGATTCTTGAGTACTACGAGAAGTTTGATTGTTATCTTCATACCATTCCCGGAATAGGCATGATTGCTGCTGCAACCATTCTTGCTGAAATCGGTGATATAAACAGATTTAAGAGTTCATCTGCCTTAGTTGCCTTTGCAGGTATTGATCCAACTGTACGACAATCCGGTGAATTTAGCAGCACTCATAATCACATGTCCAAACGGGGTTCACCTTACTTACGGCATGCCATTTTTCTCGCTGCAACTACCTGTTCTTTCCATAACAGTCCGTTGAATGCATATTACAAAAAGAAACGTGACCAAGGTAAACATCACTTAACTGCCACAGGAGCTGTAGCAAGAAAGCTTACCTCCGTAATCTATGCAGTATTACGGGATAGTAAGCCTTATGAGCCTAAAAGTTTTTGTTAATGTCTGGTAGTAAGACTATGATTTAAGCCTGCCTGTGGGGAGGCTTAGTTGTGATACTCATTTTTGTTTCCATATTATATTCACGTTTTCCTGCTAAACACTCTAAGAAATACATCCACTCATCTTTGCTAACCTCTTCTTCGCCACTGGCATAATGTTTTAATGTAAAAAAAGCATCTGTTATCAGTTCCTCATCTGAGTCATATATTTTTTCACAATCAAAATCGTCAATTAAATATTCCATTAATACATTTTTATCTATATCACCTTTTACTACTTTTTCTATTATTTTTTCCATTTCATTATGATACATATTAACCTCCTAACTAATGTCCCTTGTTTATCAATTGTCCCGATGAAATTCTTACAGCATCAAAGTCTCTGTGAATAATATATCCCCTGGCATCTGTAACTTCATGAATCAAATATTTTGTTCCTAATTCATCACTATATTTATATACAACAGAAGTTCCTCCTTCAGTAGATGCACGGGAACTCATTATCCTTTTATTCAACGGTGAAAAATCTTCTCCTCTAGCTTCAACCTGTCCAATTTTATCTATTGTGGCTTTATCTGTATAAAATTTTCCATTTCGATTTTCAATATTAGTCAGAAAATCTGCTGTAGTATCATATTTTCCACTTGACTTCCCATAGCTGGTCTTACTATTTTTTTTTATCAAAAGTCAGTAGACATTTTACATCTACTGACTTTTTACATAACATAAATAATCTACACCTAATCCGAGTCACAAATTACCAAATATCAATTCTAGATACTTCAAACTGAATACACATCCCATTTGACATCTCTTTTGGGATTTTATCTTCATCAATATGTAAATTAAAACCCTTTACCTCAACAATCCCATTCTGCATATCTTTTAATTCACCTCTTAACTTATACTTAAATTCGCCTTCCATTTTTTCAATAATATTGTCCTTTGATTCACACAATATAATATTATCTGTATCGAGACATTCTAACGGTTCTCCTAATACATCTCCAACATCACATGAACATGGGCATGAAAAACAAACTAAACAATCTGTATCACTTACAACTTTTAAAACTGCTTCTTCTCCCCTATATCTAACCAGTTAATTTCTTTAATGCGCATATTTTATACCTACCTTTCAAACCCTAAACTTGGTGCTTTCTTAATTAATTCAGAGATGTTTTTTATATGGAATGTGGTTATATCTCCTGTAGTACGGTCAAGCCCTACAAAACCATATTTTTACCACTCATAAAACTCACATAACCATTTAACTCTGGTGCATATGTTCCATTGTTTATTATGTAATTTGCATCATCTAAGTATTTATCAATAGAATAGTTGGAATCACCTAAAACATCTGCAATTTCTTGACCATGTTTGCCATAATGTTCATCTAACAAGGATTGATTTTTAAACGATTTATTGGTCTTATCCAGTCCCTTGTCTGCAAGTAGTGCTGTCACAACTTCCGTTACTATATATCAGGACGAGTACGCAACTCCCTTTTCATCTGCTGTGTCACATATTGACTGCCCGATTCCTCCAATGGTATTTACCGGATCTTTGAGTCGCGGCTCGTACTTTTGTTTTATCTTTTCCACTTCCTGATCCAGCACCTCCGGAACCTGTATCGGCACTACAGATTTCCACCTGACATCCACATATAGAGTTCCCAAATCTACTACAAGTGTCAAAAGTCCCATAACAGTTCCTGCAAGGCTGTCCCACACGCCTGTCATGAAATCCTTGATTGCATTTCCTGCATCTTCTTCCTGTTGCTGGGCAGATTTTTTTTGCTTCATTTTCTTCGTCGCTGCTAAATGGATTGGGAATAAACAGCCGCTTGTAGGTTGCCAGTGTGCTTCCTGTATCCTGCACAATCCAGTCAAAACTGGTAGCCTCTCCCTCTATCTGCTTATGTTAGTTCAGTAGGATTAATTTTTTTACTTTCGAGTCCTAAAGTATAACCCTAATAAATATTACTTTTAATCATATTCAACATATATATTTTTTTTCATTTCTAACAGCCATATTGATAAAAGAGACTAATTGCTCAACAACTTCCTTAGATTTTTTGATAATTTCTTCATTTCTCGTATCTAATAACTTTTCATTAAATCTTTTTAATTCTTCCAATACAATATGTGGATATTTCATCTCCCATTTTTCATCATAGAATCCATCTTGATTAAAATAGCACTCAATAATTCCATTTTTCTGGAATTCTGAACTAAAACACCCCTCTAAAATTGTATTAAAAAGCCAATCCAAATAACTATACCATCCTCATTGCCGTTTTCTTCACTCCATACTTTTACTTCTCCTTCGCCTTCATATCCTTCATAATACCTTGTATCCAACATATGCTTACTCCTTCCAATGTCCTTTATCCAACAATTCAATCTGCTCTTGCGTAGCTGTTCCATTTTTCCGAGCGCTTATTGCATCATACCATTTCCATCCTTCAACCCATTCATTTTCACCAATTAAAAATTGTGTCGATGGTTTTTGCCTCCATTTCCAGGAATTGTTCTTTGAATTACCCCAGTATTGCCTTGTCCTTCTGGTGCCCCCGAAGTACGGGTATGCCATCTCACTTCGTACTTATATGTTCCATCATTCCATTTGTAAGAAATCTGTTCATATCCATCCGCCATAGATTTTGCTTTATACTTTGCAGTATTAGGAATTTCTATTGGTGCCTTTTTTCCTATACCTTTCTACTATTTTAACTATTTCACTTTCTGTCATATCAGAAAATTTAAAAATTTTACCACCACTCTCAACAATTTTCCCAACATCTTCCGCTACATTTCCAGCGCCCTCGGTTACTCCATCAATCCCTTTTGGGGCTTTCGCCAGCTTGTTCGCCTCTGCTTCAATTCCATTCAGCCCCTTTGCAGTTACTCCACTTGCAACCATACCGGCAACCATTCCTGCTGTATCATTTCCTGTCACATCTGTGGTTATCTTCTGCGCACCGGCTCCGGCTCCCATTGAGATGCCTTCTTTGGCAACTATTGTTGCTGTGCTTTTGAATGTCAGGTTTCCCGCTGTGGATGCCTGACCGATTGAATCATTGCGGATGCCGCAAATGCAAAGGCATTTTCTGTCAGATAATATGCGTCCTCGTTTCCCTGAAACAGGCCATCCTTTATGCCGTTTACTGCCGTGCTGTCAATGTCACCTGTGCTTCCATAATAAATATCCTGAGTGCCCTCTATGGCATCTGCAGCTCCGAATACTGCTGTTCCGCTTCCTACGGCTACTGCAACGTCAGCTACTATTGGTATTGCAGCACCTCCTGTCAGCACTATGCATGCTACACCCGTCGCAATTAGTACTGCTCCTCCAACCATCCTCCAGATTCCCTGTGTCTTTCTCTTTTCGGCTTCATCCTTTATCTTCTGTTCTGTCTCATAGATTTCATCGTATGCTTCTTTATTCTTCTCATGCAGGTCTCCAAATATTTTAATACCCGTGTTCAAGGCACCTGCATCTTTACCTGTGATAAAACTGCCTGTTTCATAGCTCTCAATCGCACCCTGGCTAAGGCCTATTTTTGAAAGACATGACTGCAGATTTTCCAGAAGCAGCTCTACTGAATTTTCAATCCGTACCACATTTTCTCTCTCGTAGCTGTTTACATTTGAGACAAGCTTTATAAGGTCGCTGTCCATCTGCTCATGGATATCAAATACTCCGTTACTGTCCGGCATGCCCACATCAGATATGTCCGATACTTCTGAAAGTGCACTTCTTATTTTGCCCGTATACTCATCAGTATCCTCATAGTTTGATGCCAGCTTTTTCCTGAATTCCTGTATTGCTTCTTCATCCAGTTTGAAGTTCGTCGAGCTATCAATGGCACGGTATCCATCCTTGTATGCTGCCATATTGTCAAGCAGTGTCTGTGCAGTTACTTTAATGCCTGACAGGATTGTTATATGTGCTTCACCAAGATAACTCTTTACTGCATCTCCGGTTTTTCCTGTAAATACTGCATTTTCCGTAAATGTATTGATTCTTTCTATGCAGTTATCAATATTTTCAATTAGATTTTCAATTTTTCGCTTATATTCCCAGAACAGATCGCTGAGATCCGTATAATTTATCTGAAACCCTTCCATTTTCATCTCCTAGTTTTATGGTATCACAGCTGTATCTGATAGTCCAATACCATTTTTAATATAATCTCCCTGTTTTCTGTCATTTTCATTTATTGCATTTATTATCAAGTCTATTTTTGCCAGATCAGTTCACCATGCTTCTTTTGAGTTTTCTTACATCTGCGCGCTCTATTTCTGTTTTCTCCATGGCATTAAAGATGTTGTCACACATCATTATCTCATCATCATCTACATACCCTTCAAACACAACCCTGCTGATATCTGTATGCTGAAAATACATAAGCCTGTCACCATTCATATCTTTTCACGTATAATCCAATTATCTTAGATGGTAATTGGATTTTTCCTTTCTCCCAGTTAACACTGGGTATTTATTTCCATCTCTGATATATTTTGAAAAGGCACTGTGGATCTGTATCTATAACTTTTACAGCTTTGACTGGTATGAGGTGACTCAGACCACAGCTTTTCGTCTATTACTGTTAATCAGTTTGTTAACGCATCGACGTTTTTATTTACGTGATTACACAGCCGAATTCTCTGTGGAAGACAGCAGTGCTCAAAATATTTATCAGGAGGTATAAACCTATGTCAATGTACTTTATTGGAATTGATATTTCCAAGTACAAACATGATTGCTGCATCATTTCTGCAGCTAATCAAAAAAGTAGTTTCTAAAGTCATAATCAAAAACAATAAAGCCGGCTTTAATGAACTGCTTACAATCATTCATTCTCTTGCAAATCCTGCGGACATAAGAATAGGGTTTGAATCAACTGCCCATTATGCTCTCAATCTTGAACTCTTCCTTGAAAATTCTCTCCTAACCTTCATGGAAGTAAATCCTGTTCTCATCAGTGAATACAAGAAATCCAAAACACTTAGGCGTACAAAAACCGACTCTGTTGACTGTGAATCAATAGCTCGTTGGTTAATGACTGTTGAATACAAACCCCATTCAAAAGGATTTTACCATGCTTACTCTTTAAAGTCATTAACTCGTTTACGCGATAAACTTATCCGACAGCGTTCTTTCTATCTTGTTAAAATAACAAATGTGTTAGATCATACATTCCCTGAGTTTAAACCATTCTTTAATGAACGCTTATCCAAAACCGCTCTCTATCTGCTTGAGAACTATGGTTCTGCTGAAAAGATGGCTCGTATGAACTCAGCCTCTTATGAAAAGCTACGTTCCGTATCCCGAGGGAAGTTTTCACCACAGCAATTCCTACGACTAAAAGAACTTGCTGTCAATACTGTTGGTGTAAATAACTCTATTTTTGATGTAGAGCTGAACAGTCTTTTATCTTTATACAAATCCCTTGTAAAAGAGATTGATACCATTAAAAAAGAAATCAACCAACTAATTGAAGAAGTACATCCTCACTATATGTCAGTTCCTGGGATCGGACCATTATCAGCAGCTGTAATCTATTCTGAATACGGCGATATATCTAACTTCACTAATCCAGGACAAATGCTTGCATTTGCTGGAATAGAACCGGGAATCAACGAATCTGGTACTGAATCTCACGGAGGCAAGATGGTTAAACGTGGATCATCCCAGCTCCGCTACACACTTATCAATTGTTGTCTACCATTAATCCGCTTTGACATGACATTTGCAACTTACTATGCCAAGAAACGCGGAGAAGGCAAACCGCATCGAGTAGCCATTACTCATGTAGCTAAAAAGCTTATTAGAGTCATCTACGCATTGGAGAGCCAAGATATCGACTTTAATGCTCAGGAACTTCGTTAATCTCTAGTGGATTAATACTAATTTCTCCATCTGAAATACGATGTATTCAGATGGCTTATTAAAGTTACCCCTTTTTACAATTCAAAAAAATTTCAAAATTCTCTTGACTGTTTATAGTTTGTCACCTCATACTTCAATAAACTTTTCATACATACAAAAAGGCTGCAGCAACTGGTATTAACCAGTTGTTGCAGCCGAACTGTCATTACTACATGTAACTGTTTTAGACTCTGGCTTTGCGACCTTACGTTTCCATAAGTGTGCCCTTATGGTTAATAATTTTATTGAATTTGCACATTTTTGTCAATATATTTTCTTTATTCATACAGATGTAATATAGCAATAAAATTGTTAGTAGCCTGTCTGTGAACGTCATAATTCATCTTGAAGTGAAACTTAATTGCAAACAAATCTTGAAAAACACTTGTCTTCCTATGTTTTCAAGATACATTCTGGTAGTTCTGTGCTATAAAAATGAGTAAAACGATATCCTTCTCATACCACCACAATATGAAGAAATTTAATATAAAACCTCGTACTGAAATAATAAATGCAAGGTCGCATGCTTCTTACATAAAATCAGATACTATAAGGTTTTCTATCACCTATAAAAACATCAGTTCTGTGGAGCAGCTATAATTCTCCATTAGCAGAAATGCCGATACTGTATGGCTCTCCACCATAATCTGAAAACTTTGTCCGACACTTTTGTCTGAGTACAACGATTTCATTATACTGAAATGCATCTCTTAAAATTACCAGTATACTGAAGAAAATCTGTAAATAGATTTCCGCTTTTTAGACCAATTTTTGTATCTGAAATACCGCTTATAAGACTGATTTTGATAAAAAAGCACTTACCGTTTATAACAATACTTCCACCAGCATCGGGTATAAAAGTTACTACTTCACTCATACTTTTTCATCCTCTCCAACAAACTTGCTCTATACGGCATTTGCTCCGCAATTTCCAATGGTGTTTTTCCCCACGCATTCTTGTGATTAACTAAAACATTATTTTGTGAAAACCAAATTTGATATAATGGCTCGAGTTCCTCATCAGTATATTTTAAGTTAATCAAATACTGTAAGGGTACTCTTTCCTTCTCATCTAATTGATTAATGTTTACTCCCTTATCAATTAATTTTTTGCACAACTCTGCTGTCTGTTTTATATTGTGATTTGTTCTTGACAGTAGAATATGCAATAGATTTTCGCCACACTCATTTATCACATTAACTTCAGCACCTTTATTGAGTAAAAAATCTGTTATTAAATAACGGCTTTCTGTATCATTATTAGATAATGAATAAAATAATAATGATTTTCCTTTATATAATTTTTTTCTCATCTCCTTCATTATAGTAGGAAATAAACTCATCATACTTTTTCATTTTTGCTACTAAACTTATATCCATTGCTTTCTCCTTTATTCATACTTATGACTACGATTATTACTTGGCAATTCTGGTCTATAGTTGGCAGGGTCATTATACCAATCCACAAATTCTTTTGTTGTCAATTCCCCATTCATATATGCTTCATGCATTTCTGAATATTTTGCTTCTGGAATGTGTCCCATATCCCATACCCCATACCCCTTTTCTAGATTCTCCTGGTGTCCAATTAATAACCTCACCTGTATTTGGATCTCTAACCAATCCATCAGGACCTTTAGCATTCTCCCATACTTCTTCAACAACACCTTTTCTAAATGAAGGTCTACTGTTAGTATATGGTTTTGTATCAGCCTTACTACCACTCTGGTATCGGAAACGGTTCGCTACTCTTTCCTCACAGCTTATGGTATTACCAAACGCATCATACTCATAATGATTGAGTACTCTGTCCGAGACTTTGTCCTGTGCGGCTGCTCCGTTCTCCTTATCCTCGCCTCTGATGATACGGCTCACGCTGCCCTGCTCATCGCATACATAATGGTAATACGTCTTGGCATTCTCACTGTCGGAGCTGATCAGTCCCAGTCCACGGATATAGCGGATGATGTTGCCGCTGTAGTCCTTCTCTGCTACGACTTCCCTGTTTTCATTATAGAGGAACTGCACTAACCTGCCATTCTACTATTTTAATGGAACATGAACATTTCTAATAACCTTGAGTTCATTTCCCCTACATTTGACGTCCCCGAAAATTCAAAATAAACATAGGCTGTCTTGGGAATCAATTCCATATCTGCCAAAGTAATCTGATTCAATTTCTCTGAATGTCTTGTTCCATCGAAATTTCTCCATTCAGTCAGATTATTTGCACCATTTGTATTTGTTTTCGGATTTAGCAATAAATCATCTGATATTCTTCCCATGGATTAATATGCTCGTAAAGAATTATCCGCATTCTGAATAAGAATTTGAAATTGTCACAAGAAAACACATTGTCTTCACAACACTAAATGCTATGAAAACAATATGTTCTAAGTCTTTGAAGAAGTAATATTCCGTTTTTATTTCGGATGTCCTTAAGTGCACCCAGATGCAAATTTCGCCCTAAGTTCTTTAAACTAATCTCCATGGATTTTATCAGCTTCGGTAAGAGCCATTCCGATAAATTTAAAGGCCCAAAATTTTTGTGGTGGTTGTCCTTATGTGCAGACATAATTAAAATGATTGACACTCATTACAATAATAATTGTCTGCATCTGTTACTAACTGCCAAAAAGTATCATCGGCACAAAGCTCATCATAATCTGAAACACCCCTAATAAGTCCCATCACAGCACCATTTGAATTTCTTATTGTTCTATTTTGAATAGCAATAATTAATTCATTTACATATTCCTTATACTGTTTCAAATATTCCATTGTAACATTACTTTCTAAGCACATAGTATCAATATATGCATTTATAGCAGTCAACTTTCCTTCTAATATATCATATTTATTCATATTTCCTTCTTTCTATGGTAACGGTCTTGTATCTAAAACCCAGCCATCATCAAATTTCTCAAATAGTATCTGTAGTCCCCCACCAGGTCTTGATTCTATTGCTCCAACTTGTTCCTTTGCAGTTCCAATTGCATATTTAATTTTTGTTTCTGCTGGTATTTTAGCAATAGACACATTATCTCTTGCTCCCCAGTTACTCAATAACGCCATTTGATTCATGTAGTCATCTACTGTACTAATTCTATTTGCTGCATCAAAAGTAGTCCAGTATTTCAAACTTCTTCCACTACCAACTTCAGCATTAGAATGAAATTGAACTAAATACAAATCTTCTTTAATAACGTTTTTTATCTCATATCCAGCATTAAAGTTAGCTAATTCACCATCAAATTGTTTAGAATAATCCCATACTTTACCTGATGAACTACCACTCTCAACAACCTTCCCAACATCTTCCGCTGCACTCTCGGCTCCCTTGGCTGCTCCCTCGAGCCCTTTTCCAGCTTCCTCGGTTACTCCATCAATCCCTTTTGGGGCTTTCGCCAGCTTGTTCGCCTCTGCTTCAATTCCATTCAGCCCCTTTGCAGTTACTCCACTTGCAACCATACCGGCAACCATTCCTGCTGTATCATTTCCTGTCACATCTGTGGTTATCTTCTGCGCACCGGCTCCGGCTCCCATTGAGATGCCTTCTTTGGCGACTATTGTTGCTGTGCTTTTGAATGTCAGATTTCCCGCTGTAGATGCATGCCCGATTGGAATCATTGCGGATGCCGCAAATGCAAAGGCATTTTGGGTCATCCTTTATCTTCTGCTCTGGATTCAGAGACGAATACTTTGTACGCCTCTGCATTTGTTCTGATTATGGTATGAACGATGCAAACATAAAAGTTAGAAATTACAGATATATTCTTAATCAGCAGGCATTGCTTATTCATCAATTTTATTTTGCAATCATCATCCCTTGTATTTCTCCTGTATTTTTATCAATATAATATCTTCTTCCCATAAAGTCATTCGCATAAAGATATTTATCATCAAAATTTATCATTGTATATACGGTTGGATTTCCTTTCGGTCTCACTCCTATCTGCCATATTTTTCGTCCTTTCCCAGAATAACAAAAACATTATTACAATCATCATAGGTTAATTTTTCTTTCGGTTTAATATCTAATAAAACATATATTTTGTCATCCTCAATTTTCACTTGAAATATTTCATCTTCAAAAACAATATTTTTATCACCTATATAAAGTATATTTTTATCAAAACTTATATTTTTCACTTTCCCATACTCCAATCTACTAAACTTCCTATTTCTTTAAATTCTCCAATGTATTGACCTTTTAAATCAAATTGAATTCCGCCACCATTAAATCCATAGTTAGGGTTTACCTCTCCCATTCTAATATTACTTCCTCCTTTCAATTTTACCTCTCCTATATATTTGGGTGTTGATGGTAATGCAAATTTTTGTTGTATTTGTTCTGGGGTTAATCCTTTAATGTCTTCTGCGCACATTACCCAGCCACCTCTTAATCCAGATATATTACCATCATACACTCTCACAAAAATCGTATCACAATCTAATGTTATATCTTGTACCACCGTTTTCGGCGTATATGGTGGTCTGTCATACCCATTATTTGCCCACCAATCATTAACACTTTCTGCTGATTGATACTGATTTAATTTAACTTTATCCTTTAAGTTGCCTAACTGCGTATCTAAATATTCATATCCTGTTAACTCTTTATATTCTATTTCACTTAACTGCTCTATGCTACCTTCCTTCACAACCGGACCATCCGCATCATTTAATACTGCGTCACCACCATCTCCCACATCTCCAAGCTTCGGTTTCGCCAGCTTGTTCGCCTCTGCTTCAATTCCATTCAGCCCCTTTGCAGTTACTCCACTTGCAACCATACCGGCAACCATTCCTGCTGTATCATTTCCTGTCACATCTGTGGTTATCTTCTGCGCACCGGCTCCGGCTCCCATTGAGATGCCTTCTTTGGCGACTATTGTTGCTGTGCTTTTGAATGTCAGATTTCCGCTGTGGATGCCTGTCCGATTGGAATCATTGCGGATGCCGCAAATGCAAAGGCATTTTCTGTCAGATAATATGCGTCCTCGTTTCCCTGAAACAGGTCATCCTTTATGCCGTTTACTGCCGTGCTGTCAATGTCACCTGTGCTTCCATAATAAATATCCTGAGTGCCCTCTATGGCATCTGCAGCTCTGAATACTGCTGTTCCGCTTCCTACGGCTACTGCAACGTCAGCTACTATTGGTATTGCAGCACCTCCTGTCAGCACTATGCATGCTACACCCGTCGCAATTAGTACTGCTCCTCCAACCGTCCTCCAGATTCCCTGTGTCTTTCTCTTTTCGGCTTCATCCTTTATCTTCTGTTCTGTCTCATAGATTTCATCGTATGCTTCTTTATTCTTCTCATGCAGGTCTCCAAATATTTTAATGCCCGTGTTCAAGGTACCTGCATCTTTACCTGTGATAAAACTGCCTGTTTCATAGCTCTCAATCGCACCCTGGCTAAGGCCTATTTTTGAAAGACATGACTGCAGATTTTCCAGAAGCAGCTCTACTGAATTTTCAAGCCGTACCACATTTTCTCTCTCGTAGCTGTTTACATTTGAGACAAGCTTTATAAGGTCGCTGTCCATCTGCTCATGGATATCAAATACTCCGTTACTGTCCGGCATGCCCACATCAGATATGTCCGATACTTCTGAAAGTGCACTTCTTATTTCGCCCGTATACTCATCAGTATCCTCATAGTTTGATGCCAGTTTTTCCTGAATTCCTGTATTGCTTCTTCATCCAGTTTGAAGTTCGTCGAGCTATCAATGGCACGGTATCCATCCTTGTATGCTGCCATATTGTCAAGCAGTGTCTGTGCAGTTACTTTAATGCCTGACAGGATTGTTATATGTGCTTCACCAAGATAACTCTTTACTGCGTCTCCGGTTTTTCCTGTAAATACTGCATTTTCCGTAAACATATTGATTTTTTCTATGCAGTTATCAATATTTTCAATTAGATTTTCAATTTTTCGCTTATATTCCCAGAACAGATCACTGAGATCCGTATAATTTATCTGAAACCCTTCCATTTTCATCTCCTAGTTTTATGGTATCACAGCTGTATCTGATAGTCCAATACCATTTTTTATATAATCTCCCTGTTTTCTGTCATTTTCATTTATTGCATTTATTATCAGGTCTATTTTTGCCAGATCATTATTTAAAGTATCTCTGTAATCTTTCACAAAGGCTTTCAGCTGCCTGTATTCTTCCTGAAATTTGTCCATTGCTTCAGATCTGCTTTTGATTTCTGTCTCTGCCGCTGTGAGACTTACGGAATCAGAAGCTGTTTTATACCGGCAGTCATAAAAGATACCTGCATATTATCAAGGCTGATTTCCATCTTCGTATTTCTCCTCTCCCTTTTATTAATTGAAAAAAATTCTGTATTTTCGTGCACAGATCATCCCATGCGTTAACAAGTCCTGAAAGCACACCATATTTTTCATTCATTTTTCTTTTAGTGTATTTATTTCCCAGTTGATGGCATCCTCCGCTGCATCTATATTTGACACATATCCGTCATATGCTGTATATAAATTTCCACTCTCACATGAATCATAACATTCCTGTGCATTGCTGCCTGTCCACATGCACTGATAAAGGTCTGAATTTATCATATTCCTCTGGTTATGCTTGATATCATCAATAGCCTCCTTGGCATCATCCAGCTTCCTGTATGCCGCCTTCAGCCTCTCTATTTTCTCATCAAGCACATCTATCTCTGACTGGCACTGTTCCTGCTGTTTTTTTATTGTCAGCTTTCTTTTTCTTCAGTTTATTGTATTCTTTTCTGTCATTCTTTTTTGCCATATCAGTTCACCATGCTTCTTTTGAGTTTTCTTACATCTGCGCGCTCTATTTCTGTTTTCTCCATGGCATTAACGATGTTGTCACACATCATTATCTCATCATCATCTACATACCCTCCAAACACAACCCTGCTGATATCTGTATGCTGAAAATACATAAGCCTGTCACCATTCATTCCCTCAGGATATGGGCAGGCAGCATAATCAAAGAACTGTTTACAGCCATTTATATTTACCTGAAGTGCTCTTGCAACAATCACAAATTTTTTTTATGCCACCGCTTACTACTACAATGCTCCCAAGTGGCAGAAAATCAAATTTTTCATTCATATCTTTTCACCTCATACTTCAATAAACTTTTCATACATACAAAAGGCTGCAGCAACCGGTATTCACCGGTTGTTGCAGCCGAACTGTCATTACTACATGTAACTGTTTTAGACTCTGGCTTTGCGACCTTATGTTTCCATAAGTGTGCCCTTATGGTTAATAATTTTATTGAATTTGCACATTTTTGTCAATATATTTTTCTGGATAAAATGTTAAATTGTCAGCTGCAGCACCATTTTTGCAAATTCTGTTTCATTTACTGCTGATGAGAGAAAATATTAAAAATCCGCTATACTCACCTATCGTATAGCGGATTAAAAAACATTATTCAATTTTCATATTATTTATTGCGTTAAGCTATTGTGCCATTTGCAATGTCGTTCTTTGCAAATAAATATGTAATAACCGGCATAAGAATGGCTGAAATAATTGCTTTGACAATATTACCAACACCAAGCTGTGCTGTAACGGCATATGTAACCATACTTACAATAAATCCCAGGGCTGCAAATGCAAAAATAAGCACCAAACCAATCTTTTTGTGTGCGAAAAGCAAAATACCGATAGAAACAGTTATGACAATCTGTAGTATAACGCCAATGAAACACAGTACGACATATATCGAACCTAATCCTAAAGCAGCTCCTACGACTGAAGCACCCAGTGCAACGACAATACCGCCAATTGCTGCAAGAACATTCACCACGAAAATAATCCATAACCATACGGTTAAACCTGTTGAAAGCTTATTGTTTTCCATAATTATCCTCCTTTAGTAATCCCAATTTTATTTCAACATGTTCATTATAATGTACTTGAAAAATATTTCAATAGTCAAAAGGTCTCATTTTGAAACTTTTTACATCCGGGCTAATCAAAAATATCATTGATTTAAATGACAGATGCATTTACAATATAGCTATTATGAAAAAATTATTTGTAAAATATGTCTCACAAAACATACTCGGCATGGTGGGTATGTCATTATATATACTTGCCGACACCTTCTTTATATCAAAGGCGGTCGGCTCAAACGGTATCACCGCGCTCAATCTGGTGCTGCCTGTATACAATTTGATTTTTTGCCATAGGCGCAATGATCGGAGTCGGCTCCGCCATCAGATATGTCGTAGAGAAAAATAAGGGCGACACATCCAGCGAGAGCTACTTTTTTCATGCCCTGCTGTGGTGTATTATGATAAGCGTTATATTCATATTGATCGGTATTTTCATCCCGGACAAGCTCGTAGGGCTGCTCGGCGGAGATTCGGCAATTATAAATACCGGTAAAAACTATACACGTATTTTCATGCTTTTTACACCGTTTTTCATGTGCAACTATGTGTGCAACGCTTTCGTAAGAAATGATGGTGCACCATCCATTGCCATGTGCGCCACTCTTTTCAGCAGCCTTTTTAATATTGTTTTTGATTACATACTCATGTTCCCGCTTGGACTTGGTATGGAGGGAGCCGCTTTAGCTACCGCTATTTCACCGATTATAGGCATCCTGATATGCTGTATTCATTTCTGCTCAGACAAATGCTCCGTAAAGCTTAAGCCGACGGTTCCATCTGTCAAGAGACTCTTTTACTCCTGCCAGGTTGGTGTTTCTTCCTTTGTTGCTGAGATATCATCAGGTGTCATAACTATTGTCTTTCAATATGATTATCCTGAGGCTTGCAGGAAATATCGGTGTGGCAGCATACGGTGTGGTTGCCAATACGTCACTGGTCGCTGTAGCTTTGTTCAACGGAATAGCACAGGGTTCACAGCCTCTTATCAGCGACTATTACGGCAGAGGACTTAGAAAAAATGTAGGTTCGATACTCAGGATGGCTGTCGTTTCATCTCTCTTAATTGCTGCACTGCTCATTTTGTTCATATGCACCTTTGCACCTTTTGTGACATCTGTTTTCAACAGCGAGCACGATGCCAGGCTTGCTTCGTATGCCGAGAGCGGACTGCGCCTTTACTTTACAGGCTTTATTTTTGCCGGAATCAATATAGTAGGTTCTGCTATCCTAAGTGCCGTTGAGTCCGTAAAATATGCGTTCGCGGCATCTATCATGCGTGGTTTTATCGCTATAAGCATTTTCGCATTCGCACTTTCAGCCGCCTTCGGCATGACAGGTGTGTGGCTTGCTTTTCCGGCGGCTGAATTTGTGACTATGTTTATTATTGTTAAAGGATTAAGGCGGCTTAAGCTGTAGATGCAGGCTATAGGTGTAAGTGAACTATTTTCGTGCATACTTATTTTCCATGTGATATACTTATGATTAAGAAAACCTATCACAATTATGATATATGATGAAAGAGGAGGGCTTGTATATGGCAAAAAAAATAGAGAGAGTTATCAATAGGGATTTTGACCAGTTACTTTCCACGATTGAAGACGGAATAATAAATGGCAGTGTGTCAGCATCTCTGGAGGATTCCAGTGACTTTCGAAGCCAAGATGCGCGTTGCAGCGTCAGGGTATTTGAACGCTACAGCTATACCGGTGGTAACAGGGTAAGTCTCAATGTTACACTTTTTCAAAATGGCGAGGAGCCTGTTCACCTTTCCGCAATTACGGCAGGTGGAAGCCAGGCTGTTTTTTTCAAGCTTAATACTTTTGGGGAAGAGGCATTTCTCGATAAATTGATTGAATTGCTTGATTAAAATAGACAAATTTTTTTCAAAAGCATTCGTTATGTTGGAAATCAAACATACAAGTTGTTTTTATAACGCTATTATTCTATCAGAGACATAAAAACTACTGATGGAGGAAAAAAAATATGTTTTGTTTTCAATGTGAACAAACGGCCGGATGCACCGGCTGTACCGGAAATACAGGTGTCTGCGGAAAAAAGGCAGATACTGCACAGTTACAGGATGAATTGACAGGCGCACTGATTGGTCTGGCAAGAGCTGTCGATGACACATCAGCTGTTTCAAAAAAGACCTGGCAGACCATTATCGAGGGCTTATTTACCACAATTACAAATGTGAGTTTTGACGATGCAGCAATCGAAAATATGATACAAAAAGTCAGAGCACAAAAAGCCTCTCTGGTTGGCGACTGTAATAAATGCCAGTCTCCTTGTGGACGAACTGACGAATATGATATGCAACAACTATGGAATGCTGATGAAGATATCCGTTCCCTGAAGTCACTTATTCTCTTTGGTATTCGTGGAATGGCTGCCTATGCCTATCATGCATATGTTCTGAATTATGAAGATACTGAAGTGAATCGCTTTTTCTGTGAAGCCTTGTTCAGGATTGGTTACGCAGAAAGTATGGATGAGCTGCTTCAAACAGTTCTCAAGGTAGGGGAAATCAATCTGAAATGTATGGCACTTCTTGACAAGGCAAATACACAAACCTATGGAACACCGGAGCCAACAGATGTTACGCTTACGGTGGAAAAGGGACCTTTATCGTAGTAACCGGACACGATTTAAAGGATCTGCAGCTTTTACTTGAACAGACAAGCGGAAAAGGGATCAATATCTATACTCATGGTGAAATGCTCCCAGCCCATGCCTATCCATTCTTAAAAAAATTTTCACATCTAAAAGGAAATTTTGGAACCGCATGGCAGAATCAGCAGAAAGAGTTTGATCATCTTCCAGCTCCGATCCTCTACACTACCAACTGTCTGATGCCTCCAAAAAGCAGCTACATCGACAGAGTGTTTACAACAGAAGTGGTTGCCTTCCCGGGTACTGTTCATATTGATGAGAAGAAAGATTTTACGCCGGTTATTGAAAAAGCACTGGAACTGGGTGGTTACAAGGAAGATCAGACTCACAGGCATCAATGGCGGTACAAAAGTGACAACCGGTTTTGGTCATGCAGCCATCCTGTCCCATGCAGATACTGTAGTAGAAGCTGTAAAATCAGGTGCAATCCGTCATTTCTTCCTGGTTGCCGGCTGTGATGGTGCCAAACCGGGCAGAAATTATTATACAGAATTTGTAAAACAGACGCCTTCTGACAGTATCGTCCTGACTCTGGCATGTGGAAAATTCCGTTTCAATGATCTCGATCTGGGAGAAATCGGTGGCCTGCCACGACTGATGGATATTGGCCAGTGCAACGATGCTTATGGTGCGATCCAGGTTGCTGTCGCACTTGCGGATGCATTTGAATGTTCTGTTAATGAGCTTCCGCTTTCCTTCGTTCTCTCCTGGTATGAACAGAAAGCAGTCTGTATCCTGTTAACACTGCTACATCTGGGTATCAAAAACATCCGTCTTGGTCCTTCTCTTCCGGCGTTCCTTTCTCCTAACATTCTGAACTTTCTGGTGGAAAACTATGGGATTGCACCTATTACCACACCGGAGGAAGACATCAAAGTGCTGTTGAAACAATAATATGTATTTTTTCCGATGTTCTAATACACTAATATGGAACTATAAAAAACACAGGATATAGCGCCTTTGCTGTATCCTGTGTTTTAAATTAACTTTAAATTAATTTGCAATCATTATGGTAATCTAAGCTAATTCTCCCCATACATCTCCGGACGCCTGTCCCTGAACAGCCCCCAGCTCTTTCTCTCACTCTCCAGCTCATCCAAATCAAAACTGTGGAGTATGAAGCCCTCCGATACTCTGTCCATCTGCTAAACAACCTCTCCGGTTGCGTCTGTGATAAACGAAGAACCATAAAATGTCAGTGCAGAGCTCTGGTTTCCGTTTTCTGCACACGGTACAACCTCCTCTGTGCCTATCCTGTTTGCCGCCACTACCGGCATCAGATTGCAGGCTGCATGTCCGGTCATACATCTTCTCCAGTGCGGCATGCTGTCACATTCCAGTATCGGCTCGCTGCCTATGGCTGTAGGGTAAAAAAGTATCTCCGCGCCCTTTAAAGCCATGCCTCTTGCGGTTTCCGGAAACCACTGATCCCAGCATATTCCTACTCCAATTCTCGCATATCTTGTCTTAAAAGCTTTAAAGCCTGTATTTCCCGGCGTAAAATAAAATTTCTCCTGATAATAATGATCGTCCGGGATATGAGTCTTCCGGTATATTCCAAGCACCTCTCCATCGGCATCTATCACCGCCACTGAGTTGAAAAGCTGTCTGCCCTCTCCCCGCCTCATAAAAGCTCACAGGAATCACTACGCCAAGCTCCTTTGCAAGTGCCTTCATGCTCTGCACCGCATCATTTTCAGAAAGCGGCTTTGCATAGTCATAATAATCGTAGCGCCTCTCCTGACAGAAATACTGTCTCTCAAATAGCTCCGAAGGAAGTATTATCTGTGCTCCGGCCTCTGTCGCAGCTCTTATAAGCTTTGCTGCTTTTTCAATATTTTCTTTTACGTCACGGCTGCAGCTCATCTGGATTGCAGCAATTGTAACCTCTCTCATACTATTCACCTTTCATCCTGTCGTCTCACAATGGGCTTTTCCCAAGTCTCTGTGAGACCCAAAACGATTACAACCAATTAAATTACTGTGGTATCTGCTGTGTGATACAGTGTATATTTCCCCCTCCGACAATTATGTCGCGCGCATATATCGGATACACTTTTCTTCCCTCAAAAAGGCTTCCGATTGCCTTAAGCGCAGGCTCATCCATCACATCACCAAACTGAGGAATGAGCACACCGCCGTTTGTGATGTAAAAATTCACATAGCTTGCCGCCAGGCGTTCTCCTGCCTCGCGCTCATCCTCACCCTCCTCAAAGGTGAAGCCCGAAAGCTCATATTCTGTGATACACACCGGCTTCTTTGGAATGTAAACCTTGTGAACCTCAATTTTTCTACCCTTTGCATCAGTTTCATTTTCCAATATTTCAAGGTCCGCTGAGGACATCTGATACTGTGGGTCATCCATGTCATCAGTCCACGCAAGCACCACATGCCCCGGGCTTGTAAATGCACATACGTTGTCGACATGCTCGTTGGTTTCATCATTGTATATTCCATAAGGAATCCAGATAATTTTTCGGCACCGAGATAATCCTTTAATTTCTGTTCTATTTCAGACTTCGATAATTCCGGATTTCTGCCCTTGCTGAGCAGACAGCTTTCCGTCACTATCACAGTTTTCTCTCCGTCTGTGTGGATGGCTCCACCCTCTAAGACAAACGGATGCGCATCATACATGTCGTATCCGGCTTTGTTGCAAAATAAAGCCGCTACTCTGTCATCCTTTGTCCAGTCTGCGTACAGTCCGTCCACCTTGCCGCCCCAGGCATTAAAACACCAGTCGATTCCTCTGACAGCGCCATCCTCATTTTTCACGAAGGTTGGCCCCACATCTCTGGCCCAGGCATCATCTGACTCCATTTGTATATATTTCACCGGGAAATTTTCCTGATAATTTTTCTGCTTTCTGACAGCTTCCACAACAGACCTTGCATTGTCTATCACATCTGCCTCAGCGAGCACATATGCCTGCTCAGACTCTGCTATTGCACATATCACCTCCGCAAAAGCCTCTCTTGCCCGCCTTGCACCGTAAATCCATGAGCCCGGGCGCTTTGGCCAGATGATGATGGTACCCTTGTGGGGAGCATACTCTGCCGGCATATAAAAGCCGTCTGCTCTAGGACAGCCTGCATTTAAAATCTTCATATTCGAATCTCCTGATAACCTTACAATCGTTATTTTCATCCATTACTGCAATGTCCGGAAGCGGCATGCCGTTAAAGGTATTATTTTTGACCATCGAGTAGATTGCCATATCGCAAAAGCACAGCCTGTCACCGATTTTTATCTCTCTGTCAAATGAATAATCCCCTATCACATCACCTGCCAGACAGGTACATGAGGACAATCTGTAGGTATACTTCTTCTCACCCGGCTCGCCACTGTCCATAAGCGGCGGACGGTAGGGCATCTCCAGCACATCCGGCATATGGCAGGCTGCGGAGGCGTCCAGAATGAGTATCTTTATGCCATTGTTTTCAACTATATCAAGCACCGTTGTCTCCAGATATCCTGCATCAAGCGCAACCGCCTCTCCCGGCTCCAGATAGATTTCCAGGTCGTATTTGTCACGCATATGCATAATGCATTTTTCAAGCCTCTCAATGTCATAGTCTGCCCTTGTGATGTGGTGTCCGCCTCCCATATTGAGCCACTTAAGTCCATACAGCAAATCTCCGAATTTCTCCTCGACCGCTGCAAGAGTCGTTTCGAGCGCATCCGAATCCTGTTCACAGAGCGTGTGAAAATGAAAGCCCTCAATACGTGATAAATCAAGCCCGTTTTTAATAGCCTTATCGAGTGCCTCTCTCGTTATCCCAAGCCTCGAGCCCGGCGCACATGGGTCATATATCTCATGCCCCTCCTGTGTGGAGCACTCAGGGTTTATTCTGAGCCCGACACTTATTTTTTTTATCAGCCTTTTCTATTTTATCCCTGTGAAGCAGATACTGCGATACGGAATTAAATACAATATGGTCACATATTTCTACCAGCTCATCCATCTCCTGCGGCAAAAAAGCGGGACAGAATACATGGTTTTCCTTTCCCATTTCTTCATGTGCAAGGCGGGCCTCAAAAAGCCCGCTTGCAGTTGTCCCGCTTAGATATCTGCCGATAAGAGGATATTCATAAAATGCGCTGAATGCCTTCTGTGCCAGAAGAATCCTTGCACCTGTCCTTTGCATGACACCGTTTAATATCAAAAGATTTTCAGTTAATTTTCCCTCGTCTATCACATAACAGGGAGTTCTTAATTCATTTATCTTCATACCGGCCTCCGGACTAATCCATATGTACTGACTCATCCTCAGTCTTGTAGCAATCCACAGGAACCGGATTCTCCACTACCTGCCAAGGCAGTCCGAACTTATTAAGAGCCTCCATGTATGGATCCGGATCCATCTCCTCGAGATTGAACACTCCCGGCTTCTTCCAGATTCCCTTTACCACCATCATGGCGCCGATCATTGCCGGCACACCTGTGGTATAAGAAATAGCCTGCGACTCAACCTCCTTGTAGCACTCCTGATGGTCACATACATTGTAGATGTAGATTGATTTTTCTTTGCCATCCTTGACACCTGTAAAAATACATCCGATATTTGTCTTTCCGACTGTACGAGGTCCCAGGGATGCAGGGTCAGGAAGTAACTCCTTAAGCACCTGTATTGGCACTATTTCCTTTCCGTCCACCATGATCGGGTCTGTCCTTAGCATGCCTACATCCTCAAGACACTTCATGTGTGTGAGATAGCTCTGTCCAAAGGTCATGAAGAATCTGATTCTCTTTATTCCCGGAATATTTTTGGCCAGCGACTCAATCTCCTCGTGGTGAAGCAGATACATATCCTTTTCTCCGACCTGGTCAAAATTGTACTGCGCTCTCCACTCCATAGGCTTTGTCTCTACCCAGTGGCCGTCTGTCCAGTATGAGCCGTTCGCAGAAACCTCACGCAAATTTATCTCAGGGTTAAAGTTTGTCGCAAATGGGTATCCATGGTCACCGCCATTGCAGTCGAGAATGTCTATAGTATGTATTTCATCAAAATAATGCTTAAGCGCATATGCAGAATAAACAGAGGTCACACCCGGGTCAAATCCGCTTCCAAGAATAGCTGTAAGCCCTGCCTCCTTAAATTTCTCCTGATATGCCCACTGCCATGAATAATCAAAATATGCCGTAAATCCAAGCTCCTTGCAGCGCTTTTCGTAGATTGCTCTCCACTTTGGATCCTCAGTATCCTCACACTCATAGTTGGCAGTATCGATGTAGTCAACACCGCACGCAAGACATGCATCCATGATTGTAAGATCCTGATACGGAAGCGCAACATTTAAAACCGCATCCGGCTTGTATGCATTAATCAGCTCTTTTAATTCCTCCGCATTGTCGGCATCAACCTTTGCAGTCTCAATTTTTGTGCTTGTCTTTCCCTCAAGCTTTGCCTTTAAGTCATCACATTTTGACTTGGTTCTGCTTGCAATCATAATCTCGGTAAATACCTCGCTGTTCTGGCAGCATTTTCTGATTGCCACCTGCGCAACTCCACCACATCCGATAATAAGTAATCTGCTCATTTTTGTCCCTCCTGATTCGCTTTGGTTATGATATAGTTTTTCTAATTTGTTTTACTTTGTTTCCTCTTCCTCGAGTAAATCCTCCACATATTTCGGAAGCATGAAGGCTCCCCTGTGTAAATGTGTTGTATAATACCAGGTTTTAAGCCCCAGTGCATCCCATCTTTTTGCATCCAGATCATAAAGCGGATGATATTTCTTCGATGCAAACCCAAACAGCCAGTAGCCTGACGGACAGGTTGGAATATGTGCCTGATATACCCTGCTTATAGGAAATGATTTATACACCTTTCTGTGCATTTTCCGGCACTCAAGCTCATCCTCATCATAAAAAGGGCTGCCGTGCTGATAAACCATGATTCCATCATCCTTTAGTGCCTTATAACAGCTTCCGTAAAACTCTTTTGTGAAAAGTCCCTCCGTATGTCCGAGTGGGTCTGTGGAATCGTTGATTATCAGATCATATTCATCATGCTTTCTGCGTAAGAATCGCAGACCATCATCATAAAACATGGAAATTCTTTCATCCTCAAGTCCACATGCTACCTCCGGGAAAAACCGCCTGCATACATCGACAAACATCTTGTCTGTCTCAACCACATCAATATGCTCGACAGACGGATATTTGATGAGCTCCTTTGCCACGCCGCCGTCGCCGCCACCTATTATAAGTATCTTTTTTGCATTCGGGTGGACCGCCATCGGCACATGTGTGACCATCTCATCATATATAAACTCATCTGTGTCCGAAAAAACAATCTCGCCATCCAGCGCGACCATTTTGCCAAACTCATATGATTTAAACACATCTATTTTCTGATAATCACTCTGCCCTGAAAAAAAGCTGCTCCTGTATCCTTACATCCAGCTTGACATTGGAAGTATGATATTGTGAAAACCACATTTGCATAGCTTTTCCTCCTGTTTACTGCTTTAATACCTTAAGATATTCTACCGCAGGATCCTCTGTTCCCTGCATTGAACAGCCCTTTTCCTTTGCGTAGACAATGTATTGCGCAATCTCTTTTGTGATAAGCTCTCCCGGTGCAAGAATCGGGATTCCCGGTGGATAACACATGACAAACTCACCACTTACAGCGCCTACCGCGTCCATAATGCGCACTGATTTCTTCTGCGAATAAAACGCCTCCTGCGGCGATACCGCCACCTTTGGATTTATGTACTCTCCCGACAAAAGTCCGGTCTTGTCCTTGCTGTAAAGGCGCTTGATATCCTCCAGCGCACCTACGAGCCTCTCTATATCCTGTATTCTGTCACCGATTGATATATACGCAAGTATATTACAGATATCTCCAAACTCTATCTGGATATCATACTCATCACGCAACAGATCATATACCTCTATTCCGGCAAGCCCTATATCGAGCGTATAGATGGACAGCTTTGTCACATCATAATCATATATGCTTGAGCCGTTTACAAGGTCACGCCCATACGCATAATAGCCGCCTATGGAATTAATCTCCTGCCTTGCGTACTCCGACATCTGTGCCACCTTGGCAAAGGATTCCTCGCCTCTGAGTGCTAAATTTCTTCTTGATATATCAAGGCTTGACAATAGCAGATAAGATGCGCTCGTGGTCTGTGTGAGGTTGATAATCTGCCTCACATAATCAGCATTTACATCCCTTCCGGTGAGCAGAATCGAGCTCTGTGTCAGGCTTCCTCCCGATTTGTGCATCGATACCGCAGACATGTCTGCCCCGGCTGCCATTCCTGATATCGGAAGCCCCTTTCCAAAATAAAGATGTGTACCATGTGCCTCATCCGTGAGCACCTTGATTCCCTTCGAATGAGCCAGCGCAACTATCGACTTAAGGTCAGAACAGATTCCGTAATACGTCGGATTGTTTACAAGCACAGCCTTTGCATCCGGATTCTCCTCGATAGCCCTCGCCACCTGGTCAATCTCCATTCCAAGCGAAATACCAAGCTTCGCATTCGTCTGCGGATTGACATAAACCGGTATCGCTCCGCAGAGCACGAGTGCATTAAGAGCGCTTTTATGAACATTTCTCGGAAGTATAATCTTGTCTCCTGCCTTGCAGGTGGACAAAATCATGGCCTGCACCGCAGAGGTGGTGCCTCCTACCATAAGAAAAGCATTTGCCGCTCCAAAGGCATCCGCCGCAAGCTCCTCCGCCTCTCTGATTACCGAAACCGGATGGCACAAATTGTCAAGCGGCTTCATTGAATTGACATCAAGCCCTACACACTTTTCTCCGAGCAGATGCACCAGCTCAGGATTTCCCCTGCCTCTCTTGTGTCCCGGCACATCAAACGGCACCACTCTCTTCTTCTTAAACTCCTCAAGAGCCTCATAAATCGGCGCTCTTTCCTGTCTTTTGATATCCATTTACTTCTCCTGTATTTAAAAAGGATGATGCGTGCAAGCATCATCCTTTAGATTCGTCTTAACAACAGTAAAATCGTAACATATACTATGGAGTTATGCAAGAAATTACGTTTTATTTTTGATAATGATAGTTACGCCATTGCAGGCTCTTTCTTCTTAATAATTGCCTCAACTTCATCAACACCTGTTTCAGCTACATCTGCGATCTGATCCAATGTATAACCCTTTTTATACATATTCAGAATAAACTTTTCGCTTGTCTTTTCAGTAGCTCTTTCAGTAGCTCTTTCTTCAATTCCTGTACTCAGATTACACATAATGCTCACATCCTCTCTAAATTCTTGACTGATTGGAATATTATATTCATGTTCTATAATATCCAATTTTTCCTGTTCTTTCAGTTCACTTGAAAGCAAAGCCCCAATCAGGCGGTGCATTTCATATTTTTCATCATGCTCCGAAATCTCATTTGTGATTCCTATTAACACAATGTTTAACAGATCGAGATTACCTTTCCAGTTACATGGTTTTAACATCTTATCTTTTGTCAAATGGATATGGCTTAAGCTGTTATCATCCATGTTCATACATATCCATATGCTGAATACCTGCTTAATGTCGTCGTAGTTAGTATTTACAAAATCTCTTTCCTTTTGTGACGAAATCAGCCTGCTCACATAAAAGATTGCCCGATTTAAAATTTTATATTCCGTTGGCTCATCCTTCTGAGCCTCAATATTCACAATAATCTGCGAAAGTCCATTTTTCCTGCCAACTATGGATGGCATGCGGACATAAAAAATAATATCAAATCTGACTAATCCTTCATTAATTTCAGCATTTTCCGTATTAAGACCTACAATACGCTGTCCTGTAGCATCTGTTTTTTCCATATTTGCTAATCCCGGCTCAACCGGAACAACGCTAATACTCGGTTCGCCTTCGATGTATTTCACAACATCTTCCGGCTTCATTCCTTTAAATTCATCGACTGTTTTCACCAGAAAATATGTGCTAATATACTCTTCTGTGCCAGTAACCTTTTAACACGAGTATCATATTGTGCCTTATCTCCTGCTGCATTCACAGCATTTGCTATTTCTGTATTCAAGTCGGCATCCCTCCTTTTGTATTGTGCATAACACTTATAAGATTCCGCAAAAGGCTCTCTGCCTTAATATCATTATAAGCGAGGGACTTTACGAAATCGACTGATTTTTCATTACTTATATAGGCACTTTTTAGTCTTCCAACTATAAAGAGGAAGCCGGTACATGTGGAGTGTGCCGGCTAAAAATATGAAAAAGATTAATATGAGTATTTCTTTTGTTTATGATGTCAGTATACAGGACAATTGTGAAAATGCTGTGTTTACTTTCTTACCCTTTTATAAACAAAATATTGCATTTTTTATTTTTACCAAGAACACCTGCAGATACCAGCCTATAAGCAGGACGCAGGCATATCGTATTGTAAAGACTGCTGCCGGCAAAACAGTGCAGGATGAGAGGGACGAGATTTATCTGAAGCTTGAATTATAGTAACTTTTATTCTGCCGGCCAGGATTTTCTGAGAGCCACATAGGAAATCAGGAAATTGGCAAGCCAGCCGGCCGGTACAGCAAGCCAGACAAATGCAATACCGAAACGCGGCGCGCAGATTAAGGCAACCGAGAGGCGGATTGCCAGGTTTACCATATTTGCAGCGAGAAACGGACGCATGATGCCAAGTCCACGAAGCACACCATCTGTGGCCATCTTTATACCCATAAAAATGAAAAAGAAGCCAAGCCATCTCATGTAATCCCCAGATACCTGATATGCCAGGGCCGTTCCGTCTTTACCCAGGAATAATGAGGAAATCTGAGTATGCAGTGTTTCAATTACTATAAAAGCAAGCACTGCAAAACACAGGTCCAACACCAGTGCAGCATGGTATCCTTTTTTGATACGTTCAATCTTTCTTTGCTCCAAGATTCTGGGAAACATAGGGCGAAACCGCATTTCCAATGGATACAAATATCAGTGAAAATACATTCTCTACTCTCATGGTTGCCGCATAACCTGCAAGCGCCTGTGTACCGAACGGATTCACAACTGCCTGTACTATCATCATGCCAATTGACACCGTAGACTGCTGGAGAACCGAAGGCACAGCAATCCGAAGCATGGAACGAAGCTCATGTCTGTCAAACCAGTCAAAGCGACTTTTATATCGACGCATCCGGCACAAGAAGATCAAAAGTGACAACACTGCGGAAATCCCCTGTGCAATGAGAGTTGCGAGGGCTGCACCGAACACACCCAGGTCAAGGCCTGCCACCATCCAAAGGTCCATAAATATATTTAACACAGAGGAAAATATCAAAAGCCCCAACGGAATCCTTGACTCACCAATCGATGTAAACATCGTTGAAAGTATATTGTACATAAACAAAAAGGGAAATCCCACAAAATAAACCCTAAGATACAGCACTGCCTCATCCAGTATATCTGCAGGTGTCGTAGCAAGCTCATCATTGAATGTGAAAAGAAAAAGCCAAAGAAACCCAGAAGTACGCTTAAAACCAGAAAACTAATCAGTGATGTTGATACTATTGTTTTCATTTTGCCGTAATCCCTGGCGCCGAAATAGCGGCTCACAAGTACACCGGCTCCTACACCGGCTCCCAGTGCTATACAAATGAACACATTCGTAAGTGCAGCACAGGCTCCAACTGCCGCAAGTGCAGAGGAGCCAACAAACTGACCGACGATAATAGAATCCGCCATATTATATACTTGCTGAAAAAAGCTGCCCAAAATCATAGGCATTGCAAAAACTGTCAGCGCCTTTAACGGGGCATCTGTAATTAAATATTCATCTTTTGACATTATTTTTCCCTCATTCCGCTATAATTAAGCTATAGTATATCCGATTGAAAGACAAATTACAATATAGCATTCTTTATCGACATTTTTCCATTTCTTATGCTTTCCCTCTAATGCAAACATCATACTGCTCCTTTGTATTTTAATTTAAAAAGCCGCCCAGGCCATAGGCCTGTGCGACTTCTCATAACATGATTTAAATTAAGTTTATCCTTCAATAGCAATATGCTTTGTGGTCTCAACTTTCTTTTGCTCCTTCTTCGGAACTGAAAGTTTAAGAATACCGTCCTCATACTTTGCCTTGATATCTTCCTGTTTCAGCTCATCACCTACATAGAAAGACCTGCTCATAGCACCGGAATAACGCTCCTTGCGGATATACTTGCCATTCTTTTCTTCCTTTTCTTCCTTGTCAAGTCCTTTAGCTGCGCTGATAGTTAAGTAACCATTCTCCAGCTTAGCCTCAATCTCATCCTTCTTGAATCCCGGAAGATCTATATCTACTTCGTAGCTATTGTCTGTTTCCTTGACATCAGTCTTCATAACGTTCTTTGCGTGTTTACCATAAAGCACCTTGTCAACATCAGGAAATGAAAAATCCATCCAATCATCGTTAAATAAGTTTTCTCCAAAAATACTAGGCATCAACATAAGTCATCTCTCCTTCTTAATCTATAAAATCTGTGTCAACCTGTTTCTTTGGAACCGGGATGTTTCAAGAACTCAAAGCCTTTGCTTTTTGTTCCTTTCCTTTGTTCTTGACTATGTTATACACCTATTATTAGCACTCGTCAATAGCGAGTGCTAATAATTTATAAAATGTTTATATTTTCCGAGCAGCTTCAAAGTACTTACCATATGGAACTCCATTATTTTGCAATAAATAACACTCCGAGTGTGCCAGGCCCACAATGTGATGAAATCACACCACCTGCTCTTGTCTCTATTATTTCCTTAAAAATGCCAAGAGAGGCTATGTAATCTCTCACCTCTTCAACTGTCTTAGCATCACATTCCGAATGTGTAATAAATACCCGATCCGGTATTGCGTTTTTCAGGTCCTCTTCCAGATCTTTTGCATAATTCTTTATGACTTTACCGATCTTACCTCTATATTTCCTGCTTGCATCCATTTTTACCATCCTTTACAACGATCATGGGATGAAGCGCCAATGCTCCTCCTATAAGCGCAGAAACAGCATTGCATCTGCCACCTCTGTAAAGGTACACAAGTGTATCTACAACAAAGCTCGCTCTTACCTTCGGAATCAGTTCATCAATTCCGGCTTTTATCTCCTCACGGGATTTACCATCTGCTGCCATAACTGCCGCCTCAACAACAAGCAGGCCTATTCCTGTGGACAGATTTCTTGAATCTATCACCGTAACTTTATCTTCCGCATCAAGTTCTTCTGCCGCCATTCTGATCACGTTGATTGATGTCGACATCTCACTTGATATGGAAAAGCATATGATCTCCCTGCCTTCATCAATATATGGTCGCATTACATTCATTGCTGTTTTTATAGATGGAGCTGAAGTCTTTGGTGTAGTCTTATTTTTATCAGCCCACTCATACAATGCGTGAATGTCTATCTGCGGTCCATCCTCCAGTTCTTCATCTCCTTTTACAATATGAAGCGGAATAATATCTATATCGTATCTTTCTAAAACTTCCTGTGACAGATCACATGTACTGTCAGATATATTTTTACCATTTTAACACCTCCAGGCTTTCAAAATCATTTTGTCCTTCCTTTCTGTTCCATTATACTATCTTATTTTATTATTTCAATTGCGGAATAAATATATTATTTTCATGCCCATATTCAATAGTTACATGTTCTTTTTATTACAGTATCAAAAAAGATATTTTCACCAAGGGGGAAAGCAACGTTTATTTTACTGTTGACTGGCTCCGCTGGCTTTGTGATATTGCCTTGTAGTAAACACAAATAGAAATGATTGCTGTAATCGCTTCCGTGATCCAAAACGCATTCCAGACGCCAACCGCTCCGAAAATGCTGCTGAGTAAAAACGCAGTTGGGATGATAACCACAACATACCGGCAAAGTGAAATCAGTAATGAAGGAATGCCTTTTCCAAGTCCCTCCAGTGCGCCGGAAGATGTAACGGAAACCGCCGAGACAATAAAACCGGCGCCGATGATACGCAGGGCTGTTTTCCCGGTCTGGATTGTCGCTTCTGTGTGGGTAAACAGCCCCATAAGCTGGCCGGGGATTAGCAGACATATCACTGTTCCAAGCAACATAATGATACCGCTCATGCACAAGACGATTTTATAAATCTGGCTGACTCTTTTATTCTCCCCGCACCGTAGTTATAGCCGATCAAGGGGCGCATCCCTGCACAATGCCATTCGCTGGAAGATAGATGAATGTCTGCAATTTGTAATAGATTCCCAAAACCAGAATATACACTTCGGAATATGCCGCCAAAATCGCATTGAGCGCCGAAATCAAAAGAGACGGAAGCGCAAGATTCAAGGTTGCGGGAATGCCGATGGAGTACAGCTTTATTACCATCTTTTTGCTGGGCAGAATGTACTGCCTGCAGATATGCACGCGAATTGGCCGCACAAAATAAACGACCAGATAAATCGCAAGCGTCAAGGCCTGCCCGATGCCGGTTGCCAGCGCGGCGCAACCGCCATTTTGTTATTTGTCTGCATGCTTTCCCTCTTCTCCACAAATTGTCCGAACATTATAGTCCTCCATTCTGCTAATACTTCCGAGTTACAAGCAACAAAAAAGCCACACAACTATCACAAGATAGCTGTGTGGCAAAAAGATGACCGAATCCGGAAAAGTCCACTAAAATTTTGCGTTTATCATTATAACGAACTTGAAGGAGACTGTCAAGCAGCAATCATTACGGAACTATGCAGAAGAGAGAAACTATATCTCTCTACATGCTTATTAATACACATAAAGGTACATCGAAGCAAAAGTCCCAGATAAGTACCTACATAACGGCCACTTCCTTTTACATTATCAAGAATAACATAATCTTTTCCAATTTCAGTTATTGCCTGCCTTCTCAACTGAGCATGAAAATAAGAAGTGTCTTCTGGAAGCGAATCATACAGGCAGTAATCAATCAGATAAAAAAGCCGGTATTGGATTTTTATGCTGATTCTCAATAGTAATGCGAGCATGTTTATGAAAGGGCATTGCAAAATAAGAATTAAGTCATCGTGATGGAACAACAGTTGTTATTTAACACACAACCTTGCACACTTTCTTAAAGCATGCAATCCCATACTTGATAAAGTTATCCATACCATCCTGCTTTAGCTTTGCCACATAATCTTTTTCCTCAATCTGCTTTAATGCCTTATCACAGGCAGCATCCAAATCACCGTCTTCAGCGTACTTGAGTTCTATTACAATTCCTGTTCTGTTTGTCGGTACTTCCACAAGTATGTCACTATAGCCGATTCCCGACTCAGCATTCGATTTGATAAGCCAGTTTGACTTGTAACCCAGGAGTCCCAGCAAAATTCCATGGTAGAAATTTTCTTTCTTCTCTTTTGCAACTGCTGTATCACGTATGCTTATTGTGTTCCACAGATACTCACCATATATCTGTTCAATCTTTTGTGCATCTTCATTCACAAACGCACTACAAAGCTCTTCGAGTGTTTTTCCATCACTTTTAGAAACATCCGAAAACCATTCTTTTATTTTTTTGACAAAAAGATTTCTAATCTCTCTGTTAGGAATTACAAGACAATATTTTCCGCTTTCAGTGCGGCCGTTGTGCGTCAGATAACCTGTCGTAAAAAGCACGCTCCACAGATTTTCTATGCTCTTATATATCTCGTCGTAGGTCAGCTCAGGAGCTACATCCTTTTCAATACTCTCCCCTGCTATCAGCCTCTCTATTTCCGTTTTTGTAGAAACATCAGCCATGTCGATAAATCTGCGGACAATCGCATTTCCGCTTGAATTTGACCAGAAATCCTGCGGTTCTGCAGTCTTGTCATATTTTAACTGATCAACATAGTTTATGACATCCCATGGACAATAAATATCAGCCTTACCAAAATGATACCCATCATACCATTCCTTTGTCTCTTCGAAATGTGATGCCAAATCGTAATCATCCAGTATTTTCTTCACCTCATTATCTGTGAATCCAAACTGTTCATCAAATCTTGCATCCAGAATAGACATCACTTTAAAGTTATTGAGCCCTGTAAAGATGCTTTCCTTCGTGATCCGTAAACATCCTGTCAAAACTGCAAACTGCAGGCTCTCGTTTGTCTTTAGTGCCATTCCAAAAAGCCCTCTGATAAGTGAAACCATCTCTTTATAGTAACCATTCTGGAATGCCTTATCCAGAGGTACATCATATTCATCAATTAATATTACAGTCTTTTGTCCAAAATGCTTATATAATAATTGAGATAAAATCTGCAGACTCGATACAAGCACTTTTTCATCCATTGCATTCGTTCCATCCTTCAATGCAATAATCGCCTTGTAACGCTTTTTTTTCATTTTCTGACAGATATTCACTATCTTCCAAAAAGCCGAATCTTTCTGCCTCCATTCCTATAAGCTCAGTAATACGATATCTGGCATCCTCATATTTCAATCCCTCCACGCTCTTTAATGACAGAAATATAACAGGATATTTTCCCATATGTTCTTCGCAAAGTGCCTTATTTTGCGCAATATATAAGCCATCAAACAATGACTCATCCGCACCGGTTTCAAAAAAAGCTTTAAGCATACTCATGTTCAGAGTTTTTCCGAAACGACGTGGCCTCGTAAAAAGAGTGACCTCTCCACCGGTTTCAACCAATTGCTCTATGAGTTTTGTCTTGTCAATATAATAAAAGTTGTTCCTTCTGATTTTTTCAAAACTATCAATTCCTACCGGCAGTTTTAAAGTACTCACCATATGAACCTCCACAAAACGTATCAATCCGCTATACTTAGCTATAGTATAGCGGATTGAGGGGCAAAATACAAATATTATTACCGTTCTATTATTCCCATTTTTCTATACACAAGAAGAGCTCTTTCGAGCGCTTTTCGATTTTCATTGTAAAATGAATTTCTAAATTCCGCATGCCCTAATGAAGACAATGATTTGAATTTGCGTTTAAGGAATTATTATTAGAAAAATCAGTTGATAAAAAACCGATTGATGAACTTCCGCTTTCTCTCAAGGAAAAGGTAGTCTTAAAGAAATTAATAAAAGCTGTAGAAGGAACCGATCATCTTTTATCTGAATAACCATTTTATTTTTTCTATTCTTCTTAATGACAGCTATCTGCTATTTTCTTCCTGGCAATCTCGTAAATCCGTTGAACCGTTGTTCTTGCGACTTGCATAGATGCTGCATCCCAAAGCTTCCATATATTCAAATCATTCCTGTGACCGTATTGTAATAATTTTAATTTAAAAAGCCGCCCAGGCCATAGGCCTGTGCGACTTCTCATAACATGATTTAAATTAAGTTTATCCTTCAATAGCAATATGCTTTGTGGTCTCAACTTTCTTTTGCTCCTTCTTCGGAACTGAAAGTTTAAGAATACCGTCCTGATACTTTGCCTTGATATCTTCCTGTTTCAGCTCATCGCCTACATAGAAAGACCTGCTCATAGCACCGGAATAGCGCTCCTTGCGGATGTACTTGCCATCCTTTTCATCCTTCTCTTCCTTGTCAAGTCCTTTGGCTGCGCTGATAGTTAAGTAACCATTCTCCAGCTTAGCCTCAATCTCATCCTTCTTGAATCCCGGAAGATCTATATCTACTTCGTAGCTATTGTCTGTTTCCTTGACATCAGTCTTCATAACGTTCTTTGCGTGTTTACCATAAAGCACCTTGTCAACATCAGGAAATGAAAAATCCATCCAATCATCGTCAAACAAATTCTCTCCAAAAATACTAGGCATCAACATAAGTCATATCTCCTTCTTAATCTATAAAATCTGTGTCAACCTGTTTCTTTGGAACCGGGATGTTTCAAGAACTCAAAGCCTTTGCTTTTTGTTCCTTTCCTTTGTTCTTGACTATGTTATACACCTATTATTAGCACTCGTCAATAGCGAGTGCTAATAATTTATAAAATGTTTATATTTTCCGAGCAGCTTCAAAGTACTTACCATATGAAACTCCATTATTTTGCAATAAATAACACTCCGAGTGTGCCAGGCCCACAATGTGATGAAATCACACCACCTGCTCTTGTCTCTATATTTTCCTTAAAAATGCCAAGAGAGGCTATGTAATCTCTTACCTCTATATTTCCTGCTTGCATCCATTTTACCATCCTTTACAACGATCATGGGATGAAGCGCCAATGCTCCTCCGATAAGCGCAGAAACCGCATTGCATCTGCCACCTCTGTAAAGGTACACAAGTGTATCTACAACAAAGCTTGCTCTTACCTTCGGGATCAGTTCATCAATTCCGGCTTTTATCTCCTCACGGGATTTCCCATCTGCTGCCATAACTGCCGCCTCAACAACAAGCAGGCCTATTCCTGTGGACAGATTTCTTGAATCTATCACCGTAACTTTATCTTCCGCATCAAGTTCTTCTGCCGCCATTCTGATCACATTGATTGATGTCGACATCTCACTTGATATGGAAAAGCATATGATCTCCCTGCCTTCATCAATATATGGTCGCATTACATTCATTGCTGTTTCTATAGATGGAGCTGAAGTCTTTGGTGTAGTCTTATTTTTATCAGCCCACTCATACAATGCATGAATGTCTATCTGCGGTCCGTCCTCCAGTTCTTCATCTCCTTTTACAATATGAAGCGGAATAATATCTATATCGTATCTTTCTAAAACTTCCTGTGACAGATCACATGTACTGTCTGATATAATTTTTATCATCTTTAATACCTCGTTTTCTGTTGAATCCTTCATCTAAGAGAACTGCGCCAATCTGTATTATTTCACTGGCGTATTTATATATTTTTCTTAATGACAGCTATGGCTTCCGCATCCATGCTCACCCACGGTCAAAACAATAGGTGTGCTTTTTCTTTTTTCCATTCTATCACAAACTCACCATTAATCATCAATTTTTGATATTTTTCTTTCCCCCACTGTAAAGCAGCCTCTGAACATTTCGTTATACAGAGGGATAAAAATAAGAGCAAGATCCACCATCTACACCCACAACTTCAACATATTCAATATGGTGTTTTTTCACAGTTCTATACCTCCATAAAATTTACTTTATCCTGACTATCAGACCACTGTTCTTTTGTAAGATAAGTAAAATGCTCCGTTCTAACATCTCCCATAAGTGCACAGGGTTTATTTTCTTCCGTATGATGATATTTGAATCCACATTTTTCCTGACAGCGTTTTGATTTTTCATTTCCGTCATAATATCCACACCATATAACACTACAACCCAAATCTAAAAAAGCATGCTTCTGTAAAGCTCGAACCGCTTCGGGAATCAAGCCCTGCCCCCAGTATGGAACACCTATCCAATATCCAATTTCTATTTCATCATCAGCTGCTTTTGTGTGCGACTGAGCTGGCGGAGTCAATCCGATACTTCCAATTGCAACATTATCTTCTCTTAAACACACTGCATATGTTTCATCTGCTGCCAAAACACTTTTGATGATTTCTCTGCTATTCTCTACACTTGTATGTACTGGCCATCCTGCTATAGGCCCAACCTCTGGATTTTTTGCATATTTATATAAACTCTCTGCATCATCCTCTTTCCAGGGACGAAGTAGTAATCTCTCAGTTTCTAATGTCATAACCTACTCCTTTACCAACTGCTTTCTAATATAATTTGTGATCGAATCAAATACGACCGGGGACATTTTAACAATCCGGCTCCACATTCGAATTCCTTGATAAACTTTTTTCATGTAAAGCACCTCCTCGTTAAACCTGAAGTTGTTGATTTCTTTATTATCTAATCTGTTAGTAATCTATCAAACAGCATCTGCCTATTATTTATAAACATTTCTGTTACCTGGTAACTCTCTGTATCCTCATATTCGCACAGATGTATGCATCCATTATCAAAACAATAGATATCTGCATCTGGTATTCCTAACAAAATTGGCGAATGCGTAACTATAATAAACTGTGCTCCCTCTTTTGCACATCTGTATATTTGCATCAACAATGTAAGCTGTCTCTGCGGTGATAATGCAGCTTCCGGCTCGTCAAAAAGATACAAGCCATTTGGACTCATATTATTCTGAGCCAATGCGAGAAAACTCTCTCCATGTGATTTTTCATGATATTTAGCGGAAGGATGTGTAATATCTGCATATTCTTCTTCCTGTGTTGCAACATTATAAAAGCTTTCTGCCCTAAGAAAATATCCCCACTTTTCCTTCCGATAACCTTTGACAATTCTTATCGCATCACACAACTCTGAATGTGTATCATGCGTAGAAAAACATAATTCTTTGTTCCTCCCTCAGGATTAAAACCATGTGCTACGGCAAGTGCCTCCAATAAAGTTGATTTACCACTGCCATTTTCTCCGACAAAAAAGGTAATTGATTTATTGAAATCAAGTTTTTCAATCCCCTTAAAAGCTTCAATGCTCTTTAAATAACTATCGTTATCAATTCTATTCCAATCGAATATTACTCTTTGTATGAATTGATTATTCATTTAATTCGGCCTCAATTTCTTCAATAGTAGGCATACTACCTCTGAACTCTTCTGGTATAAGTTTTGATAACTCATAACTGGAAATACCAAGTGGCTGGCTGGTAGATTCTAATGCATACTGGGCTTCTACTTTATCCATATCTTTACAAATCAGAAGTCCCAAAGTAGGATTATCAGCTTCTGTTTTCATCTGATGATTAACAGCCACAACATAAGTTCCCAATTGACCTGCGTATGAAGAATCAAATTTACCAGTTTTTATTTCAACAACCACATAGCAATGCCTTTGCGTATTGTAAAATAACATGTCTATAAATTTTTCAGTATCTCCTACCTCAATTCTCACTTCCCTGCCCATATAAGCAAAGCCAGTACCTAACTCCATAAGAAAATTATTAACTTTCTCTATAAGTGCATCCTTTAGTTCCTTTTCATCATACCTTTCACGCAAAGTCAAAAAATCAAAATTATATGGATCCTTCGTAATTGCTTGTGCTAAATCGCTCTGTTCTATCGGAAGTGTATTAGAAAAGTTAGTTATCGCTTTGCCCTGGCGTTCATACAGATCTGTTCCTAAGAAGTTTAGTAAAACATCTCTTGACCAATTGTTTTCAATAGTCTTTCTGATATAAAACAATGCCTTTGCAGAATTCCCTTTGCATTTATCAAGTATTATTTTGTTATGTCCCCATGGAATTTTAAAAATGATTTGTAAATCATCCCCAACTTGGGGACGATTTGCATCTGTAATCAATTCGTCCTCAACCTGAGGACAAATCACTGCGTCAGGATACATCTCATAAAAATATCTCATATATTTCAAATTAGTTGGAGAAAATGATTTCACATCTGGAAAAATGGATTTCAAATCGTCACTCACCGTTTTATAGAAGCCCATTCCATATCCGAATTGTTCACTCATAGATGAAATGCCCTTACCAAGTTTCCAATAAAATCTCAGCATCTCATCATTTATTATATTCATTATCAGCCTTAATCAATTCGCTCATATACAATCCTTTCTAATGTCTCTATTATACCATAATGATACTATTATAAAAAAGGAAAAAGAGTTCATTCGAGCTCTTTTGAGTCAGTTCTGCAAACTTGAATTGAGATTTCATATATTCAAAGGGATTTAATAACTGTTATATTTTATTATCAAATATCTCTCAATCCCTTGAAAACACAAAGTTTATCGCAGGTGAGCTTTCCCTTATTGTTTCCCTTGCGTTATATCGTCCCACCAGTGTTTACGAACTCTGATAAGGGCAAAAACAAGGGCAAGAAAATTATATAAAACAGTATAACACAAAATAAAAGTGACATTGTGAACTGATTGAAATGCTTCTGATTTTTGCAACAAATGATTGATTTAACGATAAGGAGATTTGATACGATGAGAACAATATTTGCAGAATACAATCCCAAGCGCAACAGTATTGATGTTTACACCTCTGTTGGCTATATGCTCCGCATTGACTGTTGGGAAGCTGAAAAGAACTTAAAAACCACACCAGGATCAGACTGTGCATTAAACGCACTCGCCATTGATGAACCTCTTGAATATGCAAAATTATATCTTGATGGAAATTTGCAGATGTGGGTAGATGCGGAAGACTCATTAGATATTTTTTAATTTTTAAACAAATACAACAGTTTAAATCGCTATTAACCACAATATTTCCGGAAAATTCATCATAGGTTTGTGCAAATGCAAAGAAACGGCGGCTCTGAAAATCAAAGCCGCCGTTTCATAGGCGCGTGAAAATGTGTCTGCTCTGCGACGGCTTTTTTTCTTTTGCCGTCGCGCGGCAGATAACCAATTCATTCTATTTTGAACTTCTTTTATGCTACCTGATGTCTGCAATAGGAATGAATCGCCAAGAATGTAAACACAAATAATTCAATTCCTGCCGAAATCAAAATAACATGCGGTGTCCAGAAACTCATTCCACCGATATTCAGATAATTGAAATTTGCAAGCTGAGAAAGGAAATTGTTCTGCATACCAATTCCGGCAGATGGAAGTATGGTAGAGAGCCATGTTGCTCCCATCGCCACATAAGCAAAAAGCGGCATGAGAAGAACTACGATAGAGATCAGCAAAACTGTCAATGTGTCTTTACATTTTGCAGACAGGAACAACATACAGCTAACCGTTGCTAATACAGAAAGTAAGCCCGCTGCTGCGAGAATTATCTGCAACTGCCCCAGATTGATGTTTGGCAGATTAATGATAGAGTATCGCATCTGAAACGATGTTTTTAAGCAATCCGTCCCGAACGCTGCATCTAAAATCAGAATGTGTACCGTGATCCCGACAAGGAAAGTAACAACGAAAAGTGTAAATGCCGCCAGAATTTTGGTAATTGCTAATTGTTTACGCACGTATTTGGTGCTTCGCAGGATGCTGTCACCGCCCGTTTGATATTCTCCAGCAAAAGTAGGAGCTGCGATTGCCACACACAAAATAGCAAGGAGCAAAATATAAAACTCAATATAATCAAATGCATCTTTAGAAATTCCAGAATGAAGATAAAATGGCGTATCAAGTTCTGAATATTTTTCAAGAGCTTTCTGTTGTGCGGTTTCGTTTTCTCTTTGTTCATTCCGCATGACATCCTGTAAATGTTCTGCGCACTTTTCATAATATGCTCCGTCAATGTCATTCGGGTCAATATCCATTAAATCAGCACCAATGCCTGTTAATGGATCAGCAAACGCTTCGGACAGACCCATCAGCAAGTGACGGAACGGGACGATTTTTTCAATATATACAGCCAGGGAAAGCCCTCTTCCTCGACTGGCCCATATTCTCGAACGCAGCTTTGATAAGTTTCCAAAGCCGATTTGATCCTATCCGGGGTCACTTCACCAGCGGATGTTTTATATAAATCTTGTTTGTACTTGATCGCTGCCAAGCCGTTTAATTCTGTAACCGTGCCATCTTCGTTTGGACGGTTAATACCCTCAAATGAAATAGGCAGGTATGCCATGGCTACGGAAAGCAAAAGTGCGATTGCAAGTAAAATCAGGGTGCGCCGTGACTTCAAAATACGTTTTATTTCAAGTCTAAAGAGTCGCATATTATCTGTCCTCCTTTTCCAAGTCTGTCTGCGGAAACAACCACAGATACAGGTCTTCCAATCGTGGTTCCGTTGTAACAGATCCATCAATTTCCGAGTGTTCGGACAGATAACGAATAGAAACCTGATTGTGATCTTCGCCTCGCTGATTGATAATGTGCAGCCGCATTTCACATTCCGGCAGCTTTGAGGCCGGAATTGTGCAATTCCAAACCTTGCCCTCAATCTGCTTGACAAGTTCTGCGGTAGTTCCGACATCAACAATTTCTCCGGCTTTCATAATTGCGTTGCGCGTAGAAATATATTCTATGTCAGATACGATATGGGTGGAAATCAACACGATTCGATCATGCGAAAACTCGGAAATGAAATTCCGCAGACGCACGCGCTCTCCGGGATCGAGTCCTGCTGTCGGTTCGTCCATGACAAGTATCTCCGGGTCGTTCAACATAGCCTGCGCAATACCAACACGACGCTTCATGCCACCTGACAGATTGGAGATTTTTTTCTTTTTCACATCGGAGAGCGAAAGAATGTCCAACAAATGATTGATCTTTTTGGTAGTTGCCCTTGTGGGAATATCTTTCAGCGCAGCCACATACTCCAAATAATCTTTGACCGTAAAATCCCGGTGATACCCAAAATCCTGCGGCAGAAAGCCAAACTTGCTTCGGTAGACTTCACCTAACTCTCGAATGTTTTTTCCGTCATAGTAAACTGCTCCGCTGGTTGGTGTCATAATATCAGCAATCATGCGCATGAGCGTGGTTTTCCCTGCACCATTCGCTCCCAAAAGTCCCCAAATGCCGGGAGTCAATGTCAGATTGACATCATTTACTGCTGTTTTGTCTTTGAACTGCTTGCTTAAATGTTCTATTTTCAGTTCCATGCTTACACTCCTTTCTTTTGCTTCGGCTGAACAATAAAAAGCCTTTGTTCGATAATCATTGTACCGAACAAAGGCTTTTCAATCTCAAAAATCACACGCTTAAATTCCTAAGTAATTCCTAAGATCACAGTCTTATTTTCCTAAGCGGAAAGGGGTAATGTAATCACAAAGTCTATGGTTTCGTTTTGACTGGATGCAGTAATCTTTCCACCATGTAAATGTATAATTTCTTCCGCAATAGAAAGGCCAAGTCCCGCACCACCTGTATTAGAAAGCCGAGCATCATCCAACCGATTGAATTTCTCAAATATACTGTTAAGCTGTTCCTGCGGGATTGTTTCTCCACGATTTTCAAAAGTAATCTGAATATCATGTTCTAACCGTTTGGCGGATATAGTGATCTCTGTCTGTGGGTAGCTATATGACGCTGCATTTCGTAAAGGTTACTGAAAACTCTCGCCAGCTTTTCGGGATCAGCGTTCACAGATAAGTTGTCCTCCGCAGTAAATACCGCCGTGTTGCTATTTGCAGAGAGTGTCGGGTATATTTCATCTATTACCAGCGCAATCAAACAATGTAAATCTACATTTTCTTTTTTGATAATGACCGTATGTGCATTGTATTTAGTAATTTCAAAAAGCTCATTGATAAGTCTTTCAAGACGCTCTGCTTTGTCCAACGCGACCTTTACATACTTTTCCTTTTGCTGCTCAGGCATATCAGGGGCTTCATGGAGCAGGCTCAAATAGCCGATTACCGTTGTGAGAGGGGTGCGTATATCATGTGCCAGATACATAACAATTTCATTTTTCTTTTCTTCTGCCTGCTTTGCAGCCCGTTTGCTCAACAGAACAGACATTTTGATTTGATTGAGTTGTGCCTCCAATTCTTTCAGTGGGTCAGACAATGATACGGTATGATTGTTCTGCTCATAGACCGTTTGGGTCGCATCAATTACTTCATCCAGATAGCCCCACGGCTTTTTCCAATAGTAATTGAAAATACATACAAAGCCGATCATCAGATACAAAATAAAAAGCAGATCGAGCCGCCGGTAGAGCCATGCAAAAATACCGTTGTCAAATTTTGAAAAGATGTAGTCCAAGATAAGGGTCAAACCATATCCAACAACGGTATAAACCAGCAATGATAAATATAAGCGCACTTTAAGGCGCTTTTCTGTTGTCATTTCTTTCTTCGACATGAGAATACACCTCCTACCGATTAGCAAACAGAAGAAGGCCAAGTAGGCCAATCACGACAACACTTACTATGCCTGCCAGAATGGAAAACAGTCTGTTTGCTTTTATTCTATTTCCGATTAACCGGGCTGCCATCGAATATACAGCAAGCCCCAAAAGACCACCTGCCGTATTTGTGAGTACATCAGTAATATCAGAACGTCCGACTGCTAAGATATACTGCATAGCTTCAATAAAAAACTTGTTCCAGCAATCAGCATGAACTTCACATATAATTTTGTTCTTGGCAGAAGCATTTGAAGATAAATGCCCATAGGAACAAAAATCAAGAAGTTTTCGAGTACCTCTGTTAAGTGAAATGCTGCGCCAACTTCTTTGTCATAGTGAAAAGGAATAAGGTTTATACTCCTTACTTTATCCAGATCACTGATTGAAAACTGTAGTTTGAACAGTATGATCCAAACCAGAAGTGCCAGATAAATTAAGAATAAAATAGTTGCCAAACAATTTGATTTTCTCTTCATAGCGTTCTCCTTTCGATTAAATTTTGTAGCCAACACCCCAAATCGTTTTAATATACTGCGGAGTATCGGAAGTATCGTTCAGTTTCTCGCGCAGGTGCCGGATATGCACAGTAATTGTGCTGCTGTTTTTAGAGTAGTATTCATCTTTCCAAACCGCATGAAACAGTTCCTCAATGCTTACAACATTTCCAGCACTTGACAAAAGACGTGGAGAATAGAAAACTCTGTCGGGGTTAGAGAAACAGGTTCCCCATCCAACAAACATTCGTGGGTTTGAACATTCAAGCACAATTTGTTATAGGAAAGTTCCGATGGAACTTTCTCTGTGATGATACCGGGCGAATATTTCTTGTAACGTCTTAACTGCGCTTTCACTCTGGCAACTACTTCAAGTGGGCGAAAGGGTTTTGTCACATAATCGTCCGCTCCCAATGTCAGCCCCGTTATTTTATCCGTTTCCTCAATTTTAGCCGTTAGCATTATGATTGGATAAGTGTATTTCTTTCGGATAAGCTGGCAAAGTGAAAAGCCGTTCATATCCGGGAGCATAATATCCAGAATGGCAAGATCAATGTCGCCGCTTTCAATACACGACATGGCATCCGTTGCGCAGTAAAATTTATAAACGACGTAATTTTCGTTTTTCAAGTAGACCTCCAACAGATCCGCTATATCTTGCTCGTCATCTATAATCAATATCTTTTCAGACATATTTTCAACTCCTTTGCTCATATTTCCAATTAAGTATAGCAAATACAACATCTAAATTCACAATGGATTGCCTGAGAAATTATTAAGATTTTCCTAACTTTCGAATTTAGGCAACTCAAAATGCTAACGTAATTTACATATCAGTTTTTTATGTGTCATACATATTCTCCAATATACTTCCATATAATGCACAGATTGACTTCACAATTGCATGCCATGAAATATCAGCAGCATAAGAATAATTTTTTTGATATGTTTTCCATAAGGTCTCCATAACCGGACTTGATTCAATTTCATCAAATATTTCTCTTATATCCTCAGCTTCTATCAGGTCTAATGTTCCCCTTTTTTGGCTGTAGCCACAAGTGCAGTCCATAAAACTTGTTTTTGGAGTTGTTCTCCATACAACTTTTGTAAAATATAAATATCATAAAAATCTCTCATTCGTGTATTTGTAACGTTTCGACTAACAACAGTTTCCAATTTTTCAGCCAATACCGTTTCCAGATTATATGCCCATACCTCAATGGTGCGGTCTTCAAGCATAAGATTAAATTTGTACTTGATTTCTCTTGGTGTAATGATATCTCCTGTAGAAATATCAATCTTTAGTGGTGTGATTACTCCATCAAATTTTGTTTCCATGCTTACACGAACACCCGGATAATCTGCTTCTTCCATGATTTCTGATATCCGTTTGATCCGAAACAAGACACCATCGTTCAGAGGGATTGATATAATTTTGGATATAATCATTTCTACATCCTCCACACTAACATTAGTGCCTTTTATGGTAGCATCCAGATCCATAGTAGCTCTGGCATCCAGACCAACCATTGCCGCCACAAGCATTCCACCTTTTAATATAAACTGGTTTTTATACTCTGATAAAGAAATTCGTTCTAAAAAACGTTCCATCATATAATTCCGCATCAAAATCTGTGCATCTGCGGATTTTTTCTTTGACATATTACGAATTAAATCCTTTAATTGTCTTGCCGTTGTTATCATCTAAAGTAACACCTCCAAATATGGTCTAAGTATGTTTTCAACATGAAACATAGCTGCGTATTTCATAAGCATCCGTAAGTTTTTATCCTTACGTTTTGCATATTGTTTCAATGCGTCTTGAAAGACCTGCATTTCAACATTTTTTCTGCTACGAAGCAGATCACAAATTGTTCTCTCCATGTCATAAACGGGAACGGAATGTCCGAATGATGTCTGCATAGCTATGATTCCTATTTCATGTAAATCCTTTTTTACTGTGTACACTTGAAAACCGTCTTCCTGCAAACGACTTGGATTATATCCAGTTCTTACTGTTATGGTGTATTTCAAAGGCTCTCTGTCCGTTAAATCATGAAAAAACAATGCAGTTTCATGAGAAAATACAGCTTGACCACAACGTAAATGCAAAAGGTACATTGCATCTGTCCACGTATCCGGCGATACATACACACCATGAGCAGCTTGGTCCAATCCTCGTTCTTTTACATAAGAATAAAATACAGGCTTACTAATTCCATTATCTATAACTTGAAAGGTCTGAATTGTCCCTCCACATTCACGCAACAGCAAATCTAATTTTTCAAACTGAGTCATATACTTTCTCCTTTCGTGCTAATATGATAATATATATTAGCACGAAAGTAAATACATATAGTACCAATAAAATATCGATATTTTTGTTTTAATGATATCCTCTGGCTTCCCGCCAGCCTTTTACATACCACCTGATTCCAACATATACCAGTTGCACGAATAATAAGAGAAATAGCAGATTGATTGGCAATGCTGTCTTTATCCAATTCCCAAAGTAGATAGCTGTTGCCATGCTTATAAGTATTACCATTATGGTAATCATATCCCAACAGCACTTCTTATATAACTCTGCAATCTTTATTTCGATGAATGCCAAAAGTATTCCCACACCCACCAGACATCCACCGCAAATCAATATTCTTATCAGCCAGTTTATAATTCCAGCAACGACAGGATTGGATATTCCATCACTAATCTGTGCCACGTTCTTTCCTGCCAGTACAACCCAGCCAGCAATGGTCTGTGTGAAAGTTGCGATTGTATCAAAGAATACCACGCAATCAGAAATAAATATTTTTGACCGTATCATCTGAAAAAGAGTAGTTGATACGGAATACCATATCAGCAGAAACATCAATGCTTCATACATGGCTGTTTTTGTTTTATATCTGCCTGCCAGTTTTTCCCTCTGCATATCATACTTTTCCTTAGCTTTCAGATAAGCTGTGTTGTTTACAATTCCCGCACTTTTGATAGAGTACCGGCTTTTCAACCGGTATCTCTACTTTTTCTGATGGGAGAGTGCATAATCCCGTTCCTGTTCTGCCTGTCTCTGCTTATCTCGACATTCCTCTATCATGGCTTGGACGGTGTGTGTTTTCTCTTTCTCGCTCTGCAACAATTCTTTTGTTTTCCTCAAGTCGTTCTTTAAGGCTTGAATGTTCTCTGTTTTGTTCTCGCTGTTTAACTTCTCGTTCAAGGTCAGCGATTCGTCGAGCTGCACTTTCAGTTCCCTGATAGTCCGGTCTTTCTGGTCGAGTTCTTCCTGCATCTGCTCTGTCAGCAGAAGCAACTCTTCCAGTTGATCGTCGCTCTTTGAGTTTCTTAATTCGTTCATCAATCAACCTTCCTTTCTCTAATTGCTGTTCAAGTTCAGTAATTCGCTGTTCTGTTTCTGCAATAGCCGGTTCTCGCTGTTTAATTTCTGTGCCAATTCCTGCCATTGCTGATTTTCGTCTGTGAGTTTCTGTATCTGGTCTGTCTTTTCTTCCAGAAGCATCAACAGTTCTTCTGTATCCGGTAAGATTTGTAGCAGCTCTGACAATTCTTTCTCTAATTGCTGCAATCGTTCTTCCTGCTCCTGAAAGCACATCAGCTTCTCGTCCTTTTCCTGTATCTCCTGAAGCATCTCTGCCATGATATTCTGCTGTTCCTCTATCTGTGTAATCATTGCTTCCATCATGGGAATTACTTCTTTGCTTTCTTCTAATGTCATTCAACCACTCCCTCCACATCGACAATGCACCGGATACCTTACCAAAGGTTGCAATTACTTTTGCAGCAGTGCATTTTGTTTTTTATCATCTGGTTTTCCTCGACCTTCCATGAACCTTTCCTTATCTGCCCGGTGAGATATTTTTCCTCAATCTTCCTTGCATCTGCACCCTCATGAATCGTAGGGACTTTCAATTTGCCCTGTCTTTCATAAGAGCGGTGGTCAATCAGATTGTCTATGGATAAATGCCGGTTACACATCTTTGCCCATTCGCTTCGCCATAACTCACAATTCTTTGGATTGTTCCAGCCGGTAGCGTCAGTCAGAACCCTTTTCCATTGTTTTCTGTTTCTTGCCCCGACTTTCTGTACTCCGTTTTCATCAAGTACCGGAATACGGATTCCATGACGGTCTGGATTTTTCTTATCCTGCCACCAGTCCGGGTGGGATTCATCAACCACGATATTTCCGTCAGTATCTCTGACAAAATCCCAGTCCTTGACTTCCTTGTTGCCCCATGAGTGGTCTGGATTGAATGGTCGCATGGTTACAAGTAAATGCACATGTGGGTTCCCGTCGCCCTTATCGTGTATGCTCCAGTCGGCACACATTCCCTCGTCCACGAAAGTCTTTTGAATATATTCGGTTGTATAATCAATCTGTTCCTGTCTGCTCCATTCTTTCGGCAGGGAAAATTCAAATGAGCGTCCAAGCTGTGCATCTGCATTTTTTCTATCTTTAATACCTCATTCCATAGACGCTGTTTCTGAAATGTGATTTTAAACTTTTCCAGTGCGGCATCTTTATCATCCGCTCTTTTATAACGGATAGACTGTTGAAACCTTTTTATATTTTCTTCCGGTACATGCAGCCATTCAGGAGGTGCATTTTCGCACATCATCAGACTGGTGTAGACGACTTCCTTTTTGGAAGTATAGTAACTGGTTCTGCCTGTTTCCTCATTCTTCATCACATCTCCATTAAGATATGCCGATGCGGATATGACAGATTTTCCTTTACTGCGCCCGACAATCTTTACTGTAAAGTGAAATATCGCCATGATACGATTCCCCCTTTCTGCCGTATCCGGCATTGATTTCCGACAGCATCTTCTTCTGGTTTGGCAGAAGTGAAGCTGTCGGAACGCCCTCTGCGCAAGAGTGCCCCCTGCGGCATGAGCAGGTCTGGCTGAAAGCCCCGCCGACGGAACGAGCCCGGCAAGCGTAAGCGCAGACCGGTTGCCACTTGTGGCAAACTTATAAGGACGACCTCTGGTTGTCCATAAGTGCGCCCTTCATTCAAAGGCAATGAAGGGAATGGAAAAACCACTCCCTCCGCCATTACACTTCCTCCATATCTGTAAGTGGCTCTTTCTGCATCGCCTTTGAGAAAAACTTTCCGTTTGTTTCCTGCCTTTTTAAGAAGCCTATCAACTTTGGTAAATCTTCCTCCTCAATCGGACAGCCAAGAACCGATTCCACCGCACCGCCAATCTGACAGAGCCTGTGGGTTCGTTTTTTACTTTCCTCGGCTTTCTTTCTCTTTTCCAGTTCCTTTCGCTGTGCAATGAGCTTTTTGGTAGCTTCGATGCTTTCCTGTTCCTTTTTCTCTAATGCACGTATTCTTTCTTCATAAGTCTTTGTTGATTTCGCCATATCGTCTTCATCCTTTCTCTTATAATCAAATCTTGCTCTGCTAAGATTTGGCACACGATTCTGGTCAGCTCTGTTGACATAATTCCAATCAGAATCGTGGTGCATCCTTGCGGAGCATTATCTTGTCGATGTTTTTCCGACAAGATAAACATTAGTTCCCGGTTGCATATCAGGAGAAGCACATGGTATAATCCTCTTGCGTGTAGGTATATCATGGCTTCGGTCTGATAGAACCTTTGGCGGTTTCGTAGGAAGCCGCCTTTTTAAGTTGCCACATTTCTTGTGACAGTTTTTACATTTCCTTTATCCCTCAGATCTCGCCCCTCGTTGGCTTCCATGAACTTTTCCAGAATGTCAGTTTTAATAAGGACTTTTCTTCCGACTTTTAATACCGGAAGTTTCTTCCATTCAACCAGCTTTCTCAAAGTGTTTCTGCCAATTCCTGTATAGTCGGCTGCTTCCTCGATGGATAATGCAATCTTTCTTTCCGTCATCTTGTCACCTCCTTATGAATTGCATTATGCAATTTTTGTTGTGCTGTTAGTATAGCGGTTTTATATTGTGTTGTCAAGCGTTATGAAATTTTAAAAATAATTATTATATTGCATATTGCAATTATGTGAGATACATGCTATAATTCATACATACCGAAAAAGGAGGCAATCAGCATGAAAGATAAAGAACTACGCAAGCTGATAGGCAGCAGGGCAAAACAGCGTCGTCTGGAATTAAATCTGACACAGCCTTATGTTGCAGAGAAGATGGGAGTTACCGCTTCCACAATCCTGCGTTATGAGAATGGTTCGATTGACAATACCAAAAAGATGGTGCTGGAAGGTCTTTCGGAAGCACTTCATGTATCTATTGAATGGCTCAGAGGGGAAACCGATGAATACGAAACCGATATTACGGATAAGAAAGAATTACAGATTCGTGATGCAATGGGCGATATTCTCAAACAGTTACCTCTCGACCTTAGTAAAAAGGAAGATGCTTTTTCCAAAGATTTACTGCTGTTGATGTTAAAGCAATATAACCTGTTTCTGGAATCATTCCAGTTTGCCTGCAAGAATTACAAGGGCAACACGAATGAAGCTGATATTGCAAAAGTAATGGGGTTTGAATCGAATGATGAATATAACGAGATTATGTTTCTCCGGGAGATCACCCACACTGTTAATGCCTTTAACGACATGGCAGATATCGTAAGGCTTTATTCCAAGAAACCGGAAGCAGCAGAACAAAGGCTTGCCAATCTTTTATCCGAAGTTATGTATGAGGATTCTGAATCGGTATAGTAAGACAACCGGAGTTGTGATATACTTACACGCAAGAAGCATTTCAACAGTTCCGATTGTCTGATATCGAAAGGAGACATACGATTATGGCAAAAGGATCTGTTAGAAAGGAAAGAAATGGTACTACCGCTTCTATGTAGAAGATGCAAGCGGCAATCTGGTTCAGAAAGAATACGCTGGAACAGAAAGTAAAAGTGAAACGGAAAAACTGCTCCGTCAGGCAATGGATGATTACGAAAGCAAGAAATTTGTCGCAAAGACAGATAATCTTACTGTAGGAGAACTTCTTGATATGTGGGCGGAAGAAGAACTGAAAGTCGGAACACTCAGCAATGGTACAGTGGAAAATTATCTTGGTGCAATCCGTTGTATCAAGAAACATCCGATTGCAGAACGCAAATTAAAAACCGTTACTGCTGAACATTTACAGGCATTTCTCGATCTGCTTACATTCGGTGGGGAATTTCCAGATGGAAAAGTGAGAAAAGGATACAGTAAAGATTACATCCATTCCTTTTCAGCAGTATTACAACAGGCTTTCCGGTTTGCAGTATTTCCAAAACAGTTGATTACTTTTAATCCTATGCAGTATATTAAGCTGAAAAAACAGGCAGAGGATGTGGATTTATTCTCCGATGATGAAGTAGAAGAAGGCATACAGCCTATTTCACATGAAGATTATGAGAGACTGATAGAATACCTCAAAGTAAAGAATCCACCTGCAATCCTGCCAATCCAGATCGCATACTATGCGGGACTTCGTATCGGTGAAGTTTGCGGATTGACATGGCAGGACATCAATCTTGAAGAACAATGCCTGACCATTAAAAGAAGTATCCGCTATGATGGCACAAAACATAAAAACATCATCGGACCGACCAAGCGAAAGAAAGTAAGGATTGTTGATTTTGGAGATACGCTGACTGAAATACTGAAAACCGCCAGAAAAAAACAGCTTAAAAGCCGGATGCAGTATGGTGAACTTTACCACCGCAATTTCTACAAGGAAGCACAGGACAAAAACAGGGTATATTATGAATACTATCATCTTGACGGAACACAGGAAATCCCGACAGATTACAAAGAAATCTCCTTTGTCTGCCTGCGACCAGATGGCTCTTTGGAACTGCCGAGTACACTCAGCATTGCCTGCCGATCAGTTGCAAAAAGGCTGGACGGATTTGAGAATTTCCATTTCCACCAGTTGCGACACACCTACACAAGCAACCTCCTCTCAAACGGAGCTGCCCCAAAAGATGTGCAGGAACTGTTAGGGCACTCTGATGTCAGTACCACAATGAATGTCTACGCCCACTCTACAAGAAAGGCAAAGCGGAACTCCGCCAGACTTCTTGATAAAGTGGCAGGCAACGACTAAATAAAAAATTCCCTTATTTCCCTTGCTGATTCCGCATAAGGGCAAAAATAAGGGAAAATACATATCATTTCACTATTTAAGGGGCTGGAAAGCCCGTAAAATAAGGAAAGTTCAAGAAATCTCTCCACAAATTACGATTTTAATGTCTCTATTATACCATAATGATACCATTATGAAAAATGAAAAAAGAGTCCACCCACGATATGGGTGTCAATCAAACAAAGACACTCCTTTACATAGTTTCCACTTTCAAAAAAAAAAAAATTTGTGTTTTTGAAAGTGACATCTTGCATATACTATTAGCAAACAGTATACTAAGTACAACGAAGCAGTTTCGAGAAATGAAAAAAATCCAATTTTCGAAAGTGGGTGACTATATGAAAACAATCACGAGAACTAAATATCTCGATAGAATCATTGAACTGAATGGCACTCCTGACATCAAGATCATCACGGGTATTCGTCGTTCTGGTAAGTCCAAGCTGATGCAAGCGTATATTGAGTATCTGAAAAGCAACTTTGAAAACATCAATATTATCTTCATTGACTTCATGGATTTAGCATATGAAGAAATCATGGAATACCATGCCTTACACGCATATGTGGAAGAACATTATCAGGAAGGTAAAACGTAAAACGAACTACCTGTTTGTAGATGAGGTTCAAATGTGTCCTAATTTTGAGCTGGCAATTAATAGCCTGTACTCTAAGGGAATTTACGACATCTATGTAACAGGCTCCAATGCTTTCCTGTTGAGTGCAGATCTGGCAACCCTGTTTACCGGACGCTATATTGAAATTCATGTGTTTCCTTTCAGTTTCCAGGAATATTGCAAATATTATGATGATGTTAGTGATAAAGATAAACTCTTTGATGATTACACAATCAAAGGCGGTTTAGCAGGTTCTTACGCTTACAGAACTGAAAAAGACAGAACAAATTATATCAAAGAGGTCTATGAAACAATTGTCACAAGGGATTTGGTGCAGAAATATGCTCTGCCGGACACTTTGGTTTTACAGCGTCTGAGCGAATTCCTTATGGATAATATCAGCAACCTGACTTCTCCGAATAAGGTCAGTCAGCTACTGACAGCAAATGAGACTCCAACCAATCATGTAACCGTTGGCAAGTACATTAAGTATTTGTGCAATGCTTTTGTATTTTATGATATTAAGAGATACGACATCCGAGGTAAGAAATACCTTGAAAGCTCTGAAAAGTTCTATTTGTGTGACAGCGGTATTCGATATGCAATACTGGGAAGCAGAAATATGGATTATGGCAGAGTATATGAAAACATCGTTTGCATCGAGCTTCTTCGCCGTGGATACAATGTCTATGTTGGCAAGCTCTATCAAAAGGAAATCGACTTTGTTGCTCAGCGAGGCAGCGAGAAGTTTTATATTCAGGTCAGCGACAACATTTCCGGGCAGGAGACATTTGAGAGAGAATGCTCTCCTCTCCTTCAGATCCGAGATGCTTATCCGAAAATGATTATTGCCAGAACCAAACATCCAAAATATAGCTATGAAGGAATCGAAATTCACGATATAGCCGATTGGTTACTACAAGAATAAGCAGGGCGAAATATCTCCGTCATTCTCTTTTGAAATGATGGAGATATTTTTGTTATGCAATCTTTAATGGCTCTATAAAATGCATAGACATCTCCTTGTCCATTTTTGATTTTTACGATTACATAATCTAGAAATTATAGTGCTATTTTTTTCCATTTTCTAATCTTAGTTCTAAATGTTCCGAATGGAGCAACTGTGTTAACATGTATGAACTTGTATACTTCCCAGACAGCTGTCTTAGTTGCTTCGCCAGCCCATTTTCTCATATGTGGTTTAAATAATTCTTCCTCACTTAGCGAATCGATCATTGCATAAATAGAATTAATATTATCATTCAACATATCTTTCAACTCCTGCAGTGACAGATACGCATATGTATCTGTGAACCATTGATATAATTCACCAAGCTGATTCCATTTAAAATCATCTGAAGGAGTTTTGACATGAAGACCTTTTCTTTCATCTGCTTCCCATTTAAGGACGAGCGTTGTCCATCCAACTTGGTAAGCGAGATTTTCTGCCGGAGTTCGGTCAACTTCATCAACCCTCTTATCCTTTAAAGATTCTGGAATATCATTAAATTCAAAAATATACTTTGCAAAGCTTTTATTTATCTCTTTTTTAAGTTCGTCTTTATTCTCGTATGTTCTCAATAGTTTATCTCCTTAAATTCAAAGTTGTCAAATTACTCACCTTCTTGAACTATCGTTCAAGAAGTATCCCTCGCTCTGCTCGGTCAATTCTGATTTTTAATTCTCTGCGACATCCCGATAAGCTGGAAGTTATGAACTCAAGCTCGTTACCAGTGACGAATATCTTTCTGTCTTATTTATAATATCTTCCTCAGTAACACCATAATAACCGTATAAATCTCTGGCTATTTTCTTAAACTTTTTCATTACAGCTTTATTTCCTGAATAAGACATTCCAAATATATTCCAAGTATAATCTATTTCCATTGTAAGAAAATTATCATTAATTTCTATTTTATACAAATGAAAATCCATAGAAATTACACTATCGGGCATTTCGGCAATCATTTCACTCCGAGTCTTTATTTTACCCAAATACTCTTTAACAGATGCTTCATTAAAATAATCTGGTAATGGAATATCCTTCATTTCTCCCAAAAGTTCTGGTTCATGTTGCAAAATCAAACCTTCTTTTAGGCATTTTATTTGTTCAATATATTCTCTATCAACTGAAGCAGTTTCTGTCAATGCGTATTTTTCTTTTGCATACTGCACTGTTTCAGAAAGAGAATGCGGATTTGCCACTATTGTCTTCTCTACTTTTTTTCTCTTATATCTATATATGCTATTTTTAATCCTAAGCTTTAATGGTTGTTTTTTTGAATGTCCAGCTATAAAAACGCTTGTAGGACCATCTGCACCACCTATGATTGAAACCCCATTTTTACTTTTTTGTTCCATTCATCTTTTCCTCCCAAATCCCGAATTATTTATTGCCCTTTTATAACGGTTGCATCATCTCAAGAATGATTCCATCCGGATCTCTAAAGTAAAAAGCTCTGCTTTCCCCAAATCCATCTGCCCTAAAGTCGAAATACTGCGGTTCAGACAAGCAATCCACATGATTTTCGATAAGGGTTTTGTAGACAGAATCAATGTCATCCGTGTAAAAGCATACTTCTGAGATAGATGTCGTAAACAAGTCTGATTGCATTTGATTTACTTTATTGTCTACAAACTGAATCAATTCAACCGGTGGTGCTTCAAGAGCCTTCGAACCATTCAAATATGCAACCCTTGCTTTACATTTTTCCTTGCGGAACATTTTATCTGTCTCTTCGCCTTCCATAAAGATTTCACCCTGAAATTTAAGCCCAAGAATATCTCTGTAGAAAGCAATCGAGCGATCCAAATCAGAAACGGTTAATCCAACGTGATAAATTCTTCCAACCATCTTTATATCCTCCTGTTGAAATTTCCGTTTTTTTATTCCCTCACAAACAAACTGGGGGTGTACTTATGCACAGGCAATCAAGCATCCCGTTTAATCAAAGCGGCATCGGAGTCCGGGCAATCACAATGACTGCCAAAACAGCGCCCGCAAACGTTGCTGCGCCGATAACTGCCGCCGTTTTTTGCTGAGGTTCTTCTTTACTGCCTTACAGATTAGCATGGCACAAACCACGCAAACAGCCGCTGCCGCAAGCGCAATGACCAGCGTCTCCCATAACCATGAAAGTTCGTATAATATTCTCATTCGCTCACCATACCTTTCTCTGGCAAACTGGAAGTTATCTCCCTGACATTGATTTTCCAACAACATAAACTCCAACCAACATCTCGGCAATAGATAGTCCCAATAATAATCCTGAGATAAAATCTTTAACATTAGAACCAGATTAGCTAACTCCCCTAAAAGATATATCACAATACCTGCTAACAAAAATGGGAGAAATTCTTTTCTCTATTTCTAATCATAATATTAAAATATTTTTACTTTATACTAACAGAATCACATGTTTTATATACATGTTTCCAAAATGCATTTAAATTTTCTTCTTTCATTTTTATAAATAGACGTGAGAAAACATACAATACAAAAAATCCAATCACCGTTCCAGTAAAATTAAAAATAACATCATTAATATCAATTATCCTATACGAAAAGCCTTTTGTCAAAAATGTTTCTAGATACTGTATTGTCTCTATTCCCAGACCAAAACATAATCCTAATAATAGTATTTTCTTAATGTTGTTTATCTTTGTTATAAATGGAATTCCAATTCCTAATGGAATAGTCATAATAAGATTCAATATGTCAGTTCTATTAATACCATTATGAAATGGAATAATGTTTATACTTTCTTTAATATTTGCAGGCAGACCAATCATAACAATCGGAAATAATGTCAGCTTAGCAATACACATAAAATAGCAAAACATAATTGTACTGAATACGTAATATATTTTTCTTTTTTGTATTTCTTATGAATAAATATACAAATTAATATGTAAATTACTATTCCGATAATAATTGTCAATCCATCAAAGTCAATTAACATATTCATCCTCTCTTTCATTAACACTTGCATAACCTTTTTGACAGTTATGCAAGTATATATATATTGTTCTTTGCTTAATTGTAAATTGTTCCGCTACCTTTTATGTTATGTCCATCATCTTCTACTTTATATATCCGTAAATAATACTTTGATGATTTTCATCTGCTGTATGTTAACTTCCAGTATTTTTACAACTCGTTTTAAAGGAGCACCAATTTCTGCTGTTAACTTTCTCCTTTAACGGTTGTATTTACGAGTAAATATAGTATTGCATAAACCCTGCATTTTTTCAATCAAAAACGCAGGGTTTTGGGCGAAGCTGGCATCTCACTTAAACGATATTGATGATACGGCTCGTCAAAGAATGGAAATGCTTCCTATTGACATTTCAGTTTATCGGGAGTAAACTATAATTAGTTTATTAGCGATAAACTGAAAGGAGAAATCTTTATGGCTGAGATGAAGATGGGCGTAGTGGAATCCCACTTTGCCGATATTATTTGGGCGAATGAGCCTTTGCACTCCAGAGAATTGGTAAAGCTCTGTGAAAAAGAACTGAACTGGAATCGCTCCACCACCTATACGATATTACGCAAGCTTTGTGAGCGTGGTATCTTCCAGAATAATGGTGGCATCGTTTCCTCTGTTCTGTCTAAAAATGATTTCTATGCCGTTCAGAGCGAGCAGTTCGTTGACGAAACCTTTGAAGGTTCCCTTCCTGCTTTCATTGCGGCTTTTACACAAAGGAAGGGTATTTCTCAACAGGAAGCTGCGGAGATTCGACGCATGATTGATGCAGCCGCCGGAAAGGAGTAATCTATGAGTTCATTCTTTTTGAAAATTGTAAATATGAGTATCGCCGCATCTTGGCTGATCCTTGCGGTCGTACTTTTGCGTGTGGTTTTGAAAAAGGCACCTAAGTGGATCCATGTCCTACTGTGGGGTATCGTAGCTTTCCGATTGATTTGCCCATTCAGTTTTGAAAGCGCATTGAGCTTGATTCCAAGTGCCGAGACCATCAGTCCTGAAATCATGATGGACTGGACACCAGAAATCTCCACAGGCGTAAGCTCTATCGACAAGGTAGTGAATCCAATTATTACGGACACCTTTGCTCCAGAGCCAATTGCAAGCGCAAATCCACTTCAGCTTTTGATTCCTGTGCTGGCAATCGTATGGGCAATAGGCATCATAGCCATGCTCGTTTATGCTGCCGTCAGCTATTTCCGCTTGCAAAAGAAAGTCGGTGCATCCCTTTCTGTGCGGGACAACATTTGGATTTGTGACGATATACAAACACCTTTTATTCTTGGTTTCTTCAAACCGAGCATCTACATTCCCTCCGGGACAGATGAAGCACAGTTGCCCTATATCATTGCCCATGAGAATGCTCATCTGAAACGCTGTGACCATTGGTGGAAACCGTTGGGGTATTTAGTGTTGGCAATCCATTGGTTCAATCCTCTTGTATGGATTACGTATATTTTACTTTGCCGAGATATTGAACTTGCCTGCGATGAAAAAGTTATTCGTGGACTGAATCAAAACGAGTCTATTTCTTATTCAGAAGCTCTGCTTTCTTGTAGCGTGAATAGAAGAACAGTTATGGTTTGTCCACTTGCCTTTGGAGAGGTTGGCGTCAAAGAAAGGGTGAAAAATGTGCTGAATTACAAGAAACCTGCATTTTGGATTGTTGCTATTGCTGTGGTTTCAAGTATTGTTCTTGGGGTATGTTTCCTGACAAATCCGAGTTCATCCCCAGTGAAACTTGATTCTGTTCAAATTTCCAAAGCAAGCACCATGGACTTTAGAACAAATAGCGGACCGACCACATTCCAATTAAACGTATCGGAAATTGACGAGTTGAGCAGTCGTATTAATCGAGTAGGAGGCGGTGACTAACCGCCGTCCTCTCACAGCACCGTACGTACCGTTCGGTATACGGCGCTTTCAATAGTTAACGTGCACAGACTGATAGGCTGTGGCTAAATCATAAAAGCCACTGTTTATCAGTCTTTCTTTATTCAGCGCCCAAATCACAGCTTTGTTATTGCTGATATACCAATACTTTCTGCGACTGTTTGCTATTGTTGACGCATAGTGTTCTGGGATTCCAAGTTTGACTAGATTTTTATATTTCGTTCTAGGTTTCTTCCACTGTTTCCATATACACATGCGTATTCTGTGATAGAGCCATCCATTGATGTCATCTATGTTGCTCTTCATACTTGCAATTCCGTAGTAGTTAAGCCATCCCCTTGCATATACTTTGATTTTCTCAAGGCTTGGCTTGATTGACTGACATCGCTTACGGGAAGATAACTCCTTCAATCTGGACTTAAACCTCTTCCATGACTTCGGATGAACTCGGACATAAGTGCCTTTCCCGTTCCTTCCCAATGCAAAGCCAAGGAATTTAAAATTTCGGATTGCAAACACGCTGACAGTACGGCTCTTTTCTCGGTTGACTGTAAGTTTCAGCCTCTTCTCAAGATATTTTGTACTGCTTTCCAAGAGTCTCTCTGATGCTCGTCCGCTCTTTGCAAGAAGCACGATGTCATCTGCATATCTTATGCATGGAACACCTCTTTTCAGGAACTCCTGGTCGAACTCATTGAGGTAGACATTTGCCAGCAATGGCGATAGATTTCCACCTTGCGGTGAGCCTTCCTCTGTGTCAATGACCACTCCGTTTTCCATTACACCGCTTTTCAGATAGCGCTTTATCAACTGTACCACACGTTCATCTTTTACATTCTTCCGGAGAAGATTGATGAGAATTTCATGATTAAGAGTATCGAAGTACTTTGACAAGTCAAGGACTACAGCAAATGTATAGCCTTGTTCTGCATACTCCTTAACCTTAAGTATTGCATCTTTTGCACTTCTGTTCGGACGATAGCCATAGCTACCCTCTGCAAACAGCGGTTCATAGATTGGCACTAACTGTTGGGTTATTGCCTGTTGAAGTGTACGGTCTATCACTGTTGGTATGCCAAGCTTTCGCACACCACCATCTGGTTTGGGAATCTCAACCCGTCTTACTGGAGACGGAGTATACTTTCCACGATAAATGCGGTCAGTTATCTCTTGTTGATGTTCCTTTAGATATGGAAGAGCCTCTTCAATGGTCATGCCATCAATTCCCGGCGCTCCCTTGTTTGCCTTAACTCTCTTATACGCTCTGTTAAAGTTGTCTTTATACAGTATCGTTTCCAAAAGTCTCGGCTGTGCACTGTCTCTTTCTTTCCATATCCGATTGAATGACCTGGACGCTTTCACATACCCTTCATGTTCCGCATTATCTCTTTGCGAACAGCCATTGTTTTCAATGTTTTCTGCCATAGACGGTCATTACTCCTTTCTCGGTCATACTCAAGACTCCTACTGATTCGGTCCTTCACCTCTCGGCTACTATGACCTCTGCTGACTTCTATGCGTTCAGCATTGCTTTATGCAATGGTTACCTCTTTCAAGGCATACCGCACAGACCTCCCTAGGTACCACACGTTTCTTCCTCTCCATCCATCTGCCTCATTTATCATGCATTATTCCGTGTAGTTATTGGGCTTTAACATGGGTTGCTGTCTTACCCACATGCATGACCTCATATGAGATTTCTGTTCGTCAGACCAGAGATTTGCCCGTGAGTTGGTATATTCCTCACATCCAGCTTCCTTCAGATTCCATCTCACGATGGACACCCTTGCCTTCGGCTATATCCTTCCCACTACCGGGCGGATTCGGGACTTTAACCCGTTAGAAACGTGCGCCGCTAGGCGCACAACACTTAAAGATTGGTCAAAAGACCAATCTTTGCAGGGGCATACACCTTTCTATTCCCTTAATGTGGATACCAGGGAAAACGACAGAATCACATTCAGCGGTTTTGATTCCAACGGAAATCAGTCAGCAATTCTGTATGAGAATGTGTATTACCGAATAACTGACTCTGACTTTATCAGCTATTTACAACGCATCTGTGCCGGGAAAACCAGAACAGAAGCGATTGACGAAACCAATGTTGATACAGCAATCCATAATGCAATCATGGAACATAACAAAGATAGATACTATAAAGGTGTTTTTGCCTGCGAAAGCCATACTGTATTGGCTACGGAAGCAGGTAGGTCTGCAAACTCTGAGGAGATTGAGACAGTGACCATATATGCTCTCACTCTTTATGAGGAATATAATTTGTCCGAAGAAGGGATTGAAAGTGTCAGTGGAGGTTGTGTTCCTGTTGCCTTAACTTTCAATGTGGCAGAGAATGGATATGAACTATCTGAATATTGGGAGCCGGGAGATGGCAGCCAATACTCTGATGATATTCGTAAAAAGTTCCCGGAGGATATATTAGATGAAGTCTGGAATCCTCAGGATTATGTGGATGCAATGACAGCAGAAAATAAACAAAAGGCACTCGAATTTTCGGCACAAAAAGGAGATTTCAAAGAATAGGCTAACAGACAGAACGCCAACCGACCTTACCAACGCAGAGATAAAGGGGCGAGATAAATCGCCCCCAAATTTTCAAAAATACTTAAACTATTTCCGTATCAGTGTTATTATAATTATACAAAAAGAAAGCCCCCACTCCAAAGGTGGATGCAGAGGATCTTATAAATTTCGTCCTTGATATTGAATTGTTACCACGTAAACGGTTTTGCGTGGTTCGTCAATGCGGAATATGGCAATATAGTTATCAATCAACAACTGCCGATAGCCTTTGCCGGCATATCTGCCCTCGCTTCGTTCTTGATGGGACTGTGGAAAAGTATCCAAGCTTAAAATAGATTTTTTAATTCGCTCAATCTGCCCTTTGGCATTTTCAGGAGCCAATTTCTCATTTGCAATATATTCGTAAATATGATCTAATTCACGAATTGCCTTAGGGTTGATTTTTACCTTGTATTTATCCAAAATGTTTTTTATCCAATTCTGCAAAAACTATCTCAGCGTCAACTGCTTCTGCTCCGTTGGCAATTTCCTGTTCTGATTCAAATATGGCTTGGTCGATGCGGTTCATTCTTGCAAATTTATCATATAATTCACTACTCATTACAACCAAGTCGCTATATCCGTTTTTTGTAATAAAAATAGGCTCCTGTTCCTTGTGTGCGATATTAGAAATCTCAGTTGTATTGCGTAAATCCTTAATAGGCATAATAAGCGGCATAATGTTTCACTCCTTTTTTGACATGATTATAGCATAATTATGCCTCAGAAAGCAATATAAAATTTCATTTTAGGCATATAAATAAAGTCATTCTTTTATATTGACTTTAACAATGTTTAATGTTATATTTAATTATATTAAAGGAGGTGGCTGAATGGCTTTACAAGTGGTTCCTGAATGGATTGTAAACTTAGATGACGAAGATGTTGTATTTATTAAACGATTTCTTTTGGCATCTGGTTCACTCAAAGCAATGGCAAAGCAATATGATGTAACCTACCCAACAGTTCGATTAAGGCTGGACAAGCTTATTCAAAAAATTCAAGTCAATGACAGCACTGAAAGCGAGCCATATATTGCTTTGATAAAAAGGCTTGCTATAAATGATAGGTTGGATTTTGATACAGCCAAAATACTGATTGGGGAATACAAGAAAATTAGAAAAGAGGTAGCAACAGATGAGTAGAACTCCGATAAACTTACTGATTTTTCTACTGTTTATAGCAGGCGTAGTTTTATTACAAGTGATTTTGTCGAAGAAGGATAATAAATGGTTAGGACGAATTTTGCCTATTCTTTCGTTTCTTTTTTCTCTGATTTATCCTTTGAATATGATTGTTCCGACAGAGGGAGCTGATTTTGGATTTGTCTTATCAATGCTGTTAGTTTGGCTTATGGCAAATATTCCAACCATCGTCCTCAGCGTGATTTACATTGCTTGCAGAGAAAAATTTAAGAAGAATAAGCAACTTAACAAAATGAATATTCAAGATTTAGGGTAATGCTCTAACATCAAAAGCATTATAAGAGAAACATGTCTCAATTATACCACAATGATACTATTATAAAAAATTTAAAATCCCGGAAATCCGCTTACCTGCAGATTCCGGGATTTTATAATTACATATGATGTGCCACATCTATTCTGATAAGTGCCTTCCTGAGTGCAAACTCTGCTCTCTTCACATCAATCTCTGCTGTGTGATTTGAAAGGCGCTGCTCTGCCCGCTCCTTTGCGGCCTGTGCGCGGTCTATGTCTATCTCATCAGGCCACTCTGCAAGCTCTGCGAGAAATGTGACCTTGTCTCCAAGTATTTCCGCAAAGCCTGAATGGATTGCGGCTATTTTCTCCTCATCGCCATTATGGATAGTCACGATTCCCGGTGCAAGCACTGTCGTGAGCGGTATATGGTTTTTGTATACACCAATCTCTCCGTTTTGGGTATTGAACTCGAGGAAGTCTGTCTCTCCCTTGTAGAACACCCTGTCCGGTGTGATTATTTCTATGTCAAAAATGTTATCTGCCATGAAATCACCTCACATTACTGCATCTTGGCACGGACTTCATCTATGCTTCCAACGTTTAAGAAATAGCTCTCCGGTACATCATCATGCTTTCCTTCGAGTATCTCCTTAAAGCCTCTGATGGTTTCGGCGATAGGCACATATTTGCCCTCGAGTCCTGTAAACTGTCCTGCTACGAAGAATGGCTGTGACAGGAAACGCTGCACCTTACGTGCACGGCTTACTACCAGCTTATCCTCCTCTGACAGCTCATCCATACCGAGGATTGCGATGATATCCTGCAGCTCCTTGTACTTCTGGAGTATCTCCTGGACAGCGTGTGCCACCTCAAAATGCTCCTGTCCCACGATACGCGGATCAAGGATACGCGATGTGGATGCCAGCGGGTCTACAGCCGGATAAATACCAAGCTCTGCGATAGAACGCTCAAGTACTGTCGTGGCATCGAGGTGTGCGAAGGTAGTTGCCGGTGCCGGGTCTGTAAGGTCATCTGCAGGCACATATACGGCCTGAACCGATGTGATTGAACCGTTCTTTGTTGATGTGATACGCTCCTGAAGAGCTCCCATCTCTGTCTGCAGTGTCGGCTGGTAACCAACGGCTGAAGGCATACGTCCTAAAAGCGCTGATACCTCTGAACCTGCCTGGGTGAAACGGAAGATATTGTCCACAAAGAGAAGCACATCCTTGCCGCCTCTGTCACGGAAATACTCTGCCATTGTAAGTCCTGCCAGGGCAACTCTCATACGTGCTCCAGGTGGCTCGTTCATCTGTCCGAACACCATGGTGGTCTTGTCGATAACACCTGACTCCTTCATCTCGTAGTACAGGTCATTTCCCTCTCGTGTACGCTCTCCTACACCGGTAAATACTGAGTATCCACCATGCTGTGTAGCGATGTTGTGGATAAGCTCCTGGATGAGCACCGTCTTTCCTACTCCGGCACCTCCGAAGAGTCCGATTTTTCCACCCTTCTGGTATGGGCAGAGTAAATCTACAACCTTTATTCCTGTCTCAAGCATCTCCTGCGATGTAGCCTGCTCCTCAAAGCTAGGCGCAGGTCTGTGGATTGCCCATTTCTCCTCTGTCTGTGGAGGCTCAACCTCATCGATAGGCTCTCCGAGCACATTGAACATTCTTCCAAGTGTATTCTCCCCCACCGGCACAGAAATAGGTGCTCCTGTTGCGATAGCGTCCATGCCGCGGACGAGACCATCAGTAGGTCCCATGGCGATACATCTGACTGTATCATCGCCCAGATGCTGTGCAACCTCAACGACCAGCTTTCCGCCGTTTTTCAGCGGCACCTCGACTGCATCGTTTATCTCAGGCAGATTACCCTCTGAAAACTTGATATCCAGAACGGCACTGATAACCTGTATGATTTTACCTACATTTTTATCTGCCATTTATAGTTTCTCCTTCTTTTTTAATTCATATGATACGCTTGCCTTTTTGGCCATTCACAGACACACATGCCTGCCTTCCCATGACCGGATATGCATGTATCACTCTATCGCATTAGCTCCTGCAATTATCTCAGTAAGCTCCTGCGTGATTGAGCCCTGACGCGCTCTGTTATATTTCAATGTCAGATCACTGATCATATCCTCTGCATTGCTCGTAGCAGAATCCATTGCCTGCATTCTGGCACCGTTTTCACTGGCAAATGCCTCCACAAGTGCCCCGTAAAACAGGCTTGTCACATATTTTGGTATAATAAGCTCCAAAGCCTCCTCTGGATTCGGTTCAAAATTCATGAGAATATTGGAGTCCTCTTTCTCATCTGCCCCGCTCTCATCCAGCTCCACCGGCAATAGCTTTATGAGCTTCGCCTCCTGTGTAACTGTGTTTTTGAAATGGGTATATGCGAGATAAATCTCCCCCACCTGACCGTCTGTAAATGCCTTTAACACTCTTTTGCAAAGTGCCGCAGCATCCTCGTAGGTCGGGTCCTCCATCATCTCCGGTGCACTCTCAACTATATGATAGCCCTTTGACGTAAGCAGCTCCTCGCCCTTTGCTCCCACAGCGTATATGTCGAGTTCTTCTTTTTTGAAGTCTCCGTGTGTGATGAGCTTTACTATATTGCTGTTGTATCCGCCTGCCAGTCCGCGGTTTGATGTCAAAACAACTACCGCCTTCCTTGGCGAATCACCGGCCTTTAAGTATGGGTGCTCCAGATTGCCGCTCTTTGCAAGCATCGAGCTTACTGTCCTGTACATATAGTTGAAATACGGATCTGTTGCCTCCGCATGTGCTCTCGCCTTTTGCAGCTTGACGGTAGAAACGAGCTTCATGGCCTTTGTGATCTGCTGAGTACTTGTAATACTGCTTTTTCTGCGCTTTATGTCTCGCATCGAAGCCATTTTACCACCTGCCTTCTACTAATATCCAACCGTCTAACGGAACTGCTTTTTGCATTCCTCGATTGCCTTTATAAGTGCCTGCTCCGTATCATCGTCCATCACCTTTTTCTCCCTGATTGCTTCAGGAATCTCAGGATATCTGGTATCAATGAAATCAAACAGCTCTGCCTCAAATCTTAAAATATCCTCGATTTTGATATCGATAAGATACTTCTTTGTCGCAGCGTATATTATGATAACCTGCTTCTCTACAGGCATCGGCTTGTACTGCGGCTGCTTTAAAATCTCCTTGATTCGTGCTCCCTGCGCGAGCTGCTCTGCTGTGCTTGCATCAAGCTCTGAGCCAAACTGTGAGAACGCTGCAAGCTCTCTGTACTGAGCCAGCTCTACTCGGATAGGTGCTGCAATCTTTTTCATTGCCTTTATCTGTGCCGAGCCTCCAACTCGTGAAACTGAAAGTCCTGCATTTATGGCAGGTCTGAAGCCCGCGTTGAACATCTCTGTCTCGAGATATATCTGACCGTCTGTGATTGAGATAACATTGGTCGGGATATATGCCGATACATCACCCGCCTGTGTCTCAATGATAGGAAGGGCTGTGAGTGAGCCTCCACCCAGCTTGTCTGACAGTCTCGCTGCTCTCTCCAGAAGCCTTGAATGGAGATAGAAAACATCTCCCGGATAAGCCTCTCGTCCAGGCGCTCTCTTTAAAAGGAGTGAAAGTGTACGGTATGCTGCTGCATGCTTACTCAGATCATCGTAAACTATGAGCACATCCTGTCCGTTTTCCATCCATTCCTCACCTATAGCGCAGCCTGAGTATGGTGCGATATACTGTAACGGTGCAAGCTCTGATGCTGTCGCAGCCACTACTGTCGTGTAGCTCATGGCTCCGAACTCCTCGAGCTCATTTACTATGGATGCAACCGTAGAAGCCTTCTGACCGATAGCTACATAGATACATTTCACACCCTGTCCCTTCTGGTTGATTATGGTATCTATCGCGATAGCTGTCTTTCCGGTCTGTCTGTCTCCGATAATAAGCTCTCTTTGTCCTCGTCCGATAGGAACCATTGAGTCAATAGCCTTTATACCGGTCTGAAGCGGTGTATCTACTGACTTTCTCGAGATAACTCCCGATGCTACTCTCTCTATCTGACGATATTTATCCGACTGGATAGGTCCCTTTCCGTCGATTGGCTGTCCGAGCGCATTTACTACTCGGCCGAGCATCGCATCGCCTACCGGCACCTCTACCACTCGTCCTGTGGTCTTAACTGTATCTCCCTCGTTGATATTGCGCTGCTGTCCAAGTAAAACAGCACCGACATTGTCCTCCTCGAGGTTTAATACCATTCCATATACTTCCCCTGGAAATTCCAAAAGCTCTCCCTGCATCGCATTCTCAAGACCATGAATACGTGCGATTCCGTCTGCCACCTGAATGACTGTTCCAACATCAGCGACTTCGAGCTGGGAAGCGTATCTTTTAATCTGCTCCTTTATTACTGAGCTGATTTCTTCCGGCTTTAGATTCATGGAGCGCATTCACCTACTTTCAATTGTATTTTTGTCAAATCGCGGGTGAGTCTTTCTAATCTGCTGCTGACAGATGAATCCACCACTCTGTCCCCGATTCTGATTTTCATACCGCCTATGAGCGCGGTATCCACCTCAAAATGCATCTCAAATTTCACGTATTTTGTCGTGTCAAGAAGTCGTTTCTCCACAGCAAGCTTCTGCTCCTTTGACAGCTCAAATGCAGATGTAACGTATGCTGTTCCGATATTCTGGTACTCCTTGACTCTGTCAAGAAAGTAGTCGAAAACTAAGGTAAGCTCTTTGTAATGATTCTTTTCTATAATCATCCTAATAAGCCCTACCAGCTCCGCTGAAACTCTTCCCCCAAATATTTCTTCGATGATTCTGACCTTTTCTTCTTTATCAATCTGCGGATGATCCATCAGCTTTGAGAGGTCATCATTTGCAGCAATGATTTCCTTTACTGCTGTTACCTCGTCAGACAGGCTGGATAGCCTGTTGTCCTCAAGGGCAGCCTCAAACAATGCATCACCGTATACCTTAGATACTAGCTTAGCCATGTTGATTCTCCCATTTCCTTAAGTGTCTCTTCAACGAGTGTATCCTGAATGTCTGTGGTGATTGAAGCTGCGACAGCCTTTTGTGCCATAAGCGATGCTATCTGTATCATCTCCTGCTTCATATCATCCATGGCATGCTTCTTCTCAAGCTCTGCCTCTTCTCTGGCTCTCTTTATGATGCGTGAAGCCTCTTCCTTTGCATCATCCACAATCTTGTTCTGGTTTTTAAGCGCCTTCTGTCTCGCCTCTGTGAGAATAGCCTCGGCCTCTTTATCGATGTCCTTAAGCTTTCCCTCGTACTCTGCCTTTAGTGCTGCGGCACTTTCCTTGTCAGCAATAGCTGTGTTTATATCGCTTTCTATCCTGTCCTGCCTGTCCTTTAACAGCTTCCTTGCAGGGTTGAAAAGCAGATACGACATCAGCATGAAAAGGAAAAATACTGCAACTGCCAAAAGTACTGTATCAAAGAGCAACTGCGCATCCAGATTAAACAAAAATGTATATCCCTGTGCTAACAACTTTTACTCTCCTTTCCGTTGGCTGTATCGCCGCACGGTAATCCTCTGCGGCAAACCGTAATATACTATCCGAGCGGATGAACGAAAAGTAAAAGTAATGCAACAACGAGACCATAAAGACCTGTTGTCTCTGCAACCGCCTGTCCTAAAAGCATGGTTGACATAATCTGTCCTCTTGCTCCCGGGTTACGTCCTACGGCTGCTGCACCATGTCCTGCTGCGATACCCTGTCCAACACCAGGTCCGATTCCGGCGATAACTGCCAATCCTGCACCGATTGCTGAGCATGCTCTGATTAAATCCTGTCCATTGATATCCATAATTGAATCCTCCTAAAAATACATCTTATAGTTTTACTCATCCGTCTCACATGCCTGTGTAACGTATGTCATTGTCAGCATACAGAATACATATGTCTGAATTGCTCCTGAGAACAAATCAAAGTATACATGCAGTACTGACGGCCACGCTATGGCTATAAACCTTAGCAGACCATATACCAGCGCCATGATAACAGTTCCTGACAACACATTGGCGAACAAACGCAATGATAATGAGATAGGAATTGCAATCTCACTGATAATGTTGATTGGCGCCCATATAGGCAGCCACGGCGGCAGTGGTGAACACATACCGGTCCAGATATCCTTTGCGCTTTGATGCTTAGCCTTATTGAATCTGATCATGAAAAATGTAATAAGTGCAAGCGCCAGTGTGGTTCCGTAGTCGGCTGTCGGTGGTCTTAAGCCAAACAAGCCTGAGATATTACTCATCAGTATAAATATAAAAATCGTACTGATGTAGTTTACAAACCTCGGAGCCCACTTACCCATGGTTCCCTCAACCATCTTGTCGAGCATCTCTACGATAAGCTCGATGATATTCTGAAAGCCGTCCGGTACTTCCTTTGCTTTTTTAAGCTTCCTGTTTGCCACTATAGCGAATATGACCATAAGAGCCATCACTATGAGGATACAGGCATGCGATGTGGTAATCCAGACCTCCTGACCGAATACCTTTATCGAAAAAATACCATGGATCATAAAGTCGATATTGTCTGCGTTACTTTCCAGTAAAATCGCCTGATTCACATTATCACCTCCTCCTTATTAAGTTTACCTGCGGTTTTGCTACTCTGTCTCCATTTCGCCGGCGGAAGATGCATCACTTCTCCCGGAAAATCTGTCTGTCACCTTCATAAATAAAGGCTGTAAATACGCTGAAATCTTGAGTCCCAGCATACCGACAAAGGCCATTATCAGATTTCCAAAATCAAATAGTCCCAATATAAATAACAGGACCGCAACAACAATATACCTTAAAAGTGATTTTGCTACGATCCTGCGATTGGCATCCTTTTGTCCATATATGGCGGTCGCGTCATATATGACTGTGGCGATATTGAAAGCTATACCAACAGCTATCGCTATCCCATACCATAAGCCGATAGAATATGAAATTTTGTCTGTGACAAACCATACCCCAATAAGCTGCACAACAATCCCGTAAAAAACTATCCCAAATACAAGTCCCGGCAATGCGTCATTTATTCTTTTTAACATCCTTCTCTACCCTGCTAATACTGTCTGATATCTCTGTTTCCGTAGTACTCTGCCTGCCCGGTGTGTGTCTTACGGCTCTGCCATCATCCTCCGGCTTCAGGAATTTTTGAACCATGCGGTATATATTGTTTGCCCCCGCAAACGCTCCAAGAAAAAACAATGGAACAGTTACCCAGTCCGCTCCGGTCTTTTTCCCAATCCACACACCGGCCAGTGTGCAGAGAAATATCGGCACAATCATGTTGATTCCAAACTGGAAAACCATGATAAGTGCGTTCATTACCTCTTTCTTATTATCTCTTTTCATATACAAATTATTATATCATTTTTATTGCTTTTGTCTACATTTTTATGTGTAAAATGCATAAAAAATAAATGTGTTTCATGTTAAATCACGTCAATTTGACACAACAATTGCAGTATTATCACTATTTCCGGCGATTACAGCACAAGCGTCACCTCACGGTCAGTGTGCTCATATCTGCGAATTGTAACCCCCGCTGCCCTAAGCATCCTCTTTGAAGCTGTCACGCTGGCCGTGCCCTCGTATTTGTCACAGTCGTAGACTACTTCCCTGATGCCGGACTGTATGATTGCCTTAGCGCACTCATTGCACGGAAACAGGGTGACATATATGGTCGCTCCCTCAAGGCTTCCGCCCCTGTAGTTTAAGATGGCATTGAGCTCGCTGTGTGTAGAATAGAAATACTTGTTATCCTCTCCCTCTCTGGCCCAGGTGAACTCATCATCTGAGCAGCCAAGAGGAAAGCCGTTATAGCCCATGGAGAGTATCTTGTGCTCCGGGTCCACTATGCACGCACCCACCTGGGTATTCGGATCCTTCGAGCGCATACCTGAAAGCATCGCTATGCCCATAAAATACTCATCCCATGAGATATAATCCTTTCTCTTTTCCGAAGCTCCCATATATACACCTCCATTCAATATGGTCTATCACACTGTCTGTTACTTTACTGTTTTATATCACTGTTTACACCTCAGAGCAACCTGCAGCTATTATCATCATTATTATTACTTGGTTCCGAAAATTCTGTCTCCTGCATCTCCGAGTCCCGGCACAATATATTTGTGCTCATTGAGATGATCATCGAGCGCTCCTATATATACATCCACATCAGGATGTGCCTCTGTGAGTCTCTTTACTCCCTCAGGAGCTGCAATTATGCACATAAAGTGGATGTTTTTCACACCGCGCTTTTTGAGCATATCAAGTGCTGCCACTGCTGAACCACCTGTTGCGAGCATCGGATCTACCACAAATACCTCTCTGTTTGCGCAGTCTGCCGGAAGCTTGCAATAGTACTCGATAGGCTCTGCTGTCTCCGGGTCACGATACATGCCGATGTGTCCAACCTTTGCGGCAGGGATGAGCTCAAGCATGCCCTCCACCATACCAAGTCCGGCTCTTAAGATAGGAACAACTGCAAGCTTTTTGCCCTTTAATTCCTTTACAGTGGCCTTACAGATAGGAGTCTCAATCTCCACATCTGTAAGCTCCAGATCTCTTGTTGCCTCGTAGCACTCAAGCATCGCAACCTCGCTGACGAGTGTTCTGAAATCCTTTGAACCTGTGTCGGTTCTTCTCATAATTCCAATCTTGTGCTGAATCAGCGGATGATCCATAACTACTACCTTACCCATAATGTTTGTTCTCCTTTGTCTTATATTGTGTTATATTTGTTTGTCTTTTATGTATTTGCATTTAAGCGCTTTACCAGCTTCTTAAGCGTAGCCCTGAGGCTTTCATAGCACAGTCCGTAGCTTTGAAGCGTGCCACCGTAAGGGTCAAGTATCTCAAGCTCATCGCCCACATACTGTGAAAGCACAAAGACCTGCTCCGGGTCGATATCGGCAAAGCTTTCTATAATGCGCTCGCGCTGTGATGACTCCATGGTAAATACCATAGTGGTCTCAGTGATATCAGATTCCTCAAGCTGCGTTGACACCATGCCCTCCGTGGAAATACCATTGCTTATGAGCACTGCCTCTGCCTTCTGATTGACCGGCTCCGGAAACTGGACAACAAGTCCTCTCGCCTCAATCTCCATCGGTACCTTGAGTACAAAGTCGTTCATGATGCCCTTTGCCATCTGCTCCCTGCATGTGCCGGTCTGTGCGACAAAAATGATTTTGTCATACTTCACATGTGTGTCTATCACCTGATGGCCTGCCGCCTTTAGCATACGGTTCATGATGGCCTGTCCTATACGTGGTGTGGAGAAGCTCTCCGAGAAAATCACATCCACATCGAGCTCATCACAGTCCCTTAATATACGGTATAGCTCATGGGCTATCGAATCCTCATCCGCCCTGCTTCCCATCGACAGGACAACATCTGCATCATAAAACTGCTTTGTCTCCTCAGTTGCGATGACTGCTATCTTTTTGCCATCATCCCTGTGCGAAGCCACAAGCTCATTTATCTTTGCAATCACATGCTTTCTGGTACCGTCCACGATGGCCATGTCAGCCTTTGGCGCATAGTGCTTGTACTTCATGCCTGGGGCCTTGGGCTTTCTCGTGTCATCTGCCGCTATGATTCCCGGATCTATGATAACCTCTTTGCCTAATACCTTTGAAAGCATCTGTGGTGTAATATAGCCCGGACGCAGCACCATAGGTGTATCCTCTGTCAGGTCAATGATGGTGGACTCTATACCTATGCCAACCGGTCCTCCGTCTATAATCATGGCTATTTTGCCGCTTAGATCCTCAGCCACATGTGCAGCCTCTGTAGGGCTCGGTCTGCCGGATGTATTGGCGCTTGGCGCCGCAATAAGACAGCCGCTTCTTCTTATAAGATCAAGCGCTATAGGATGATTAGGCATGCGCACAGCTACCGTGTCCATGCCGCCTGTTGTGGCATACGGCACTGCATCGCCCTTCTCCACTATCATGGTAAGAGGTCCCGGCCAGAAAGCATCCGAAAGCTTCCTTGCATCCTCCGGCACTGTCTTTGCGATGCGCTCCAAATCCGAAAAATCTGATATGTGTACGATAAGCGGATTGTCCGACGGACGCCCCTTTGCACTGTATATCTTCTTTGATGCCTCCGGATCTAAAGCATCACCGCCAAGCCCATACACTGTCTCTGTCGGAAACGCTACAAGCTCACCGGCTGCAATCAAATCACCTGCCTCCTGCATGAGCTTATGGTCTAAATTGTCCTGATCTATTTTTATAATTTTTGTTTCCATTTTATATCCTCACCGCACATACTACAGTAATATACCATGTGCAAACACCAGTTTTTCTAAATAATCATGTGTTTTTATTGTAACACTTAAGAGCTACCTCGAGAGCAGGAAAATCTGCTGCTTACATGTAAACATGACTTATCAGCTTTTGTTCTCGGAGGTTCTGAATTGTTTTCTATTTATTATACAATAGTAACAATAGCATTTCAAGTTTTACTCAATATTTGGTAATTTTTATATAAGATTGTGTAAAAGTAAGTACAATTTTATTTGGCATTGCATTATTCTGTGTTTTGTACTACAATGCAGATAAGCCAATAACGGCGAATAATGATCATTATTTTATAAGGAGGATTTCATTATGGCATACGTAATTTCTGATTCATGCGTTAGCTGTGGTACATGTGCTGGTGAGTGCCCAGTAGGAGCTATCTCTGCTGGTGATTCACAGTACGTAATCGATGCAGATTCTTGTCTCGATTGTGGTACATGTGCTGGTGTTTGCCCAACTGGAGCAATCAGCCAGGGCTAATTTTTAGCATACTGTAAGAAATAAAGACGACCTGTTATGGGTCGTCTTTTTTTGTGTTGTAATCGTCTTTGTATTGTAATCATTTTTATGCTGTAAGCGTTTTTTGCAGTAATTATTTTTATAGTGTAAGCGTTGTCATGCATGCTCTATAGTCTCACCGGATTAAGCTCATGCGTATGCGTCTTGTCGCGCCCCTTCTTTCCCTTGGTGTCTGCAGCGCTTATTTTTGTATCTGCAGGCATGTCCGCGTTCCTTTTCCTTGAAAAAAGTCCCTTTCTGCGCAGATTTCCGCGTATGGCAGCGTCCAGCTTTTTATATCTCTCCTCCTGCGCAATATCCTGTTCGCGCATCAGATAGTTCATTTCCTTTAATATCCGCTCCTGCACCTCAGTGGATATCTGCTGACTCAGCTCCTCATTATTCAGTGCTATGGCTCTCCCCACGATATTGCTCATCAGCTCGCGAAACTCATCCATACGCTCATCTGCCGTGCGGCTTCGATATGTATGATTGTATCCCGGCAGTTCATCGTGATATGCCGGATTATACCCTGACATCTCCTGTTTCACCGTCTGATTTGTGATATTCGTGTAATTTACAGGCTGCACGGATTTTTCCATAGCCGCAGGATTCGGTGGATTTAACGGCTCACCCGGTGCATCCGAATGAAGCATATCACGGATTGCGCGAAGCTGATACCCCTTCTCCTTAAGCTCCTTTATCCTCAAAAACTGTTTTATATTGTCTCTTGTATAGTATCTGTGACCAAGTTCATTTCTAGGCACATCAAGTCCCAGCTCATCCTCCCAGTAACGCAACACATGAGTCTCCACATCCACGGCAGCTGCCGCATCGGAAATCATGTAACGTACTTTCTCCAAATTGAAGTCCTCCTGTCTGAAATTATATTTTATTCGCTATACGCTTTTGGCACATCGAAAAGAACCAGCACTGCGAAAAAAGTTATATCGCTGTACTGGTTCAATTATAGCCTTGATAGAACTCTCATTCAATTGGTTTCGGTCGCAACTTTCGACATATAACTCTCTGTCTTAAGCTATCCAAACAGCTCCTTGAGAGCCTGTGCATTCTGTGCATCCGCAGATTTCCTGTTCTCCTGCTGTATCTGCGTATAAACCTCCTTGCGGTAAATCGGCACCTCCTTCGGTGCACTTACACCGAGCTTAATCTGGTCGCCTCTGATTTCCAGAATAGTAATCTCGATGTCATTATTAATCACCAGAGATTCACCCTTTTTTCTTGTAAGAGCCAGCATACTATTCACCCGCCCTTTCTTTTTTCCCTTTTATAATGTCATAAATCGGGAAGTGCACCTTGTAGTCATCCTCAACTATAAGCTGTGCTGCTTTGTTGCTGTCGGTATTGACAACAATAGGAGCCTTTAAATTGCAGGCAATCTTTGTGATGTCGCTAGGCACATTTACAGTGACGATCACATACATATTCTCCTCATTCAGATCTCCAAGAGGCGCAAGAAGCTCCTCGTTGACCGTCGGCTTGTAGTCCGGCATGATGATATCCGGTGTCATGACAGGAAATGCAATGTCTCCATCATCCATCGATTGAAGCCACATGATAGACTTCTTATCATTCTCCTTCTCCGAATTGTATATCAGAGTGTAGTTTTTCAGCTCCGAAAAGCCTATCATCCCTTTCTCCATTGTGATGATTTTGTCCTGTGGGATGTCAATTTCCCCAAATATTCTCGTTTTTGCCCTCATGGCTTCCTCCTTTTCGCCCGCTCCGCGAGCGTTATATAATCCGGTAGCTGTGTACCGTTTTTAAAATCCTTACAGATAATCAAGCAATGTCTGTGAGTTTGCCTTTGATGCCGCTGTCAGACTGGACTGATATGCATTGTACATAGCGTAAAAATCAATGATTATATCAGAAATATCCCTATCCTCATTTGTCGATTTAAGCTCCTCTATGGTCGTCTGCTGCTCCTCAACTCTGTTCTTGATGAGAGTGAGGCGGCTCTTTGTGCTTCCCGAATTGGTGAGTGCCAGATTTACCTTATTCAAATGATCATCAAAGCGTGTGATGTACTGGCTGTAGGTCTTTTGCAAATTGTTGTCGGCATAGTCAGCCTCCTGCTCTGCAGCCTCTAAATATGTCTTAAGCTTTGCCTGTGAATCCTTGTCAGAGTACTGCTGTTGCTGCATCATATTCTTTATCTGTGAGACCTTGTCGTGAGCATTGACAGCATTCTGAACTACATCAATCAACTCATCCACATCACGCTTGATGCCTGTATCCATGACGTCCTTCGCCTGTGTATTGACAGTGATATCGGTGCTGTTTGCCACTGTGTATTTGATTTCCTGACTTGAAAACTTAAAATCCACTACCTTTGATGGATCGGAGTATATGATATCTCCTGCTGCATCATGGGGTACATTGCCACCTGCATCGAGTGTCACAGCATTTGTAATATCCTTGCAGTTGTAATAATACTCAGGTCTCGCATCACTGCTGTCAAAGCCTGTCTTTACATATGTGACAGACAGCTTCTTGTCATTATCCTTAATCGAAGCAGCCACATTTTTACCAAAAACAAATTCACCGGTTTCCTGTATATATGCCGTATCATCAGCAGAGAGCTTTGATGGGTCAAAATCAGACACACTCTTGTATACAGTATAATCTGTGCCCTGTGTCAGCTCTTTTCCATCGATAGAAAGCTTCACATCATCTGTCGTATTACCGTAGCCCAGACGGATTCTCTGGAAGCTGTGCTCTGTGACATCTGTGGTACAGTCAGGTGTTGCCGCATTTATACTATTTGGAACAGTCACGCCATTTGTATAATACCGCTTCTCTGACAAATCAGCGGCAGAAAACTCCTGTGTTATCTGATATGTGCTCTTTGTGTCCTTCTGGAATGTGAGCTTTGATGATGTGCGGTAGCCCGTAAATACCGTTCTTCCTGCGTAGTCTGCATTGCCCTCTGTATACACCTGCTCTGACAGCGCTGTAAGCTGCTGTAATATAGTGTTTCTGACATCAGCTGTGAGCGTATCTGTAGAGCCGTTTACACACTGTGTACGGATATCTGTGAGGAGTGATTTCATGTTGCTAAGGGCTGTCTGTGTGACATCCATCCACGAAGAAGCATCCGGGATATTGTTGTCCTTGTACTGGTCAAGATGCGACAGGCTGGTCGACAAGCGAAGCGATCTGATTGCGATAACCGGATCCTCTGATGCCTTGGATATCTTCTTTTGAGTAGTCATCTGGGTATTGTATTTGTCCACCAAAACCTTTGTTGAATTGATATTTGTCTTGGTATTTCCCATTATCATATTGTTTGTGATTCTCATATTATGCCTCCCGCTTCTATGCCACGCCCGTATCGTTTATGAGCTTATCAAGCATCTGGTTCATAACCGATATGATTTTAGATGCCATATTGTATGAATACTGGAACTTCACGAGGTTTAATGCCTCCTCATCCTCATCCACACCTGATACCGATGTTCTTTGGTTTGCAATAGTCTGCTCCAGATTGCTATAGAGCTTGTTGTAGGTCTCTGCCTTTTCCGTATCCACTGACACATTGGAGATGATTGTCTCAAGGAATGATTCCGCTTTATCGCCTCTGTATACTGTTTTCTCCGACTGCAGCTTCTTTAACTCATCAACTATATCACATGAATCTGTCTTGACATAGTCTGTGGAAGTCGCAAAAAGCGATACATCGTTCATCACATCCTTGTTTACGGAGAAATTGGCCGCTGTCATCCTGTAATACGTGTTGGAGCTGCTGTTTATTGTGGCAGTCTGTCCATCAGGCAGCTTGCTGTAAGCCTCTGATTCCGAGAAATCATATACCTTGGCTGTGTTTGTGATTGCTTCAAAAAATGTAGGTGGTGTATCCCCATTCAGATTCTGTCCTTTGCTCTCTATCTGATTGAACATCTCTGAAAAATTTCTGACAAACTCGTTGAGCTGTGTCATATAGTAAGGGATTCCCCTCGCATTTATTGCAGAGCCCGCATTTAAAAGATATCCCTCTGCCACAGTCTTTTCAGGGTCTGCTATGGCCTTGTCCTTGCTCAGATTAAATGTTACAGACTTGATATTGCCCTGCGCATCCACCTGTGCCTCCCAGCTGTCATAGCTGTAGCTGATATTATTTACAGTGATTTTGCCGTCCTTGTCAGGCAGATTGAGTGATTTTATATTGTCTATTGATGTATTCTCCACTGTGAGCGAATACGAATCAGCCTTTGTGACCTTACCCTTGAAATTCTCCAGATTATCACCGTCTCTCACCTCAAAGAGAGCTTTCAGGCTTCCCCCTGCGGTTCCGGCTGTCGCGGAAAACTCCATCTTAGTATCTTCCCAATATATTTTATACAGATCGTCGTTGTCTGTCTGATTGTTTTTCGTCTTTGACGACTCACAGATGAGCTTTCGGTAATCCTTGCCCTCCACAACCTTCTCTCCATTTATATAGAGCGAGAAATTTGTGCCGCCCAAGTTGTCTCCATTGGTGTTTTGCACCTCTGTCTCATTATAAGATACATTAACAATCTTGGACAGGCTGTCGATGAGATTCGCCCTCTCATCCCTAAGTGAGCCGGCCTCGACACCGGTTCCTGTCTCTATCTGGTTAATCTCCTTATTTAACAGTGAAATTTTCTCACTGATTGAATTGATTTTGTCTACGTTGTTTCTGATTTCTTCGTTGCAGTCATCCTGCAGCTTTGAGAGATTGTCACTCATCTGGTTGAAATATGTACAAAGACTCTGTGCACTGCTGATAAACTGATTTCTCACTGTCTTGTCGGACGGCTTGCTGCGCAGTGTATCAAGGTCTGAAAACATCTGTGAAAAAACACTCGAAAAGCCCTTAACCGATGAGCCGTTATCCTTAAAGTAGTTCTGAATCTGTTCCATGTAATACAGCTTCTGCTCATAGCGTCCATAGCAGGAATTGTTTTCCCAGTATTTATTGTCGTAGTACAGGTCACGCTGCTGTTTGATTGAGGTGACTGTAACACCTGTGCCGACGCTTCCGTAGCGGGCTGTGACATTTATGGCATCCTTTGCCTGCAGGGTAGCCTCCTGCCTGGTGTATCCGGTCGTCTTGACATTGGCTATGTTGTTTGCAGTTGTATTGGTCGCTACCTGAAATGAGCTCAGAGCGCTTGACCCTATATGTAATCCAAAAAATGTTGAAGCCATATCGACTCCTCCTGTTCATACTCTCTTGTCGTATCCTAAAACTATATGAGCTGTACTATGAGCTCAGTCATCTGACTGATTACAGTGATAAAACGGCTTGATGCGTTGTATGCTGACTGATACTTGATCATGTTTGTCAGCTCCTCGTCACTCGACACACCCATTATCTGGTTTCTCTGGTTGTCTATGGCCGCTGCTGTCGATGTCATAGTGTCTGATGACGCCTTATATATGCTGCCGTTTGTTCCGAGATGCGAGATTATCTTGTCATAATATCCCTCAAAATTGCACTTCGACGTATCCTTTGGGTTGATGTATAGATTCTCTGCTGACCACGCCTTTGTAATCTGGTCTGCAAGACCATAATTTGCGGATCCGTCCTGCTTGTATGACGGCATCAGTGTCACCTGCGCTGCAAGCTTTGGATTTACTGAAACATTTCCAAGCTTGTACCATGATGAGTTGTTAGCCTTTGTCTCATCATTGTATACATAAAACTGTTTGCCATCTATTTCCATCTGCGTGTAACGGTCATATCCTTCTCTTGCAAAGAGCTCATGCGGTGGCAGGCTGCCATCAGCTCCTACCGAGCAGTTTGCCGTATCCAAAACCGTGTATGTGGTACCGTCTGCCGCTGTGTATGTGGTATTCGGACAAAATATATCGTTCATGGCCATCATGATGTTTCGCGCCAGATATGATATCTCGGCCTGTGTCTCCATGACCACATTGTCCTCCACCCTACTGTAATTCTCCTCGCTCATGAAATCATAGGTGCCATACTCTGAGCCTCTTGATACAAGGAGTGCCTTCAGGCTTCCTATATCATTATTCAGGCTGGTTGCTATGTTGGTGGTCTGCGTGCAGCCGACTCTTTCAGCCAGCGCTGACGGCAGCGCAACGTCGCTAAACACCGGCATATAGCTCTCCTGTGTAGTAATATGAGGCCAGTACGGTGTATAAAAGCCTGTACCCTTTTCCTCGGTCAGGCCTATATGGTTACACTTGTTATCCTGTACAAACTGCTGTCCCTCGAGCTTGATACGCACGTAGCCGGTGGAATCCTCCTCAGCCTCTATCTTAGCGTAACCTGCGAGCTCATCAATCAGACTGTCCCTGGCATCGCGCGCTGTCATGGCAGTCTCTACACCGCCTGACTCTGTCTTTTGAATCTCAAGGTTGAGCGCATAAATCTTGTCGCCGATTTCGTTGATTCTGTCAACCTGGTCTTTAATTTGTAAGTTGATATTTGACTGGTATTTCTGAAGATCAGAATAAACCGTATTGCATCTGGTCAGAAAAAGCTCGCTCTTTTGGATAATAAGGTTCTGCTTCGTCGAATTCGTCGGATCCTTGCCATACTCCTGAAAAGCCTGCCATAGCTCTGATATACTCTCCTTAAACTCAGCACCGTTCATCTCCTGCATGATATCCTCCACATATGATGTGGTGCTGTAAAGTGTCGAGTAAAAGCCCTTTCGACCATTCTCCTGCCTATACGATTTATCTAAGAATATATCCCTGACATGTGCCACATCCGATACGGAAACACCCAGTCCGCTCTGCTGGATGTTGGTGCCTGCTGTAGGGTTATTTCTGGTGATATAATGTTTGTCTGAAAATCTTACCTGCTGGCGCACATAGCCTGTCGTATTGACATTGGCCATGTTGTTTGCTGTTGTATTAAGAGCATTCTGCGAATTTTTAAGTCCGGAACTGCCTACGTAAAAACTTCCGAATCCATTTGCCATGTCCCTGTCCTCCCGGTTAATGATTATTGCTTTGCATCAAAACCGCTGCTGCCTAAGATATCGCCTGTGTTATATGCATTTCTGTCATAATTGGCGGTCTCCGGCGCCTGTTTCATGCTCTTGAACAGAGTGATGTCAAACTCTGTAAGCTCTATTGCCTGAGCAAGTAATTGTGAGTTTAAATCGTTGATTTCTTTCATCTGTGCAGCTGCTTCAATCAGACTGTCGCGCGCTGCTGTAAGCTTCGCCTGAATATCCGGCTGTGTGCCGAGATATCCAATCAGCCTTGTGACTGTCATCTTCTCATCTGATTTGCCCAATACATTGGCAATATCTGTGAGAAGTGAAACCTGCTTATTGCTCATAATAAGAAGCTCATCGCCTGCCTGCTGATCCAAATCAGTTATTGCTTCAAGCGCAGGGATATCGGCATCTATGATTATCTGACGTTTCTTCTCCCCATTTGCAGCGAGTGTTCTGTATACTTTTTCTTCCTCTGTGAGCACATTTATAAGCTCTTCCACTAAACTAGCCACTATAAAATCCTCTTTTACCTTTGATATATGATATGATTATCATATTACAGAGAGTTGTACCTCTCTAACAGCTTGCTGGCGAAATCATCTCCACTGACCTCATACTGTCCGGAGTCTACCATGTTCTTAAGCAAAGCGACTTTATCTTCCCTGATGTCCGAAGCCTCTGATACTGCTTTTTTCGCAATCTGGTAATCTCTACCGGCCTGCGAAATTGATACCTGATCAGACATCCTCGACGCGCTTTGTGTCTTTGCTGTCTTTGTTGTTCTTGATACGCCATACAACTGGGCTATCTGATTATATGCATCTATACGCATAACAGGATCTCCTTTCTATTTATATTTCATCCTTGAAATATGTTAATTTTGCTTCCTGACATATTTATCGGATGTTTTTTTTATTTCTTTATAGACCGTGGAAAATTTTTGGTTACCGTTCGCATCCGCCTGTGAGAATCGTTGTGATGTGAGTGGATTTAATCCCCTCTGTCACTGTCTGCAAAAAGTATGCGGTATGTATCCTCCACAAGCTCACAGTCCGACGGTTCAATCCCAAGCTCTGCTGCTTTTTTAAGAATGAACCTGACCTTGTCATCATCATGCTCCACCGCATAGATGTCATCAAACATACCCGCATAGTATCTGTCTAAAAATCTGCGCTTTGCAGCTGTCTCGATTTTTGTGCCTGATGTGGTAAGCACATACAGCTTCGTGCCTTTTTCCTTTGCCTTCATGGCATACTCCTTTACCTGCATCACAGGACGGCACCACTCATATGTATCCTCACCATGCTTACTGCAGTAGTCTGCCCACTGCACATCTGACATTCCTATCTGAAATTTTCCGTTTACCTTGTAGCACGGACTGCTTAAAGTGCCGTCTACGTCTATGAACATTGCCTGCATAGTGTCTGCTCCTATATAGTTAGTTTATGCAGCTATAATAACATAAATCAGTGGAAGTTTCCTTAATCCTACCTGCTCATATCATAATAGCGCGCATATATTCCATCCAATGCCAAAAGCTCCTCGTGTGTGCCTCTTTCAGCAATGCCACAATCAGCTACCACGAGAATTTCGTCCGCATTTCTGATTGTCGAAAGTCTGTGGGCGATTGTGATAGTCGTTCTGTCCTTTGCCAGCTCCTCAAGACTTTTCTGGATAAAGCGCTCGCTCTCATTGTCAAGGGCACTGGTTGCCTCATCAAGTATTAGCACAGGCGGATTTTTAAGGAACACCCTCGCAATGGAAATCCTCTGCTTCTGCCCTCCTGACAATCGGGTGCCTCTCTCTCCCACAAACGTATCGTATTTATCCGGCAGCTCCATGATAAAATCGTGTATATTCGCCTTTTTGGCCGCATCTACAATCTCATCCATCGTCGCATCCGGTTTTCCATAGGCGATATTGTCCTTTATACTTCCGCCAAACAGATAAACATCCTGCGAAACCAGTCCAATCTGCGAGCGAAGGCTCTCAAGCGTGAGCTTTCTCACATCATTTCCATCTATTGTGACCCTGCCCTCCGTCACATCATAAAACCGCGGAAGCAGTGAGCATATTGTAGTCTTTCCGCTTCCTGACGGTCCAACAAGCGCAATTGATTTTCCTGCCGGTATCTCAAAGGATACATGCGAAAGCACCGGTGTATCATCATCGCTATAGTGGAACGAAACATCCTCGTAACAGACATTTCCCTTTACATTTTTAAGCGGTTTTGCATCAGCAGCATCAACTATATCCGGCTCAGTTTCCACCACCTCTAAGAATCTTCTAAAGCCCGAAAGCCCTTTCTGCATCATCTCAGTCAGCTCTACAAGTATCTGGATAGGACTGATAAAGATGCCTATATACAGCGCATACATAGCAAGATCGGATGCCTCCATCCTTCCATGCGCTATCAAAAAAACCACCAAATACCAGCGTAACAAGATACATCATCCCCTGGAAAAATGCATTTCCGCTCATAAAGCTTCCCATACATCTGTAATTTGCATCCTTTGAAATCAGGAAATTTTCATTACTTCTGTTAAATTTTTCCTGCTCGATACGCTCATTGGCAAATGACTGCACCACCCTTATGCCCGCCAGAGTATCCTGAAGACTCGAATTAATATCACCGATTTTTCGCCTGTTATCCATAAAGGTTTCCTGCATTTTCTTATTCTGGCCATATGAAAATACAAGCATAAGCACCACAAGAATAAGCATAGGAACCGCAAGCATACGGTTTATCATAAACAGAAAAATGAACGAACCGATTATCTTTATAAGCGATATAAAAAGATTCTCCGGTCCGTGATGTGCAAGCTCCGATATATCAAACAAATCGGATACGAGCTTGCTCATCATCTGTCCGGAATTATTCTGATCATAATACGAAAAAGAAAGCTTTTCATATTGGTCGAAAAGCTCCTTTCTCATGTCGCGCTCCATCCTCGCTCCCATCATGTGCCCCGCATATGTCACATAATACCTGCACGCAGTCTGTATGATATATGCCACCAAAAGGCCTATTGTAATAGGAATCAGCGCAGAAATAATTTTTCCCGGTGCTCCTGCAAAAAGGGTTTTGGTCAGCGTGCGAAGCAGCTGCGGAAACGCCAGATCTATGGCACTGATTATTGTTGCGCAAAGCAGGTCTATGAAAAAGACTGCTTTGTAGGGTTTGTAGTATTTGATGAATTTCTTTAATGTTTGCATGGTGTTCTCCTGGGATGTTCTTTTTAAAACAATTTGTTTCTCAACGTACATCATTATATATAGGTAAACCTATATATGCAATAGGATAACCAATGAAAAAACAGCGGATAACACCTGATAAATAACATAGCATTTCGTTTGTAGACGAAATCTATGCGAAATTTCCATATTGTTATGCGAAATCAATGTGAAATCACAGTTGTTATATTTCGCATAATGACATATAATATAATCAAAGTATTGCTATTAAATTATTATGCGGAGGTGCCACATGGAATATTTATCTTGCTCAGATGCATCAAAAGCAATGGGATTTTCTGTACGAAGAATCCAGCAGATGTGCAAAAACGGTGAATTGCCCGGTGCAATAAAGGAAGGACGTAAATGGTTAATCCCTGACGAAACCATACACATGAATCATTTCGCGAAAAATAAATCTCTGCCAATAGGTGTATCTGATTTTAAGCTTGCAACCACCGGCTATTATTATGTAGATAAGACTCTGATGATACGTGATTTTCTGGATAAAAAACCGATGGTATCTCTTTTCACACGCCCAAGGCGTTTTGGAAAAACTCTGAATATGGATATGCTGCGCGTATTTTTTGAAAAAACAAACGAGGATACATCTGTTTATTTCAAAGACAAACAGATATGGCAATGCGGCGATTACTACACTAAACACCAAGGACAGTATCCTGTCATTTTTTTGACCTTCAAAGATGTTAAAAGCATGACCTGGGAAGAAACCTTTCAGAAAATCCGCAGGCTTATATCTCTAGAATTTATACGACATAACGAGCTTGAGACAAGTTCTGTTTTAACCGCTTACGAAAAAGAACAATATCATCTTCTTGCCGGAGACAACGGGGATGAAGTCGATTGTCAGATGGGTCTGCAGCTTTTATCATTACTGCTTCATAAGCATTATGGAAGGGAATGTATCATTATCATTGATGAATATGACACACCCATCCAGCAGGGGCATACCTGCAATTTCTATCCGGAAATTGTAAATTTCATGCGCAATTTTTTCTCAGGAGGACTCAAGGACAATCCACACCTTGCCTTTGGCTTTCTTACAGGAATACTACGTGTAGCAAAGGAAAGTATCTTCAGCGGCATGAACAATCTGAAAACCTATTCTATTCTCGATGATGGCTACAGCTCTTATTTTGGTTTTACTGAAAAAGAGGTAAAAGACATGCTGCGATACTATGGAAAAGATGATAAATATAATGAGCTCAGCGAATGGTACGATGGATATCGTTTTGGCAATACAGAAATCTTTAATCCATGGTCTGTAATCAATTATATCTCTGACAACTGCTTTCCAAAAGCATTCTGGCAATCCACCGGCAGCAATGAGATAATCGGAGAAATTATCCAGACAGCTACGCCTGAAATTACCAAAGACCTTTATAAGCTGCTCTGTGGTGAAAAAATCGCAGCCTATATTGATACCGGTGTTATCTATCCCGAGGTTCAGAATAATCCATATAGTATATACAGCTTTCTTCTGGTAGCCGGATACCTGAAGGTTGCCAATATTTATCCGCAAAGCGATGGAAATTTCATGTGTGACGTTGCTATTCCGAACAAAGAAATTACTTTTGTTTACGAAAAGGAGGTTCTAAACCGCACCAACCAAAATAGCCTTGCCATATCTATCAGTCAGGCTATCTTTTCCAAGGACACGCAAAAACTCCAGGCTCTGCTGGAGGATTTTATGGTAAAAAGCATTTCTTCTATTGATGGAGCTAATGAAGGCTTCTATCACGGAATGATGCTTGGTCTTTGTGCCATACTTGGAAACCGCTACAAGATACGCTCAAACCGCGAATCAGGCCTCGGTCGATTTGATATTCAGCTTATGCCTTTAACAAAGGGAATGCCTGGATTTATCTTTGAATTTAAACACACTAAAGATGAACATACCGATTTATCCGCATTAGCCGACAGCGCCCTGCAACAGATAGAAACAAAGAAATACGACACTGAGCTGCGCGATAATGGTGTGAATTCAATTATCAGAATCGGTATTGCTTTTAGAGGGAAAAGTGCTGTGGTGAGGAGAGGCTAAAAATCTCACCGAATATTAGTATAATCCAAAAAGAAGCACATGCAGCTTGCCACCCTATCACCATCATTGCGATACAAATGAGGCTGATCGGTCTCAAACTTATACACCTGTCCCCTATGGATTTCCTGCACATGGTCGTGACACTCGACTGTCAGCACACCGTCTGTGACTGTAAGATACTCGCGTGTTTTCTCGCCGTGCCCACCGCTTGTATACACGCCGCCCGGCTCCACGTCGATACGGTATACCTCGACCTCCCTTGAGGCCTCGTATGGAAAGCAGGTCCATACCCTGTACTGTCCCAAAAGCTCCTTTGTCGGTACCAGATCATCCGGAGATATGAGCGCATAGTCCACTCTCGGCGGATCTATAAGTCTTTGAAACTCAATTCGCAGACCGCTTGTGATTTTACCAAGCACTCCGATAGATGGATTTGCTGTGCCCTTTTCTATCTGAGCAAGCATGCTTTTACTCACACCGGTCTGTTCCGCTACCTGATCTAAGCTCATGCCCTTTGACTGGCGTATTCTTTTTAAATTTTCCGATACATTGTGTGACAGGTAATCCATACTCATATCTCCGTTTTTGCATTTAATTTTCTAACTATACTGTTTATAAACATGTAAGGTAACTATTCGGAACAGTTACCTTACATGTTGTATTTTATAAGTTTACAGTGCCCTGCGATACAGCATCTCGATATCGCACTGGCGTGAAGTCCTTGGATTGACAGCAATGTTGCCGCTCTTCATGGCATCGACAGCCATCGGCTCTATCCTGCTTTCTATCTCTTCCTTTGTGACTGTTCCGGTTTTGCTGGCATTGTTGATCGCGATGGTCAGATTCTCAGGGATTCCGATGTCTGTGCAAAGCTCCCTGATTGCATCTACAAGCATCATAGGCTCAAATTCGTCCGCATATGCAGGAATCGGGCTTATATCATTGTAGATGGTCAGATACTTTCCATGATCTGCAAGCGCATTGTACTCTGCGATTACAGGAAGCAGCACTGCGTTTGCCACTCCGTGAGGCACATCGAAAAATGCGCTGACCGGATGGCTCATCGCATGCACATTTCCAAGTCTTGCAAAAGAGAATGCAATTCCTGCAAAAAGTGAGCCTGTCATCATAGCTTCTGCAGCCTCGATATCGTTTCTGTTTGCTACAAATCTGCGGATATTTTTACCGATAAATGCCATCGCTTTTTCTGCCAGTGCATCAGAAAATGGCGATGCCGCTGTGGATACATATGCCTCCTCGGCATGGATAAATGCATCAATTCCGCAGGCTGCCGCTACGCTTGCCGGTGCTGTTGTGATGAGTTCTGCATCGAGAATTGCATATTTTGGCAATATCTCGTAGCTGAATACTGTGAGCTTATAGTTTCTGCTATGATCTGTAATTACAGAGAATGCTGTCACCTCTGAGCCGGTTCCTGCGGTGGTTGGTATCGCAATGAGCGGTACGATTGGTCCCGGCACCTTGTGTGCTCCCTCATAGTCTGTGACGCTTCCACCATATTTGGCAACCACACCCACTGCTTTTGCCACATCCATCGGTGAGCCGCCTCCGAATGCCACGATAAAGTCTGCGCCCGACTCCAGGTATTTTGCTGTGGCTTTCTCCACTGTTGTGACAGATGGATTTGCCTCTATATCTGTAAAAGTGTCTGCTTTTATGTCAACTGATGCCAGATAATCTGCTGCCTTTTTTACAAGTCCCATCTTCTCAAGATGAGGTCCTGAAATGATGAGTGCATGCTTACCTCCAAGTTTTTTTGCTATTTCCGGCAGCTTTGAGAGACTGCCCTTTCCCACTGTGATGTCCTGTGGCACTGAGAAATTAAATGTTTCCATATATAATCTATCCTTTCTGTTTCCTAGCTTGCTTTCTTTGCAAGTACCCTGTCTATTGCAGCATCGATAACCTTATCCAGTTCAGCCTCATCTGCCTCCGGCATAAGTGTTGCAGCATCCTCATCTGAGATGAGCTCAACAAGTGTACCAAATGACTCCTTGTATTTCTTTTTACAGAAGACGAAGAATACCACGCCGAGCGCACACCATGCAAGCACGATGCCCCACTCCTGGGCGATAAGTGATCCGCCGCTTCCCGGTATGCAGTACATTGCAACCATGAAGCCTGACATGATGACCGCCATCGTTCCAAAGAACTTGTATGCGGGAACCTTGTAAGGTCTTGGCATATCCGGAGCCTTCTTGCGAAGAATAATAAATGAAAGAGCAACCATGCAATATGCCACGCAGCAGCCAAAGTTGCCGGCATCACTAATCCATACAAGCATCTTTCTGCCTGCAAAAGGTGCAAGCATTGTGAGAGACCCGATGAGAATCAGTGCATTGATTGGTGTCTTGTGCTTTGGATGAAGCTTTGCAAAAAATTTCGGAATCATATATGACTCTGCCATTGAGTACATGGCACGCGAGCCACCGAGCATAAATGAGTTCCATGAGGTTACGATACCGCACATTCCGCCGACTATTATAACCTTTGCCATTATCTTTGTATTGAATGCGGCAGCCATTGCATCTGCTGTGACAAGTCCTGTTGCCTGCTCTGAATCAACAATTGCCTGTGGGCCCATGACAAGACCTACCGCAACAATGACAAGTGCATAGAACACAACTGCCAGAACTACTGATAAGATAAGTATTGAGCCGATTTTCTTTGCCGGAACATTGATCTCCTCAGCCGCCTGAGGTATTACGTCAAATCCGATAAAGTAAAATGGTGACAGAGCTGCCACTCCGATAATTGCCTTTACGTTCAGACCTGCAGAGCTGCCTGCAAACATCTGTCCATCCAGGTTATCAACTGTTCCATTGATTACCGATGCAATTATCAACAAAATTCCGGCGCCACCAATAATACATGTGAGCACAGTCTGCAAAATCGCTGCTGTCTTTGCGCCGATAATGTTTATCATCATGATTAAAAATGCCACAACTATCGCCACAATAAGCCATGAAGCATAGATATCAAAGCCTGCTACCGTATACAGATATCCCTTCAAAAAGCCCGGCCACAGATATGTGATGATTGTTGGGAAAGCGCACGCCTCAAAGCATGCCACACTGACATATCCAAGGATAATCATCCACGTACATATGAATGAACCTGTCGAACCCATTGCCTTGTAGCTGAATACATGCTCACCACCGCACTGAGGCATGGCTGCTGTCAGCTCCGCGTAGGTCATTCCCACGAAAAATATCATGATACCGCCGATTACAAAGCCGATTGCGGCACCGAGCACTCCGCCCTTTTCAATCCAGCCTCCGGTTGAGACAACCCAGCCCCAGCCAATCATGGCGCCGAATGCAATTACAAGGACGTCCCAGGCATTCAGTACTTTGTTAAATTCTGATTTTTTCTGTTCCATTACTTGTCACCTCCAGCTTCTGTCTTACTTTCATTCTCTACCACTTTTCTTGCCAGAGACTCAATAAGCTCCGCTGTGCCATCCACTCCTAACAGGCTGCTGTCTATAAGCATATCCCTGTTGTGTCTGTCGCCTCGGTTGCTTCCTGTCAGCGCCATATGACGCTTATGATAACGCTTATCCTTTTCAGTGATAAAAAGCTTTGCATCATCCTCCGACAAATTGTGGCTCTTCATTACGTTTTCAATCCTCACTTCATCCGGTGAATATATGAAAATACGTAAAATCGGTTTATGTTCCTTTAGTATATAGTCTGCTGAACGACCGATAATCACGCATGACTCACGGTCTGATAATTTTCTGATTATGGTTTTCTGGACGTGAATTGCACGCTCTGTGAGGTCTGCATATTTGGAGAAAGAGCCTCTGACATCACCCTCTGCACCTTTTCCGGCGATGGTGATACCTTCCTCAACCTTTTCCATGATATCCTTCGGAATACCGACCTCTTTTATGATTTCATCTACAGTATCCCTGTCATAAAATTTGATTCCCAGGTCTTTAGCAACCTTTTTGCCAATCTGGTTTCCTTTAGCGCCATATTCGCATCCTATTGTAATAACAAGATGTGCCATTTCGTTCCCCTCGCTTTTCTTATATACATCTTTATAATATGTTGAGATTGTTCAAAAGAAGGGCGCACGAAGCTAATCGTGACGCCCTTGTCCTTTATCCGGCTCGTAAAATCTGCCGCAATATATTCTGTTGCCTGCCTCAAATATAATTCAAACCTTCTATGAAAGTGACTCAACAGTCTCCTTTATAATATCAAATGCCTTGTCGCACTCTTCCTCGCTTACGATAAGCGGTGGAACCATACGGATGATATGGCTTCCGATTGCTGTGATAAGCATATGACGGTCGAAGCAGCCATGCTTTACATCTACACCTGAGATTGTATCGTCAAACTCAACACCAACTAATAATCCCTGATGTCTTACCTCTTTTACGTGTGGAAGTTTCTCAAGCTTAGCTGTGAAATAATCACCAACCTTCTTTGCATTTCCGGCAAGATCTCTGTCAAGCAGCTCGTTTACTTCTGCAAGTGCTGCTGCACAGCATACAGGATGTCCACCAAAGGTTGTACCGTGTGAACCGGCTGAGAATGCTTTTGAAACCTCCTCTGTAGCACAGATAGCACCGATTGGCATTCCACCGCCAAGGCCCTTTGCCATAGAAACGATATCAGGTTTGATGCCGTAGTTCATGTAGCTCATTACAGCTCCGGTTCTGCACCATCCTGTCTGAACCTCATCGATAAGGAGGAGCATGCCCTTTTCGTCACAGAACTCGCGAAGTCCCTTCATGAATTCAGGTGTTGCAGGATGTACACCACCTTCGCCCTGTACCGGCTCAATCATGATAGCGATTGTGTTCTCTGTACATGCATCTTTGAATGCCTTCAGGTCATTGTAAGGAGCATAAGAGAAACCGTATGTCATAGGACCAAATCCCACCTGACATCCGTTTCCAGGCTGTCCTGTAGCTGACATAGCACCGAAGGTTCTGCCGTGGAAGCCGTCCTTTGCAGTTACGATGTGATATCTGTTTGGACCATATTTCTCTATACCATATTTACGAGCCATCTTAATCATAGCCTCATTTGCCTCAGTTCCTGAGTTCTGGTAGAAAATCTTGTCCATTCCGATAGTCTTGCAGACCTTCTCAGCAAGCAGTGCCTGTGGAATGGTATATGGATAGTTGAATGTATGCATGATATCATCCACCTGATCCTTGACTGCTGCAACAACCTTAGGGTTTCTGCTGCCGGCATTGTTTACGGCGATTCCTGCGTAAAAGTCAAGGTATGGTGTGCCATTCTCATCATATAGATACATGCCCTCAGCAGTCTCAGCGATGAAATCGAAACGCTCATATGTCTCGATCATATACTTGTTTACTTTGTCTTTGATGTCCTGAACCGTTAATCCTGTGTCTTTTAATTTCATAATATATTGCCTCCTAATTTAAATATCCTTGTGATTTTGATAAATAAAAAAGAGCAAAGTGCTTCACCGGTTAGCGTCTTTGCTCTTAAATATTCATAATTAATATGTAGTTGTTTGTTCGTTTTCTTTTGTGTATTATTTTGAACAAGTAAACAATATCACGTTCAATATATTGTGTCAACAATTTTCATTAAAAATGCGAAATACCTCACAATTGTCAGTTTAAAGACACTTATGCTTAAAATTATAAATAAAAACTGTCATTTGACACTTAAAATATTATTTTATTGTAATGTTTTGTGCATTATATTGTCTGTGCATTATTCTGTTGCTATGTTCCTTTTCATCATCTATATACATTATAAAGAACATGATACACATACCACATTATACGTATTTCTTTCCATTAAATAAAAAATCCGGGTACTCTCATTTGAGTACCCGGTCCATTCACCTGTTGCTATGCGTTCTTTGCAAGCTCCGGTTTACGGAAGGTACGGAACAATCCAATCTGCTCCAGTGCCTTTGCAATGCCGAAAAAGACAATTGAATCTATCGGCCACATAATAAGGTTCTTCAGTGCACGCATTGGAAGGATTGCCATAAGTGCCTGTCCATACAGTACCTGCAGACACAGAGTATTGAGAATGACATTGCAGATGAGCATTACTACAAACTTCGCAGCAAGCACTCTCCATATGGTAAGCTTTTTCTTATAAAAGAAACATCCATATAAAACACCTGCAAGCATTACAACAAGTGTAAGCTGTGGACAAAATGGTCCTGTAGGCTTCATCAGATACTTGATGATGTCAAGCGCTCCGTGGAAAACAGCTCCGGCAACCGGTCCAAACAGGTAATCAACGATACCATTTGGAATACCGGAAAAACCGATACGGATAAACTGTCCATATTCGATGGAGAAATATCCAAGGATAACGGCAACTGCAGCAAGCATTGCCATAGTTGTGATGGTTCTGACCGATTTAAGCTCTCGGGCAGAATCGGTGAACAAAGTAACGAATTTTTTCATAAAAAAATTACCTCCTTTGCAGACCTCACCGTACTACAACTGGAGATAATATTATCTTCGGATGCAGCGGGATGCGACTCATGTACCGCAAGATTCTCTTTTCGTCCGGGTGACAACTCCCTGTTCATCCGGCACTTAACGCACATGTGTCTACTCTGCTAAAATTTATTTATTTGTAACGTATTAAAGTATATCACACTCTAATATCAAATCAAGTCTTTTTTATTCAATACAATAATTAAAGGGCCAAAACACCTTTTGACCCTCATATCTTATCATATCATATTATTTTATTTACTCTATCTTGGATCCGGACGATGCTTCATGTCACGGATAGGAATATTGGCAACGAGTGCCGGAACCATTCCGTTGTTAGAATCAGACTCTGTCTCTGTGATTTTCACATCAAGAGCTTCAGCGTCAATATCCATATAGCGGGAAATAACCTCAATGATATCCCTTTTCATCATCTCCATCATCTCCGATGAGCAGTTTGCACGGTCAGAAACCAGCACCAGCTTCAGGCGGTCCTTTGCAACATTGCCGGAAGTCTTCTTCTTAAATAAATCCATTATACCCATGGTACGTATCCCCCTTTAATTTTTCTTAAACATATCCTTTAGCTTTTCAAATACACCATGCTTCTGATTTAAATCAAGTAAAGGAACCTCCTCGCCCATTATACGGTGGCAGATATTCATATATGCCTTTCCTGCAAGGCTGTCTGAGCCAACTAACGGCTCACCACGGTTTGTGGAAATAACAATCTGCTCATCATCCGGTACGGCACCTATTAAGTTGACTGCAAGGATCTCTGTTACATCATCCACATTCATCATATCACCGCGCTTAACCATATCGACACGCAGACGGTTGACAATCAGATCAATGCGCTTCATCTCATTTGCCTCGAGAAGGCCAACAATACGGTCAGCGTCACGGATTGCTGATACCTCAGGTGTAGTGACAACGAGTGCACGGTCAGCTCCTGCAACGGCATTCTTGAAGCCCTGCTCGATACCTGCCGGGCAGTCAAGCAGAATATAGTCAAACTCCTCACGAAGCTCATTGATAAGCTCAACCATCTGCTCCGGTGTAACAGCATCCTTATCCCTTGTCTGGGCTGATGGAAGCAGACACAGATCAGGATATTTCTTATCCTTGATAAGAGCCTGACGGATACGGCATTTGCCCTCAACGACGTCTACGAGATTATATACAATACGATTTTCCAGACCCATAACCACATCCAGGTTACGCAGTCCGATATCGGTATCAATCATAACAACTTTTTTATTTAACTGTGCAAGACCTGTACCAATGTTTGCTGTGGTTGTGGTCTTGCCTACACCACCCTTTCCTGATGTGATAACGATTACTTCGCTCATGAAACTTATTCCTCCTACGTCCCTAAATGTTATTTAATATATTTTTAGTAATTGGTTCGATGTAAATATATCCATCCTTTGCGATGGCTATCTGTGCCTGCTCCTGTGCCGGCTTTTCCTTGCGCCTTACCCTGTGCTTTGGCTGAGGCTCGTCCGGACTCTTCGCAATCAAATCACCAATCTGAATCTGAATCGGCTGCATATCAAGTGCAAATACAAAACAGCTCCTGTCACCTGTGCATCCGGCGTGAACATTGCCCTTTAATGCACCAAGAATAACGATATTGCCCTGAGCTATAATCTTGGCTCCCGGATTGACATCACCTATGATTGTGACCGAAGACTCGCTGGTAATCACCTGGCCTGACCTAAGCGTACCACGGTAAAACTGCTCCGGAACACTGACTGTCGCAACATTCTCGCACTGCTTCTGCACTGCTTCATTAAATGCCTCAACCTGCTCCTTCATAATGGCTTCCTGCTCGGTACCACTCTCCACAATGCACAAAATCTCAATTGTGGTATTTTCCTCAATAGCTGCAATTATCTGCTGCTGCTCTTCATCTGAAAGATGCCTTCCCTCAAATGAAATAGCAAGCTTTGCGTTTTTAAAAAAATTGGCGGATGCCTTAAACTTCTCTACAACTGCCTTTATTAAATCAGCAAATGACATATCCGCATCTAAAATTAAATTGATTCCATATTTATTACTCTTTATCGTAACCGACTGTGACATGAGTACCTCCAATATCATTTAATATGAAATTCATTACTCTTAATTATACATTTTTATGTAGCTTCACGCAACCTTTTTCTGTAGGCTTCATAGGCTATACTGCCCAACAGACCTTTTATAATCTATTTCTGTTCTGTTTCCTTATCTTCTTTATCCTACTGCCGAAGACAAAACATCAGATTGTCTACACACCATGTCGATAATTTCAAGGAAGTCTTATAAACTACTTCTTAAATTTATATTTTCCTTTTCCGTGACCGGATACCGGTTCAATAATATCTGCCTGTACCAAATTGGAAAGAAGTTTTGAAGCACCTGAACCTTTCAGCTCAAGAAGCTCCATAACTGCACTTCTTCCAAACACCTCATCAAAGCCAAACTTTTCAAAGAGTCTATGGATATGAATCGTCGTTTTTACTGAGAAATCACTACCTTTTTCGGAAAGTACACTTTCAATATCCACTTTTTTGTCTTGAATGTCCACTTTTTCATTCTCAATATCCACTTTTCTATCCCCAATGTCCACTTTTTCTTCATTCAAAAGTCCACTTATATGAAGATTTCGATTATGAAGCTCATTTTTCTCGTTACATATTAGATAAAAGCATGTAAAATTTCTTTTACATAGCTTAATTGCGGTCTATTTAGCTTGTTTCCTGACTACTCAGGAAAAATATTTCTACCCTCGCCCCACCTGTATTTTCAGAACTTGAAAGTTTAATCCCTCCGCCATATTTTTCAGCCACAGTTTTTGCGAAAAAAAGCCCAATCCCATAATGGGCTTCGCCATTTCTACTTGTGTCATCCATAAAAAACTGCTCTGTGCCATGCAATAATGCTTCTTTTGTAAATCCTGATCCGCTATCCTCCACAATGAATGTCAGCCGGTCATCCTGCTCCTTTGCGTCAATATAAATGATTCCATTTTCTTTTGTATGCTCCACTGCATTCTGAATCACATTCATTACGGCTCGGAACATTGGATCATAAGCAATCGTTACCTTTTTATCACTTTGTTCCGCCTTCCAATCTATCTTCTGGTGATAGATTTCTGCCAGTCCGAGTGCCTGTTCCTTTATATCTGCGAAAAAATCTTCTAACCTCACCGTTGTATAGGTAACATCACTGCAATTCCATGATTTTGTGACATCTATCAACTGTTTTACATAACTTTGTATCTGTGTTGTGCCGTTCAAAACATAAGTGATATTTTTCTTCTGTTCTGTGGTCAGTTCAGTCTCTGAAAGTAGTTCTGCATTTCCCCGTACAATCGTAAGAGGTGTTTTAATATCATGCGCCAAAGCAGACATCTGCTGTTTCTTTTCCTGCTCTGTTTTCCACTGCTTTTCTAAAGATTCTCGCAATGCATCTCGCATATCATCGATTGCCGATAAACAGTCATCAAACTCTTTGATACCGGAACAGGATGTCTCATATTCCAGATTTTGATCCTTTATTTGTCCGATTGCGTCTAATACAGGCTGCATCTGCTTTTTGATTCTTTTTCCAAAACGTATGGACGGAATGATGATAATCGCTACCGCTCCAATCACAGACATAATAATCATCACATTCTGTGGTCCTATAAAATGCTCCCTCAAAAAAGCTGAATGATATTGAGGTGTCAGGCGATATTGCAATACAACATATTCATTTTCCCTTACAATTACTTTATAAAAATATTTCCCGGATGCGTTTCCGTACTTTGCAACATTCCATGCTATCTGTTCGTATTGTTCTGACAGATCTCCACCTATTTTCTCTCCATTCTCTGAAAAGATTACATAATCACAAAGTGCGGGAATCATCTCAGCAGTCACTTTATCTGCACGTAGAATCGTATCATATGCTTCATTAATCTTTTGCTCTGCATAATTTGCCGGATAAATACAGCCCACACTAATCAAAAGGTACAGCAGCAGCCAAGCAACAATCACCAAACCAACTAATGATCCAAGCATGACCAGTACATATCTCATAAAAATCCTGCTGAGTGCATTGCTTCTCTTTACTCTTCCCATTTATATCCAATCCCCCAGACTGTTTTTATCGGCATATAATCATAATCCGCAAATTTTGCTCTTATATTTTTGATATGCGTGATTATAGTACTGTCATTACTCTCATTGTCAAAGCCAAAGACCGCTTCCAATATCTGTTCCTTCGAGAAAACCTGTCCTCTGTTTTTAGCCAGGAATTCACAGATTTCGTACTCTGCTTTCGTAAACGGAAGTTCTTTATCATCCATCAACAGTTTCTTTTGAGACATCTGAATGCAGACTCTCCCTAAAACCATCCGGACAGAATGTTCCCTGTGCTCTCTTCTAAGATGTGCATTGATCCTTGCCCGAAGTTCCATCACTCCAAATGGCTTTGAAATATAATCATCTGCTCCTAAAGAAAGTCCGTTTACCAGACTGTTTTCCTCCGTTTTTGCCGTAAGAAACAAAATCGGACAATCCACAAGTGCCCTGATTCTTTTGCATAATTCGAAGCCATCAATTCCAGGCATCATAATGTCCAGTAAAATCAGGTCATAACGATGTAATTCTTCCATATTAAGTTTCAGCGGATTACTTACTTTGGTAACCAGATGTCCATCCTTATTCAAAATGCTTTCTATCATTTCCAGAATTGCCGGTTCATCATCAACTGCCAGTATTTTTGCCATAGTTTCCCTCGATTCTATTCCGATATTCTATTTCCTTCCCAGTGGTTTACCCACCAAAAATAGTATACCATACTAATCCCTGTAAATATTAAGCAACCTGGTATGAATGACAACCATTCACCTACACTAGTTTCTCCCAATATAGATTGCAGATAAGTATATGGTACTCTACCCGTCCAGCAGACAAATACATATTTCCACACATAATCTCCAAGTCCGGTAAGCATCAATGCACTAATTAGTCCTGATATAATCCCTGCTACAATGGATACCCCTTTTCCAAACTGAAAAGCCAGAATCAGCTGCCACAGATAAAGTGGAACACTGCTTCCCCACAGCAGCAATGCTGCAAATATACATCCTTTCATGATTTCGATATCGCTTGATGCGATTCTTCCAAATCCAATTCCGAATATGATTGCTGTCAATAGGATAGAGCACAGACACAAAACCAGTAGCATCAACAGTTTCGATAAAAATGCTGCAGGTTTATCCGGTAAAGACAACAGATTTTGAAAATCACCTGCATTTTGTTCCTGTTCCATCACACTTGCTGTAAAAATTCCAATAAGTACCGGAAGTCCTGCTCCTATTGCCTGATAAAATGCAATCACTTTCATATTTTCATTCCATGGTGAAAAAAAGTAATATATTAAAAATATAACGCTGGTTATAATCGGAATCAGTAAGTGTGCCAGAATCACAGATGTTCCTTTCATCTTTCGCAAGTCTGCATTAAGAGATCTTCCAATCATCTTATTTCACCTCTCTTCTCTCAAACCATTTCAAAAACAGAACCGTTACAAAAACAAACCAGATGATTGAGAGACACATTCCCGGAACTATGACTCCCGTATCCAAAAGAGGATTCCCTGCTTCTGCGGCAAGTCCATTTGGTAAAACATGAAGCAACGGGCACATCATTCGCATAGGGATTGCAGAAACAAGTACATACCAGATTCTGGTTTGTGATATTACCACACCGCTGACGGTAATAAACAGGCAGACGAACAGGTTTACAATCATTCCAAATCGTTCACTTAAAAATAAAGCTACCGGAATCTCCCATAACTCAGAAACCGTCAGAAACAATACTGCAATCAACGCTCCTTTCACTGGAACATGTGTCGTTAGAAGAAAGCCTCCAAGCGTTGCTCCTGCAAACACAATCACATTAGAAAACAAAATCATGTACCCAATATAATAATTTTCCCCAGCAACAATTTTTTTCTGTCTGTGGGAATAGTCATTAAATGATAGTATTTTATCTTTTTCTCCTGCGCCACAGAAAGATAACAAAATAGAGCAATCATCCCCGGCAGCAAAAGTGTATACCACCAGTTCCAAACACTTTCTGCATAAGCATTTGTCATCCCAAGAGTAAATATAAATGCCATGACAAATGTAAGAAGAGGAAATCCCCAGATAAACTTTTTTCGCATGGTTCTTTTGGCTTTTTGATGTTCTGCTTTTATAATATTAACCATGGATTTCACCTGCTTTCTGGTTTTTTCTTACCACATTCATAAACAAATCTTCAAGATTATCTCCCTGCTTTAATGCTCCTTCGTATCCTAAGATTCCACCTGAAATAATCCCGACTTTATCTGCAAGTAACTGTACCTCTGAGAGAATATGACTGGAGAGAATTACAGTGATTCCCTGTTCCGGAAAAGACCGGATCAGCTCTCGTAATTCCTCGATGCCTATTGGATCTAATCCATTCGTAGGTTCATCCAATATCAAAAGTTCCGGTTCTCCAAGCAATGCCATTGCAATGCCTAGTCTTTGCTTCATCCCCAAAGAAAACTGTCCTGCTTTCTTCTTTCCGGTGTTTGTAAGTGATACAATCTGCAAGACCTCATCAATTCTGTTTTCATCTGTACCAAGCAATAATTGTCTTACCTTCAAATTCTCTCTGGCGGAAAGATTTTCATAAATAGGCGGATTTTCAATTAACGCTCCTATTTTTGATAAATCTTTCCTATCCCAAAGTTTTCCATCAAAGTAAATCTTTCCTGCAGTGGGTTTCATCATACCGGTCATCATTTTCAATGTAGTAGATTTACCAGCACCATTCGGTCCAAGCAGTCCATAAATCTGTCCTTTTTCTATATTGAGTGAAACATTATTTACCGCTTTCTGCTTTTTAAAATATTTACACAAATTTTGTGTCTGCAACATCATTTCCATCTTTTCTATCCTTCCTTCTATATTTTATTTCTTACTGAAATATAATCTATCAGGGAAAAATAAAGATTTGATGAAGTTTGCTAAATAATTCGTCTACTCTATTTTTTTTATTCTCGTATGGAATAAACCATCAATTTATCTTTTCTTATATGTCACCACAACTCCAACCACCGAAGTCAAAAAAACAATCGGTGCGAGTCTTACAAACAAGAATTCAAACCCATGCAGTATTGTTCCTGCCACTGCCAACTCAGGATCATTGTAATTGTAATTCCAATTCAAATAAAAACTATTCGTAGATGCAAGTGCGATAAATATTACCACTATAACCGCACACAATGAAATAAGAATCCATCGAATCGTTTTTACCTTTGTTATACTTCTTTTTGCAAGCTGCAAATTAATAACTTCCAATTTTTCAGAAAGAATCTTTAAATCATCGGTAGTCGGTTCTGCTATAGGTTCTCCAAGTAATTCACTTACAGTAGTATCCAGTTCATTCGCCAAAATAATCAGCATACTGGAATCTGGAACTGACAAACCTGCTCGTGTCAACTCCAGACCAAAAAAAAATTGATTTTTTGTACCCTCAAATATCACTTCCCATTATACCTGCTATTGCAGTATATTGAAAGCAATATTTATGCTTGCAGAAGAAAGGAGTGCCACATTTTCTCGGCACTCCAAACTCTGTAACCATCCATCTTACTTGAAAAATGGATCATCTGTATTCCATACAATCTCTATATTGTCCTCTCCATTGATAATCACTTTTTTGATTACCTTCTGGATTTTCTCTCTGTCAAAAGATTCCATATTGATGATACTTTCTAACTGTGTCTCAAACTTACTAGAAGAATTATCTTCTGGTGGTATTTCTGTTTTAAGCTGTTCGATTTCCTGATGCAATTCATCAATCTGCTCCACCATCGCCTTTGAACGCTTGACATACTCTTCTCTTGTGAGCTTGTCATCCTTATAATCAGAATACAACATCATCTTTTTACTGCTGAGGCTCTTCACCTTCTTTTCAAGTGTTGCAATCTTTTCTTCCGGAGATACTTCTTTCGATTTACCGGCTCTCTTTATTCCTTTCTCATCCAGATAAACTGTTGCATACATATTTACAGTTTTCATGATTGCATCTTCAACCTTGGCAATTTCCACCCTGTTGCTTTTGCATGGAGAATTTTCCTCAATTCTGGACGAGTAACAAAGAAGAATGTCACCTTTTACCCTTTTGCTGGGTGCTAAAGCTCTGCCACACACACCACAATAATAAAACGGATTATAGTTTCTCTTACCACGCTTTGGACGAATATATTTTTTTGAATTAGCGTGTGCCGTATCAAATAATTTCTGAGTAATAATAGGTTCATGACAATTCTCTATCACAATCCATTCGTCTTTAGGCACATAGGTTGAAGTGTTATTGCTGCCTACCCTCTTCTTTGTTTTATTCCATATCAGTTTTCCAAGATAAACTTCATCGTTTAATATATCCCGGATAGAAGAAGTACTCCACAGACTTTTTACTTCAACTGCATGGAAAAAGTTTCTGCTTCCTTTTCTCTTTTTGTATGCGGATGGTGTATCAATACCGTGAGCATTTAAGTAATTTGCCACTTCTGTTTTTCTTTTGCCCTGTGCGGTCAGTTCAAATATCAGCTTAACCACTTCTGCTGCTTCCGGATCTACAATAATCTTATGCTTATCATTTGGGTCTTTGACATATCCATACCTTAACTGACCACTGATGTTCTCACCTTTCAGTATCCTTGTGTGCATTGCAGAACTGACTTTATTAGACAAGTCCCTGCTATAAAGCATATAGATTAAGTTCTTAAACGCAACATTCATACCGCCCGTCGAACCATCATAGTTATCGCTGTCATAATTGTCATTAACTGCAATAACTCGTACCTGATAAAGTGGAAGTATCTGCTCCAGAAGACTACCGACTTCAATATAATCCCTTCCGAGTCTGGATAAATCCTTTACAACAATGCAGGATATTTTATCAGCTCGGACATCCTCCATAAGCTTCATATAGCCTGGTCTTTCAAATTTTGTTCCGGTAAATCCATCATCACAGTATTCCTGTACCTTCGTATCCTTAAGCTCCGAATGATTGCCAATAAATGATTCTAACAATTCTCTCTGACTGGATACACTGTTACTCTCTTCCTTCTGATTTAATGATACATCCTCATCTTCCATAGAAAGGCGAATATACATAGCAGTTATCTTACTCATACAAATCACCTTCTCTCTTATTCTTTACCTGTAACAGTTCTTCCAGGCAATCATCATACACCAGATTTACGGAAATTCTTCCATCTTCAAACACCTGTACCTTGTCAACAAATGCATCTGCCAGCTCTTTGTTAAGCTTTCTGCATTTCAGATATTTATTGATAAGGTTTTCCCAGTCTTCATCAATCTTATAATTCTTTGAATACAGGTTCTGAGATACTAAAAGATTATCAATCTCCTTCTTCAAAGCTTCGCTTTTTAGAAGATACTGCTGTTTTAATGTCAAATATTCGCTCTCATTAATCAAATGTTCTGAGTAATCTCCATATAACTCAGAGAACTTGCGGTTTACTTTCTCCAGTTCCCTGCGCTGTCTGGTAATGGCTTTTTCATACACATCGTATTTTTTCAGTCCGCTGCTTCTTGCATTTAATTCCCGTATCACTTTTAATGCGTCAATACAGCAACGCATATGATTTGAAATCTGAGCAAAGACAGCTTTGTTGACTTCCTCCTGATCAATTTTGTGTCTTGAACATGCCGGATTAATACCATCTGAAAAAGTTCCACAAAAATATACATACGATTTTGTTGTTCTTGGAGAAAGTCTCATTCCCTTGCCACAGTCTCCGCATACGATTTTTCCCTTTAGCAGATTCATTTCATTAGGTGGGTGTTTTGTAAACTCTTTTGCAAAATAAGCATCCGAGATTTCCTTTACTCTTTCCTGTGCCTTTTCAAATGTCTTTTTGTCGATAAGCGGCTCATGCGTATTTTCAACAACGACCCATTCACTTGGATCTGTTGCATGGAGTGGAATATTATTGTATTTCTCAATTACTACTTTCCCATGCACCGCCGAACCAATATAAGCCTGATTTGTCAGTATTGACTTGACTGTTGTTTTGGTCCATACACCATTGGTTCTTACATTCTGCTGATAACCAAGAGATTTTAAATACATCAATGGTGACATTATTCCCTGCTCATTCAGATATTTTGCAATTGGTGTGTAACCTTTGCCATCTAAAAACAATTTATAAATAAACCTGACATTTCCAGCAGTTGCTTCATCCACAACAATTCTGTTCTTCTCCGTCTTGGATTTCAGATATCCATATGGAGCAAAACCGCACATATATTCATCAGTAGTCCATTTTCTACGATGTGCAGTTGAAACTTTCTTTGAAATATCCTTAGCATAAAACTCATTTACGATGTTTTTCAAAGGCATCATAAGGTCTGTGCCCGGTCTGAACGAGTCAAAATCATCCGTAACAGCAATGAATCTTACATTGAGAAAAGGAAACACTCTTTCAATGTAGTTCCCCATCTCCACATAATTTCTGCCAAGTCTCGATAAATCCTTAACTATAATACAGTTAATTCTTCCTGTTTTTGCATCCTCAAGCATTCGCTTAAAATCCGGTCTTTCAAAATTAGTACCGGTAAAGGAGGCATCATAATATTCCTCTTCAATTACAATATCTTCGTGATCTTTAACATAATTCTTCATAAGTTCCATCTGTGTTTCGATTGTCCCTCTCTCAATGTTCTCTTCCTTTTCATGGGACAGTCTTGCATATAATCCAGCCTTAAAAAGTACCTTCTTCTCTTTATCCGGTAAGGCTGTGTTTTCCTGTAGCATCATATTTTTTCTGCTTTTTCTTGCCATATTACACAGCCTCCCTTCTGCTGATATTTAATTGTCCACCCGGTTCTTTATCTACTTGATAACCAAGTTTTTCGACTGATTCTAATAACTTCTTATAACAATCATCAAAGTCAAATACGATTTCAATCTCTTTATTCTCTGAAACCCTTACCTCAGAAATCAGTTTTACAACCACGTCCCTGGTCAGTTCCTTAATATCCTTGTATTCGGTAAAATAATTCATCCAGAGATGCTTATCATCCTTCTCCTCAAAAATTAAAGCAATGTCTCTCTCAATCTGGCGAATTATTTCTTCTCCCTCTTTTGCTTTTTTCAGATATGCCTCATGAAGTTCAAGATATTCTTCTTTAGTAAGAATTCCGTCCTTCATATCTTCATACAGTGAAGTTTTCAGTCTTTTACACTTCTCAACTTCCTCAAGTTTTTTCTGTTTTCTTGCTTCAAGACTTTTTACATCAAGCTGCTGGAAAGGAATTGTTCCAATATAATCAAGTATTTCTTCCAGATTCATTACGTTTTTGATATGAAGCTTTAACATTTCAAGCACCGTATCCTCTAATAACGATACTGATATTGAGTGCTGTGAACACTGCTTTGTCAATTTATGATTAGAGCAGATATAGTAAGCGTATTTCTTATCACCTGCTGTTGTAATTTTTCTTGTCATTGGTGAACCACAGTCTGCACATACTGCAATACCTGAAAGATTATAGACCATATCTGAATCCGGAGATATTCTCGTATCCATTCCCAACAACCTTTGAACAATCTCAAAATCCCTGTCATTAATAATCGGCTCATGATTTTTTTCGATTCTTATCCAGTCAGATTCCGGCTTAACAACCTCCTGCTTCACTTTATGATTTGGTGTCGTTCTTTTGCCTTGAACAAGATTTCCAATGTAAATCTCATTTTCAAGAATCCTGCGGACTGTGACTGAACTCCATACCGACTTATCATTCTGTAAAAATCCGGTCTGATAACCGCTCCCTGTACTCTGCTTATATTCCATAGGTGCAAGCACACCCTCATTATTCAACTGTGTTGCTATTGCATCCTGACTCATTCCGTGAAGCTTTAGCCGAAAAATTTCCTTCACAATACCGGCTGCATAAATATCAATAACCAGCTTATGTTTATCATCATCCGATTTTTCATACCCATAGGGAACAAATGCACCGATATACTCACCATTTTTTCTCTTTACATCCAAATGGCTTCGTATCTTTATACTGATATCCCTGCAATATGCATCATTGATCAGGTTTTTAAACGGAATAATAATCTCATCACCCTGTGACTTTCCAGTCACACTGTCATAGTTATCATTGATTGCAATAAACCTTACACCAAGAGCCGGAAATAATCTTTCGATGTATCGACCTGAATCAATATACTCACGTCCAAAACGTGAAAGATCCTTTACCACCACACAATCAATTACTCCTCGCTTAATATCTTCCATCATCGTCTGAAAAGACGGACGGTCAAAATTAGAGCCGGAATAACCATCATCCACATATTCTTTAACTATTCTAATGTCTTTTTTGTCTGCAAGGAAATTTCGGATGAAATCCTTTTGATTTGAAATACTATTACTCTCAGCTTTTGCGCTGGTAGAAACATCGCCATCCTCCTTAGATAATCTAACGTAGATGGCTGCATGATAGATTTTTGAGATTTGTTTACTCATATCGCAACACTCCTTTAAATATTCTACGTCAGATGTACCCAACTAAAATATCAAAGGAAGTTATGCCATATTCATTTAGTCCTTGAACATATCATAGCACAACTCCCTTTCATTTTCCATATGATTCTGAAAAAAGATTCTAAACTGTAAGCAGCATATTCTTGAAAGCTTCTTCTATGGAAACTCCATTATTGGCAAAGCTTACTTTAACTTTCATCTTCCCCACTCTCATCATATAGGGATTTCCAACTTTTCTTATAAACTTCTGCTGTCTCTTTTCAATCGTATCATTCAGATCAGCATGATAAGATGCCATATCGGGCATTTCATTAATCTTGACATCACTAAAATCAGTATCAAGCAATGCTCTGTATTCTTCTGCTGTCATAAAATCTATCCCCCTTTCAGTAAAAATGCCACCCATAAAATACAGGTGGCTATGTAACCCGGAGCAAATGCCCCGGTAATATTTAATTGTACTTTTCATATGCCCCAATCTGGATTTTTACACATTCAGTAATCTTATCAAGTAGTTCCGTATCTGAAATTGAAGCAACTACCCTCTCAATCTGGACATTTACATCAATGGATACAATCTGCTCACATAATGCCATACTGTCAAATACCTCAAAATCTGTGTCAGTAACCTTTACCTTTGCAGCCGGTATTGGACAGTGGGTTGGCAGATATTTCTTTTTCCATGTTTTTGTGGACATGGCTACTGCTGTGACAACCGGTGAATACTGATTTGCCTTGTTATTTGAGATAATAATATAAGGTCTTGTATACTTCTGAATGCTCCCTTTACTTACTGACTCCAGATTTGCAATAACAATATCGCCCCTGTTCAGTTTCATCTATGTCATTCCTCCTGTTCCCTGATATATTCTTCTGCCTCATCCTCTGTCGGACAGGCAACAATCCGTTTCCCATATTCATCAATCACTACTGTTTCGCCCGGAAATATAATCAGTTTTAATTTTCTATTTTCTTCTGTCATATCATTCATAAGAAATGAGAGCAGGTTCATAGCCCCTGCTCTCTGCATTAATACTGATTCCATGTTCCGCTGCAAGTGTCATTACAGCTTTAATCTCATTAAGTTCCATTGAAATGTCTACCACATCTCTTACTAGCACACAGATAATGGCATCTCTTTCAATATAATATCTTAATCGTTCAACCGCTTTTTTATCTGTATTAAAAATTGTCTCAACAACTTTCATGCCGGACTTTTTTGCATATGCCTCGATACGGTCAGCTGTATCATTTGCATTATTCCTTACAAATATCAGACACTGCTTTTCTTTGGAATCCTGCATATTGCCTCCTATCTGCCGTCCCTGATGTTATGATAGAACTTTGATACCGTATCAAGCACCAGCCCTCTTATATCACTTTCCTGAACAGGCTCTTTGTACATCATCTCATAACACTCTTCAAGTTCTCCATTAATATCCTCCACATAGATATCATATTCGCTGAGTTTTCCAAGTGTATCAATAACGGTCTCATCTGTTGCACCAATCATATCCTTTGAAAGTGTTATGATTGTATTAACATCTTCTTCCATATTTAAACCAATAATGGCATATTTCATCGGAAATGAAACTCCTTCTGTAGAAGCAGGCTCTGAAAGCATAGCTACAATTTCATAGCCATTATCCTGACAATACTTTTCAAGCAACTTCGGCACAAAATGATCTGTAGCCTCTAATCCTGTTTTTGCATAATATATAACTGCTTTATTCATTTTAAAATCTCCATTCCTGTTTTTATTTTGATTTGATATCCTGTGCACACTTTATCTCCTCACATAAACTGACCTGCCAATGCTCTCTGCACTTATAAGCCCCGTTGTTGTCTGCTGGTTACTGCAAATCAGTTTGTGTGGGAAGATAAAATACTATCTTCCCGATTTCTTAACCATCCCCGTATCGGGTAACATATCCTTTGCCAGCCACAAACACTTCGTAGTTTCCTGCCCATCTGGACTTACGAAAGTAGCCACTCTCTGAAAATGCATTTCGCTGAAATTCAGGTGCACTTATTATCTCATTACCTCCGGCTGCTAACCCGGTAGGCACAACCCTCTGCTCTTATCCTTAAAGGCTCCTGCTGTTACGTTTCTCATAATCGGCTACAGTTCTGAGGATAGTCATCGCACGAAATGGGATTCTGCCACCCTGTCATAGACAAGGCGATATAAGCTCGTGGGATATGCGTGTCCTATTCTGTTTTCAATATTCAACGGTTCTTTTCTCAGAACCTGAACAAAGTATAACTGACACCACGCATCTTCTACAGTAACCGACACTCTTTTGAACTAAGAGTAACACTCCCACCTGTTCCAAATCCTTATAAAAAAAGCCGGACTGCATTATCAAAAATGCAATCCGACTTTTTTATTCTGTCAGAAGTTTCATATTGTCAACGGCATTTAATACCATATTCCGGATAAACTGTACTTCCTTCTCCTTCAGACCAACCAGCAGATCATCGACTTCTGCCTTTCTTTCACACCCACACACAAGATAATCCAACGTTATATGAAACAATTCAGCAATACTAATCAGCGTATCTATTTTTGCTCCATTTACACCAGCTTCAATTTTCCGCAGAGCATCCACTGACAATCCAATCTGCTCGGCAAGCTGCTGTCTTGTCATTCTTCTTGCCGCACGCAACTCTTTTATTCTTTCTCCACTATTAACAATATCGTAGTACACCTTCCACTCTTTTCCGGCACCTTATATATTTGCTTAAGCTGTATTCATTGTACCGTAAGCGAATCTTTTGTAAGAGTGACTAAACCAGCTATTTCAGGTGGAATATTGTACACCTTAATACCAAGAATATAAATATTTGCGGATTAAAAAAAGAGATATTTCCAAACTCTCATTACATTTTGGAAATATCTCTTTACTTAATATCCTCATCCGGCACAAACTCCATGATGTCCTCTATCTTACAATCAAGTATGGAACATAATCTGTTAAGGATTACCGTTTTTACGACCATATTCTTTCGCAATCGCTGTAACTGTGCTTTATCTATTCCATAATCTTTAATTAGTGCATACTGGCTAATATTTTTCTTCTTGAGTGTGATCCATAACCTGTCATATACTATCATTACAAAGACCTCCTCCTTGTATTCTACGCAAGAGTGTCCTATAATGATATGGTGCGTGTATGCACCATACTGTATGTATATGATAGAATAGAAAATAGCCATAATCTGCATAGAAAACAGCTCTCAAGGTTATTATGTAATATAGAACGGATTATCTGTTTTACTTTTATGGTATTCAACCGGGACAATTCAATCACCTGACAATTTGCCCGCAGATACCCTTTTCAGAAAGGATTCACAACAACACTATGAATGATAAAAACACATACTCTGTTGATAAATATTTGAAAATCATTGCCGAAAAAGAAGGAATCACAAAAGAAGAAGTCCAACAGGAAATTGGGCGGGCAGTTTCCATTGCTTTAAAAAGCCCTGATCCACAAATGCAACGCTTCTGGACAGACTTTCCATGTGAAAATGAAACTCCCACCATTGAAGAAATCATATACCATCTCGCTGAAAAATTTGCAAAAGAGTCATAGACAAAGGACAGGATAACTACCCGTCTATTCACTCAGATAATCTTCCTGTCCTCTTAATATTTGTTCAATCATATGTAATGCAAATTCTATTTCTCTTTCGTCACATCGATTCATCATAAATGCAAAACGCTCAATGTGTTTTTCTGGGTGCTGCTGGCTCATCAAAACCATAGGCGATGACTCCAATGCATGAACAATATTCAAATATGTATCAAGACTCATTGCCCTTCTGCCATTTTCAACACTTTTGATAGTATCCAATGATACATCTGCCCGTTCTGCAAGCTCTGCCTGTGTAATTCCAAGCCTTCTGCGTTCTTTTCTGATATTCTCTGCAATAATTTCGTATATGTGCTCTCTTTCCCCATAGCCCCATCATCCTTTCTGACTTATCGCATTATATCAGAAATTATTATGGGTTTTAGGAAACTGTAATCCTTTGACATTTTCGTGTAATACTTTGCATATTCCTTCTAAACACCAATCTACTTTTACACTGAAATTTAAAATTTCAGCAAAATGTATATAACAACATGAGAAAAGCCCGTGGCAGATCCACGAGCTTTATCTCCAGTTTGAAGCATGGATATAGATAGTTCCCTGCTTTTATTTAGTGTAACATACACCTTTACTTAGCTACATGTGTAAAATCCCAGTGCGAAAATACGTCTACATAGCAGGTTTTTGTTTCAACCACATATCTCTCCATGCCGCCTAATGCTTCATTATATCTTTCTTTATATTTTGTCTCAACGACCTTATATGTATAATACATAGGACGATATTTGATTAAATAATGAGATCCTTTTGGAACAGTTACGGAGTATCCGCTACCTAAAGAATATGATTTTGATGCACCTAGTGTAACACCCAACTCACTTCCTATAGTTCCACCATTTGTATATCCACCGGAAACTGAAGCTTTAAAGGAAATATTATAAGAAGTATCTTGAGTGTAATTCAATGATAATTTTGCGCTAGATGTAGAACTACCACCACTCGTGCCATTTCTCCATGCACCACTTTTTAAACTACCTTTGGTATATTGATAACCATATACGGTAACAAAATCAGAAATGCGTTCTTCATTTTCCTCATCAGCTTTAATTTCCGTTTCAAAATAATCAGCTCCATCATGAGGCAAATTTTCAGTGTCATAGTTATGAGTCTCCGCAGCAAACGCTGTTGTCGAGCACCCCAAAATCAATATAAAACTTAAAACCATACTAATTATTTTTTTCATTAGAAGTCACCCCCGCTTTGCTTTAAAAAAACTATAAACCAGATAAATAATTGCCAAAATGATACTAAAAACAAAAAAGCCACCAATATAAATAAGAGGACTTTTAAAAAGATAATCCATGTTATTGGTAAGATATCCATTTCCTGAACTAAATCCAGTTATTGAGTCAATATATTGGACAATAATGGAAAGAAACGGAAGCGTACTTAAACCAAATATGCCAAAAATTATCATTATTATAGCTAAAATCTTCAAATGAAAATCTTTCATCAAAATCACCCCCTATTTTAATATCATTTTGTCGTTATATGCAGATCATTCTATAAGCATATTCATAATTATATTTACTTCTCCTTTCCTCAGTATTCAATGTGCCATATAGAGCAATCTGTTGTATATTCTAAGAATAGCAGGAATCAAAGCAAAAGAAAATATCCTATGCAGAAAGTGACCTGTTTTTGCAGAAAATGACCAACAGAACAAAAATTACTCAGAAATCAAGTAAAAAACACAGCATTGATACTATTTCAAAGCTACAGTTCTGCTCTAAAGAATATATTGAGAGTACGCTTTCAACAATATTTCCTAGTCTAAAAACGGTATTAGAAGAATTTTGGTAAAAATTTAGCAGGCAATAATTTGAATATTATTGCCTGCCAAATTAATGATGAAATCATATGATTCTTCTGTCAATCAGAACCAATCTGCTTTCTCCTATCGGAGTCCAAGCATACACACTCTTGCAATATAACGTATCATCAGCTCCGAGCCTGTGCTTTCTGTATATTGTCTGACCAATACTTATTGCTGAAAAAATTCCCATTTCTAGGCAAATTTCTGAACATATCCATAACAATATCATATGATAAGCCTGATGTGTCCACAAACATCTCTTTCCCATCTTTAGATTTAACTGCAATTCCGTTATCACCCACATACGCTACTGTATTGTCATCTAATTTCTGTATTAATCCCGTCATTTCCGCAAATTTCTTTAGCGCAAACTCCCCGGATTCTTCACAAAGTTTTCGGAACTTTTCTGCATCCTCACCTACCATATACGGATATTTTCCATCTCTAATATACCATGAAATTCCCGTTTCTGAATCCGTGTATTTAGGATCAGTTAATGCCCACTCTTCCAAAGGAACACCCTGATACCATACTGTCATTTTTTCACTGGAATCATTGCTTATTTCTGGTTCATCATTTTGAATTTCTTTCTCAGCAATTTCATCCTGCCCCTGTTCATATCCTCTACATGACACGTTACACTTTAGTGCCTCATAAATTTCTTGAACATTTGCATATTTGTTAACTGCTGCAACATCCGGTGTCTCTAACACTTCCTTTTGTTGAAAAGCCTTTGATTGGTTATATTTTGAACCTGATTTTCTTCCTGCGTAAATATTGTTATTTACAGCGGTATTTACCATATTTACCATATTTATAATCCCTCCAGCAGCAATATAATCTAATTTTCTTATTATAGTATGTTGCACTTTATGCCAGATTGCTATAAAATGCAACATACAATGAAAATATTCTGTTGCGCTTGCTTAATATCCCATATTCAAGCAGCTATTATTGTGCATAAGCAGCAGAAGCAATATAGCCTACCTGCGAAGACCCAACAGAATACAACTCATAATGGAAATGGTATCTAACGCCTACCTTAACACCTGTAAATGTCAGTGTCCATGAATCTCCTGAATAGTTAGCAATTTGTACCGGTGCACTTGTTCCGTCATTTCCTACAAGAGTAATTGTTCCCTGAAGATAATCTGTTCCACTTTCATTAGGCATATAAACATTTAAGCACAACTTTGTAACGCTTGAGTTATTAATGGTGTAATAATAATTTCCGTTGAATACACCGCTTCTGGAATTGCTTCTTGTAATGGTTCTATTTGCATCATACTGAATCGTATCTGCAAGAGCAACGGCGTCATCATAAGCAGGTACTACGTCCAAATCGCCACAATCGCTTACTTCTACTGCCTTATTTGCATTAGGGGCAGCCTGTCCCTGAGTGGATACTTCACTTGCAAACGCAGTTGTTCCCATTGCCAAACATAACATCAAACTCAACACCAACGCCTTTAAACTTTTTACTTTCTTCATTTTAAAATCTCCTTTCAAATTAACATCGTATAAATTTTCATTCCAACAGGAATCTATAAACAACTTTATGCTTTTTTCTGTCTTTCCAGATTTAGATAAGTATTCATATTTCGCATATAAAACATCTGCAAATCATACTTTCCTAATTTGTTCATATCCTGAATAACCTTTTCAAAGCTGGATATAAGGTCACATCTTTCATTTAATCCCATGTGACCAGTTTCTTGTGGAAAAGAGCTGAGACTATTACCCCTATCAACATCATAATATGCCTCCAAAGCACTCATTTCGACATAAGAAGCATTTCTCAAATCAATATCGTTAATATTAATCTTTTCTTCAAATTCTTTTCCATTTTCATCAATCCCTTTGGCTATCACTACAGGATTATCATCTGTTGACTCTTCTGCATACTTAATATAAAACGAAAGACCGGTTCCATTTCCGCCTGAAAACAACATATCATCCGTCTTTAAATACACTTTCATTGATGTCTGAGGAAATGCCTCATTTCCGTTAACAGATGTTTTGCTATTGTTTTGTCGCTTTCCAAATAATTCAGATACACTCTGCACTCCCGAACCAATACGCATTTAACCACCTCCATTCGCATTATAATATGTTATTTATATGAATTAACATATATTAGTTTGCACTAAACGTGAATACCGTTGAAAAGGAACGTGTAGTATTAGGGAAGTTTGTTGACCTGAAAGTTGTATTAAATCTATAACTTCCCGCTTGCGTAATCGGACCACAATCATATGTATAATAGAAGCCATCTGCGCCTGTACCAGATATAATAAATGGCTCCTGATGTATCCACGAAATACTTCTTCCATCAAATGTTGTAGTATCGCTGCCATATCCATATACCTTGATCGTAACGCCAAAATTTCCATTTGTAAGCCAGCCATATTTATAAAGTGAAATGCTTGTCACCTGCGGAGCCGGTCCATCTCCAGGCCACCATAGCGGATTAATCCCTTCCTCATTACCACTGCCTTCAACTATTGTTCCTTCCTGATCTCCTGCAATATTCACCGTCATTTCACCATCATTGGTTTCAGAATATTCAGGAATACTACTCTCCTTTTCTGCTGCTGACACCATTGTTCCCATACCCATTAACATAGTCAATGCTAATGCAAATGCAATAACTTTCTTAATTTTTTTAACATATCAGTACCTCCTTTTTATACTTGTCATCTTGGAATAAACAATTAAGTTCCTATAGCATCTATGGCTACAGATATAATAGTAAAACACGCCAGTTAACTATCTTTCACTTTTCTTCTGGATAATCGGACGTTTCGGCTGATGAAATATTCCCATGCATGCAGGTGGGAATCTATCTATTCCATATACAGCTTCATTTCTCATGACATGTTCTACAACCTTCAACACTTTCTTATTAACCTTCTTCATTCTTTCACCTCCTGTTTAAAAATTTTTGCTATACACAGCAAAGCTGCACATAATATAACAGCTATTGCCATATAACTAACGTAAACCATATCTGCATCTAACAGAACACATCCCAATATTATACACCCCTCAAGTAAAACAATAGTCCTCGCAGATTTTTTCGATTCCATCAATTCATCTGATGTCATGTGCATATTAGGATGATTCGCTGTACCAATCAATCCTATCCCTGTTATAGCAAGTAGTACTATTGCAAATAACCATTGTGGATGTTCTGACAATTTTTCACTTATAATCACGATAACTAAATAAGAAACAATGGATGCTAAATAACATCTATAAAACTTGTCCAGATGATATCCGCCAGTTCTCTTTCTTAATTCTAAAAAAAACACAAGAAAAAATATAGTTGGGAGTAGCTTGTGAAACATCAAACTGATTACGATAATACTGCCAACAGTAATAAATTTCTCGATCCAGCAGATAAAGACATAAACATATCTTTCTTCCATGTCTTTATCAATTAACCTTGCTTCCGTCATCTGACCAATCAAATCATCCGCTATTTTTTCAATCATAATTATGCCTCCTGTCAAATTAAGTATAACTTTATCTGTTTACAAAACAATATCTATTGCAGAAAGTGACCTTTTTTTGCAGAAAATGACAAAAAGTGATTTGCTGACAGCAAATCACTTTAAGGTTCATCTTAGTTTGGCAATATAACTGAGAAGTAGAACTCATTATTTTCATTTCGTATAGCATAAGAGCCTTGATATTTTGTTATAACCTCAATTATATTTTTTATTCCAACCCCATGCTCATCCATTTCATATTTCTTTGAGGTCTGTATTTCTCCATCTTTAATATTAAGTTTACCATCATATGTATTCTTTACAGATATAATAATGTTGTCTTTCTCTTTAACCAGTTTCATTTTCATAAATTTTTTGCCTGAGCACTTTTCACAAGCCTCAATAGCATTATTCAACAAGTTTGATAGTATAACAACAATATCCTCATCACACATTTTAATTCCTGATAGATCATTGATTTGAAAGATAAATACAATGCCTTTATCCAATGTTTCCTTATATTTGCTATTTAATATAGCATCAATAATCACATTATTTGTTTTAATATAATCTAACTCTGTACTCAAATTTCCGCTTATACTTTTCACATAATCCTTTAGTTCATCATAATTTTCCATCTCTATCAAAGACTCAATGCACATAATCTGGTTCTTATATTCATGTGTTTTTTTCCGTTGTTTAACAAAATTTTCTGAAATAGAACGGTACATGTCTGTCTGATTTCGTGCTTTCAGTTGAAACACTTCATTTTCACGAATCTTAATTTCACGTTTTAATATATCATTTATCATATAGAACACAACTATATTCATCCCTGCTAAACACAATGCTATAACCAAGAATACATTTTCCTGCTTTTGATTCTCAATGTTTCCAGATGTCATGATCAATGCAATAACTGTGAAGATTGTAAAAACTGGGAAAAAAATAAATCGAAGCCAATCTGTACTTCTTAAAACATCCGAGGACTCCCCTCCTACTTTCTTCCTGATAAGCAAAACAACTAGGAAAAGAATTATTTTTCCCAAAACCGTTATTAAACTTCCACCTACAAAATGCAACCTGCTAATTTCTGCTATACTATCAAAAAGAGAAACATTTAACCATAGTGTAAAATAGTCTACAGAAAGCAGCAATGCCTGAAATAATAATGATAAGATTATTGCTTTTCCGAAATGAATTTTAAAATAAAAGCACATAAACACCGCAACAGCAACTATAGCCAATATTTGTTTCAAGATAAACTTATCATAAAATAATGAAGCTATTACATATTCACATACCACAATTCCTAAAATAATACTATAATTTCTATAATTATTTTTTGATCTCTTTTCAGCAAAACTTTCAAAAAATATTTTGCAGCATATTACCTCCAATATTGTCAGCATTATACTTTGAATGTAACTAATCAGCATCTACAATTCTCCTTTATACGAAACAAATGTTTCTTCAACAAATTTATATCGTGTTTTTGGAATTTCCAACTTAATACCATTGTTCAATAACGCCTCATACCGGCTGACTTTCTCAATATGCTTCATATTAACCAGATAACTTTGATGTATCCGGATAAAATAATTACCTTGCAACTCTTTTTCCAGCTCATCTAGTTTGCCATATATTGAATATTTTTTTAACTTGTCCTCCATAATGTAAAACTCAAGTTTATGCAATCTGCTCTCTATGTATAACAAACGCTCTAATGCTACAATCTTTGTACCCTCATTAAAGTTAAATTTCTTCTTTTGGGCTACATAATTCATATTCAAGCTGATTGCATCCATACACTCAAATATTAGTTCCGGAAAATTTACATTATTTTTCAGAATATATCTTATAGCTCCTACGCTGTATCCTTGAGGGGCACATGTAATAAACTGTAACAAAAACTATAAAAACATCATTGCTGACTTTTCTTATTTTCTGCGCAGTTTCCATTCCATCCAGTTCATCCATATTTACATCCAGAAAAACAATATCATACTTTGCTAGATTGATACCTAAACTTATAAAATCCTTTCCTGATTCAAATTCATCAATTTCGTATAATATATCATTTTCATTCATATATTCTATTAAAATATCATGAATGCGTTTTCTAAATTGTCTTTCATCATCACATATAGCAATTCTGAACATATGCTCATCTCCTTCCACACACAAATTTGACATACTTCTTTCATTTGGTTGGATTATTTTTTGTATATTTTCCTATTTTTTATTATATTTCGGCATTTTTATCCAAAATTTTAACCATTACTCTATATTTGTAATATCCCATGTTCATCTACAAAATTATATATCAATACCTATTTTTAATACATTTTGCTATTGCACATATCGTTTCACTGCAATCTTTCCCATAACCATAAATACTGCTATTAGGACTATACTCACATACCCAGCATAAAAATAATCTTGCAGATCCAGACAAAATAAAATGATAAGAACACATACCTGCAATGCTGTTATGCAATGTGTTACCCTTGCATAATACTTTCTTTCTTCCTCATCAAGAGGTTTATTGATACTTTCCACTGGGGCAAGGACAATAATAATTACCACTGCAAGAACTCCGATCAATAAAATCACGGCATTAGGAACATTTTTCATTACAGGCTCATATGTATAAACCGGAATAAATAAAATTGCCATTGAAATCAAAAAACAGCCGATTCTACTCTTACAGTGGCTGCCCCCACTATAGCTTCTCAACGAGGCATAAAATAACAGGAAGACCAGAACAAGTCCCGGTCTCCCCGTCACAATGCCAAATATTCCAGAAGCCAAAAGGTTTCCTGCAACAACAATGCCATTTTCTATCCCATATTGGTACAGTTCTGCCTCCTCTTTTTGCACAATCCCCTTTTGTATCAATATTTCATTTATCTTCTTTGCAAATTTAGCAATCATACCCTGTTACCACCTTAAAATTTTCTAAGTTTTTTCGCATTATCCGGTAACTTGTCCTGTCCGAAAATAAACCAGCAGCAACGGTTCATATTGGTTGCAGTTACCGTAAGGGCAAGTGCTGCCACGCTGGTTAATGCTCCATGACTGAGTCGGTTCATCAATCTTCTTAATTTTGACATATATGTATGTCCTCCTTTGCATTTGATGAATGCACTATATCATACTTTACAGGAAAATGCGGCAAAGTGTAACAGATTGACATTTAAGTGTAACGCTTTGCATTTATTCCTTCACTTCAATTCCATAGAGCATTGCTGAAACCTCAAATATATCCCCTTTATCTGTAAAACTTACCGTTCCATTGTATTTTTCTACCACTTTGCGGACACTCTGAACACCATGCCCATGTCTGATATTATCTTTCTTGGTTGTTTTCAGGCTTTTATTTTTCTTTCCTGTTTTGCTGTTTGTTATTACAAGAAGCAAAATCCCCGACTGGTACTTATTTTCAATCTTTACAAAACGCTGTCCCTCCGGCACCTTGCTACAGGCTTCTACCGCATTATCCACAAGATTTCCATACAATACACCTATATCCCCGTGATCAAGCTGCATCTGCTTTGGAATACGAATAGATGTTTCTACTTTTATTCCCCTCGCCTTTGCCCTGCCAAATTTAATGCGGAGCACAGAATCTACGATTGGATTATCAGAATACTGCTTTTCATCTATCTGCTCAAATTCCATGCACATCGCACCGATTTTCTCTGAAAGTTCCTGCCCATCACTATTTTCCAACAGATGATACAGTTCATGCAATTTATGTTTCATATCGTGCTTTAACTTCTGCACTTCCTTATTCTGTTTTTCTGCTTCTTCATAATAGATGTCTTTATAGTGCATTTCTTCCCTGTACATTGCATCCTCATACTGTTTTTGCACAAGATAATTAAAACGTTCCATCATATACAGCATAAAATAATCCGTCAGAACAAGGGAAATTACAATACTGGCACACATAAGCAGGCTTTTTTCACTGCCCGCCTCCAATGACAAAAGAATAACAAAGCAACAGTTCAACACCGTAAAGGTAAATACCATAACCAGCACACCCAAAATTTCTTTCGGAAAGGCAGCAATCTGCATCCCTTTCTTTGAAATCAATTTTGACAGAATATACATCACATTTCCACGAACAAAGCTGCATATTACCATTACAAAATAATATTTATAACTTTCTCCCATATGAAAATTCATAGCATGGAGTAACAGCAAGGCTACAGGTTCAAACAGCATTCCAATACCCATGAATGTCACAATATTTATAATTCTCGTCCACATTCCTGATTCATAATAAAATGATAACAGTATAAGCACAATCAAAAGAGTCGCAAGATTCAGATACGGATTTTTTATGCTACTGACAAATGTCCATATAACTGCAGCAATGGTAAATCCAGCCCATATCCATACCTTTGATACTGGTTTCATTTTCTTATTGGAATGAAAATAATACATAAACACTGCCAGATCAAACAGGCTGATGGCAAAGCGTATCACATATTCCATCCTTAAACCATCCTCCTTACAAACTCCATATGTTTTTCTTTTAAATTCTGCTTATGGGAACGGGCAATCAGAAGTCTTTCTTCATTGTCCATCACTACTTCATCTCCATCAATCGCCCTGATATGCCCAAGATTGATGATATATGATACATGAATATGGGCAAAGACCTTATCATCAAGCTGTTTCCATATTTCTTCAGTTGTCATATTTGCCTTGAAATTTTCTGAAATCGTATGTATCACTGCCTGACGACCTTTCTTCTCAAAATACACAATATCATCGCAGCTAATACGAAACTGATTTTTTCGGAACTGAAAGACAAAGTCACGCTTTATCATATGAAGATACTGCATGGCTTTTAAAAGGACGGACTCCAGCTTTTCCACTGTAATCGGTTTAGAAATATAGTCAAAGGTAATAACCTCAAAAACATCCATAACATACTGCGTATATCCAGTCAGGAATACAAACAATGCTTTGGCATCTATTTTCCGGATTTCTTTTGCAAGCTGCAAACCATTCATCTCCGGCATTTCAATGTCAAATATATACAGATGATACATTTCCCCATCATCTATAACATGCTTCAGCAACTCCTTCGCTGTAAAATACACTTCATAAGAAAACTGGTACTGCGCTAACTTATCAAAAGCACTTTCCAGCATTTCTACATCTGTTCTGCTGTCATCACAGACCGCAATATTAAGCATAACACTTCCTCCTTTTCGGGCTTGGAAGTAGGAAGCACTTCAATTTATCTAATCAACTTAGATAAATAAGCCAGCACACGGTCAAAGAACTCATTTCTCTGCTCCTTTGTGCTGTTTGCAACATAGTAATCCAGATTAAAATCTTTCATACTGCTCTCACCTGTTATCAGATATGTAGGATCAATTCCATATTTATGATAGAGTGTCAGCACTTTATCTACAGATATTCCCGTTATACCCGCCTCAAGCTTTCGATAATGTTCCACCGTAACACCCAATACATCCGCAATTTCTGACTTTTCGAGGTTCATATTCAGTCTTGCCTCTCTTAGTCTCTTTCCTATCTGTATATTGGCATCTTTTCTTCCTGTATCCAAGATTTTGCACCTCTTTTCCATGTTAATCATATCAATGGGACTTTGATTCTCATAGTCCAGAAAACAACCCAACGCACATCATTTTATGCTCGTAAGTAGGTTAATTTGTGCTTTTATTAAAAAAACGAATGGCACATCTGATACCATTCGTCTTTATCTGCTTTATATTCTGTTGTAAATTCTATTTGCGGACGTTTTTTGGCTATTTATCATATCCATCACTGCATTTCTTTTACTCTGACATCCACAGTGTTTTTAAAATTTTCAATCTGATGTGAATACTGTTCATTCATAAGCGTGGAATGAATCATAAAATCCGCTGTTGCAATATTATTAGCAATCGGTATAGCAAAAAATATAAAAAACTGCAACGGACAGAGAATATTTACACCCTCTCTGCCCATTGCAATTTTTGTCCAATTATTTTTTTATTTTGGCAAGTAATATACTCTTTCATGTTTTATAATGACAGCGTAAACAAAAAGGAGATGAACATCTATGAGAAACAAATTCCACAACTTTATTGAAAACTTACTTAGCTTTTATGCAGACTTTTTCACGCACAGATTTTACCCTATGTAATATGCAGTTGTCCCACAAACAGATCTTGCAGATCATTATGGTAATAGTCATAGGAAAACGAAAGGCGATAGACTTCCATGAAAAATAAACTTCACAACTTTATTGAAAATATACTTAGCTTTTATGCAACTTTCTTCACAAGAGGATATTATCGTTTTTAAATATTATTTCATACTTTCCTCAATCTGCCCCGTCCGTCAAATCATAGCTCATATCAAGAAAATCTAATATCTTCGCCTCCTGGACTGTCCCATCCAGAAGAATTGTGATCCAATTACTTTTATCCATGTGATATCCCGGCAGAAAGCCTTTCATGTGTGTCATAACACTTATCATATCCGGCTTACATTTTACAACCATAATATCAACCCTATCTTTTGTATCCAATCCGATTTTAAAGCCTTCCAAATTCATAAATACTGCGTACCATTTTCCATTGTCATTACGAAGTATTGCACTATCTGGTAAATCATTCCACAGATATTCTGGAATTGTTCCATATTGTTTTTTTACATATTGAAATATAGTGTCTCTGTACATACTGTGTATACCTCTGATCCTGTAATTTCATATTTGAATATAATCATATCATATTTTCCTTATATACAGTTATTTAAGATTTAGCGTATTACTATTGGAATGCTCAAAATAAAAAGATGCAGAAATGTATAATTGTTGATAATATACATCTCTGCATCTTTTTTTGTTTTATGAATTATAACTTTTTACTAATTTTTCCAGAAACGCAACATAAAATTCTCTTTCTTTCATACAAGCTCGCTGAACTTCTATACTTTTCGGAACATATTCCTTTGGGTGATCTAAATCGTACAGTGCCTGTTTCGTTGCCTGAATTGCAGATTCTGTTGTATTTCCCAAAATGTCGATGTTATCCACATCGTCTTCCCCTTTCATCTGTTTATTCAGCCTTTGTACCATCATCTGCGATATATGGCTCAACATTCCGTTTCCCTTTATTCCCAAGCCATTTGCATTTACTTCCTTAGCAGCTTCCATCCATGCATCCTTTACATCCTGTGGAGCGTTCGATCCAATCATATCAAATGCTTTTTCATCAAAGTCTACTTCTTCCATATACGGATTTATATTTTCATTTTCCTGAACAACACATTCTGTACTAAATTGAGGGATATTATCCTGCTTACGTCTAGTTTCATACAGCACACCATTCATAGAATAATTAGAATTAATCTGCATAGTGCAAATCCTCCTTAGTACACATTAAATCTCAAACTCATTGTATTCCACGGAGAATTTGCCGAAGTGGAATTTGCTGTAAATGTTCCAGCTTCATATTCACTTCCTTCATATGTCCAAAGACAATAATATCCATCTACGATATTATCACTGTCAAGATACATCGGCTCTGTTGCTGTCAATGTCATTCTAACACCGTTAAAATATGCGTATCTGGTTTTAGCATACCCTACTTCTGCCGTTATTGCCTGAAACCATGTTCCACCATGATCTAAACGTGAGCCTACCTGCATTGAAGATGAAGAATTTTGAATAGTCTCCTGCCCTGCTTTTTCAGAGTTGATAAGCAGTAACTTAAATTGTGTTAAGGCTGGAGCCGGTGCATATAATTGTATTCCATCATCAGCTTCCATCAATTCCTGAGTGTATGTATCTAAGTCAAGTTCACTGAGACTTTCTATTTTTGTTGATTGAATCTTTTCAGCAGCACTAACTGGAACAACATTCGTAATCAATAATACTCCAAGTGCCATTACGCTTAATAACATTTTAAACTTTTTCATATTAATACATCCTTTCTCTTATTCTCTAACTCTCTTTGAATCAAGATTTGTATTTGTCAAGAAAAGTTTATTTTATGCTCTAGCTTCAAAAGACGGTCTATCCTGATCCAAATAATCTGGCATCTCTCTCAATTCGGAACTTCCATTTTCTTTTACTGAATTATATTCACTCCAATAAATAGAATAAAATTCATCTTTTTTTGCAAGTTCCGCTGGTGTCATCTCATAACCCCATCCGTTTCCAAGATTAGATAATACTTTTACTCCCTGATACTGAATTTCAGCACCATAACCACCAGAAGTTAAAATTGGGCAATTCAATGTCCCTCCTCCCGCTAGCACAAACTGCTTTTCCGCAAAATCGCTATTTTTTCCTTCCGCTTTCTCCAAAAAATCCAATAATGTTAATTCTCCACATCCTTTACATTTTTGATTACTGCCTTGGTTTTTCATTGTATTTTTAGCCTGTTCATATAATTGTTTTCTATCAGGTGCAACATCTGATAGATATTCTGCTCGTAAACAAAGAACCTGTTTGGAAATATATTCGGATTCTGTCTTATTTGTTGTCGTAGCTGCTTGTCGTGCCAATTCTCTAATCTCACTAACAAATTCAGCCTGCGTTTTTGAACTTTCCCCCTTTGTTGGAATATAAGACCAATTCGGTTCTCCGTTACTGCATGAGGAAATTAATTGCTCTTTTCCAATAGCTCCTATACCTGACAATGATATACTCATTAACTCGTCTCCTTAAATCATACTAGCGATAAGTAACTATCATCTTTCCACCAAATACAGTAAATCCATCCATCCCTGTATATTGTTGTATAATCTTTCCCTGAATTTTCACTAAAAATTTAACATTCGCTGCCTCTCCTGAAAAAGCTGTAGTTTTACTTGTTGAAGATGGGCTATTTGTTTGCTTAAAAGATACAGTCGCTGTTGTTCCTGTTTCATAACTACTAATCAAATAATTGTTTATTGTGGTATATTTTGATTGCGTTACTCTAGTACCTGTAGGACAATAAATTGTAATACTTTCAATTACTGATCCTTGTGGAATAATACTACTGAAATCTACATTCTGTCCTATCGAAGTGATTGCACCTGTCTGCCCTGTTGAAGTAGCATAATCCTTTGACAATGTCTTTGTTGATGTACTCGTACTGGCATATACTATAGCATCCCCTGTTGCAACATCTTTCATATCTACCATAACCGTCTTCAATTCGTTGTTTTCCTGCAATTGTGCTGCCTTTACAGATACTCCACTCATCGAAAAAATCATCATAACTGACATTGCACTAGCTATTATCTTTGTAAAAATTTTACTTTTCACACAAAAGTTCACCTTTCTAATATATCTTTTCTCTTATTTTTCCAACCGTGTTAATTATGCGATACTTCATAATCACCAAATATGTCATTGATTCTTGTTTCATATGCGTACCATCGTGTAAATACAGACATATTCCCCAAGAAATTTTTGATGTTAGAATTATCTCCTGACTCTGAATAATAATCTTCCATTAAATCCCAAACGTTACAAATTTCGCCTTCCGATCCAGTTCGTAAGGTCTGAAATGGAACCTTTAAATCGAAATTGTTCTTTCCGATTGTTATTTTCAGATTACCATTAAATTTATTGTCCTCTGTAAAAGATGTTACCTGTTCCTTAAAAAACATCTTAAAATTCTCAGGCGGTATCGTTGATTCCTTTGCCAGACTGCTCCTTCCGACCTGATTTCTGAAATCCGAATTCCATATACTGTTAAAATCAAAACCACCGTCTAACGTAAGGCTAGAATTTGCTTCGATTTCATCACAGTCAATCCCGTCCAATTCCCATTTTTCCGTCATCTTCCGGACAGATTCTCTCAATGCCGCATTGGTGTCATTGCATTGATAGTAATAATCTGAATTATAATAAGTCCAATCACTGTGACCATCAGAATAGTATTTTTCATTCCATGCTTTGCCTTCCTGATAGTTCGCCTGACCTGCCGCCCTTGCATTTTCTTTCGCAAAAACCTCATACATCTCACTTACGATCTGTGTATTATCTGCTTCATTGGTTCCGGATGTCTGATGCTGTCCGGTCCGGTAAGTACGCATGGAAGTACAACATTTCTCAAAATAAGAATCAAGATCCTCCCTGCTCACCTTTCCAGCATAAAAATCCTGCATATAATCCGAAATTTCTTTCTGCATTGCATAGCCAAAAGAATCTCCGAATGTGCTTTTCGGCATGCCTGTCACTACATTAAATTTTTGATAGCAGTCACATACATATACCAGTGGTTCTGTCATTTTCTCAAAGGTGTCTTTCCGGGTTTGAAGTTCTTTTTCCAACTCCTTTACTTTTTCTTTGTATTCATCATATTTACTTGTATCATTTACAATATTATTTACATTGTTTGAAGCAAGAGTTCCAATGTGAAGGGTACTATCACTCATACATTATCCTCTCAAATGAGCAGCAACAACAAGTATTGCTGCTCATTCCAATCAAACTTTTATTATTACATCAATTTTAAAATTCTCCAAAATCATCAATCGCCATATTCATAATAATAAGAAACACTATAACTTGGAATAAATGTGTAACTTGAGCTGCTCGACTGAAAAGCCACGCTCCATGTTCCCTTTAGTTTAGCGTTGCTTGATGAATCATTTACAAAATTAAAATTTATACTTGGATAGAAGTCAGATTCATTTGCAACCCAAACCGACTTATTAGGTGCCATTAATCTCCATCTTTTAATTTTAGACATCCCTGTTCCGCTAAGACTAATAGTTCTTACCTGTGCCGTATTAGGAATATCATCTCCACTTACACTAAATGTCCGTGTTGACGAATATCCTGAACCCGTAGCTGTCACAGATGTTCCTGGTATGATCTTTGTGCTTGCAGCACACATAACAGGATTTCCAACAGCAGTTGCTATACTACCTGTTCTAAGAGATACTCCTTCCGTTGGATTCGTACAATAAACTACCAAATAATATTCTGTTCCAACTACCGTAGTCAGCCTTGCTTTTTCAGCGCAGCACCAACCACCACTACCTGTAAATGAGGTCTTATGCGTATCGTCATCCTTAGCTGAATCATACATAACTGCCAAAGTATCCACATTCAATATCTTAAAACGAATATCTGTAGCACTACTTAAAATCGTAATAACACTTGTCGAATTTCTTTTATATTTATACCAATATTCACCAACATTAGGTACATATGAATTATTCTGTAAATTTACTTTTGATTCATAATATTGATCCAATAAAACTGTATTCTCAATGCCACTCATCATCAATTCAGTATCATTTTTATCGCCTACTATAATCCTATAATCGCTTGCTCTATCTTCATACGAATTAGGTGTAGCAACTACTGTGTAATTACAAACAGTCACATCATCGGAAGGTTTATCAATATAACCCCAATTTTTTGCCTGTCTATAATTCGTTCCTTTATTCAGAACCTGATTTCCATTCTCATCGTAAACTTTAATATTTGTGCCTACATAGCCCTTTCTAACTAAACATACGGCAGCAGAATCCATCTGTGAAAAGTCTATTGAAAAATCATATGTAGCAGAATCTTTTTCTGAGGTAAAACTACCTTCAAACGCCTGATATGTTTCTTTCGCAGGTGCTTCAATAACTTTAATTGAATATCCAACCACGCGAGAATACTCTCCTGCACTATCTTCTACCTGATAATATAAATAGTATGTTCCCGGATCTGTAATCTGTACAACAAATCCCCCATTGATTGTTCCAATAATATAATCTACTGCACTTCCATCCACATAACGGGAAGCTATTGTGTCCCCATCTTCATCTGTATCATTATAGAAAAATGCAATTCTTGTATCTGTTGTAATCTGCCCTTCTGATAAAGAGTCTTCGTTTACTATAACTGGAATTAAATTAGCTGTTGGTGCAGTTCTTTCCATTTCAGTATCAACCGAAATACTGTCAGTAAGATTTTCAGCCATATTATCCATTGACACTGTATCATCCAATTCTATTTCTCCTTTTTCTTCAAAAATAGAATCTAATGATCTAAATCCAACACGTTCAGTATATTCCATACTCTGTGTCTGTATTTGATTTTCCTCCGTTGTTACTTTGACAGGCTCTAAATCATTTTCCTCAATATCTGTGTTATTGTTTTCCTGCTCTGCCAACCATTCATCATACGTCATGTTGGTAATTGTTTCTTCCGCAAATGCAGTAGTTGTAGTTACTGAAAACAACATACATATTGCTACTGCAAATGCAAAAATTTTCGTTACTTTCTTCATTATGTTACCTCCTTATTTTTCTTTTTTATCGACAAGCATCTTACAATTCATGTATATGCTGCCCACAGCTTTTCTCAATGAAATTAATAGGATATATATCTTTTAATCTCTACTCATTTTTTACATTAAGAAAAGGTGTTTTTCAATACTCTTTGCAGAAAATGACCAATTTTTGCAGAAAATGACCATATAAACAAAAATTAAGTTCAATAGTCATCCGAGATTCCCGTTTTGTAAACGAGTTTCACATTTTGAAAGCGACCTGCAAATTTTGTACCCGACTTTCCACTTTTGTAATGACTTTCCCGTTTTTTCCCTTGCTTTTATGATATAATCACCTTATGGCAGAGTATTTTTTTGCACAAAAACCGGACGTCAGTTTTGGCTTACAAATTTTGCAAGCCATAATTCACGTCTTCTGCTGTTCCTATTTCAGCCGGCGGTCTGTGCTTTATTCTGTCTTCTGGTTACTTTTTGAGAAGTCTTGCGGTGAGGTTGATGTCTTTGGCTGCAACCTCGTGGCATCTAAGCCTCTCCGCCAGGTTTTCTCCATAATAAAAGCTGAACGCTTCATACGGACTTTTTCCGTTCAGTTTCTTTCTCCGGTAGGAATTGATATGGTTCATCATCAGCTCTACGTCTGCCTGCGTCAGTTCATCAAAGCTTCTTCCTTTCGGCAGGATCCTGCGTATAAATTCATGTCCCACCTCGATCTCTGCTTTCTGGTACGGCGCACTTGGATTGCAGTAATAGATCCTCGTCCTTTGAAATCCTTTTCCATCCGGTCCGTTCTCTATACACCTGGGATTGGAAAACTCACTTCCGTTATCCGTCAGGATGACCGGAAACAGCTTCCTAAAATCCTGCCCTCCCAGCCGGTGGTACAGTTCATCATAAATATCTATCACTGACTTTGAGGTGTTCGCTTCCCGCAGGAACCCCAGCATCAGTGACACATTTACAAAATATATCGTCAGCAGGACTTTCCCTCCCTTGCTGCCGATCACGGAATCCATCTGCACCACTGCTGTGTCCGGATGCTGTTCCATATATACTTCGTAATCATGATAATTCCTTCCCACACGGCATCCACGGTCTACTTTCAGCTCCGGTTTTTTATATCTCGGACGGTACTTTACCTTTCTTGGCAGGTCTATGTTCCTGATATCAAACAGGCATCCATCCACGTAGTTGTAGAGGGTCTTTTCACTGCACATCAGTTCATCCTTATGTGTCAGGTAGATCTGATGGATAGACTGCCCCTGTTTTACCAACGGCACCAGGATTTCATTGAGTCTGGCGATTTCCCCTTCCGTAGCAAGGATCCCGCTTCGGGATTCCGATATCTTATCCGTTGCCCGCCTCTGGGCTCCCAGAGCATCGTAAACAGTTTTTGTCAGCGTACACTTCTTTACTTCACTGCATCCGTTGCATACATATGGCGGTTTAAAGCGATGGGTACATATTTCTTCTTCATAATGCTCGCAGTAACGGTTGCATATGAGTTCACACTGTTTACAGACAGCTACCAGTGGATGCCTGCAGTCATTTGTCCCACATACTTTTTTCCTCTTACATGCTTTTCTGTACTTGCAGGTATTATGCGGGTAACTTCCATAACCGGTGTGTTCGATGGAATAGTTCCTGATCTCCTTTGTGATGGTAGTCCTGTCCCTTCCCAGTTTCTCTCCAAGCTCTGTGAAAGTCATGTGCTCCTTTAGTCCGCTTTCTATCTCCAGCCGGTCCTCATAATTTAAGAACTTTGCCATACTGTCTCCTTTCCCCGCCAGCTGCTGAAGTTCTGTTAAAAAACAGGAAGAACATTTCTGCTCTTCCTGCATTTGTATCGTCACTTTCACTGCTGTAATTTATTCTGTTTGTAATCAACTTTCCCCCTCACACGGGAATTTCAAAAAACTATTGAGGAAACAAAAATTAACCGGGCAGAAAGTAAAAAACTCTGTCTATTCTTATTGTCTTAATTTGAATACCGAAACCATATCACTAAGTGTAGTAGCCTGAGCTGTAAGTTCCTCACTTGTCGCTGATGTTTCCTGTGCCACATCCGAATTATTCTGAACAACTTCAGCAATTCTTTCTTCGGTTGCCTCTACCTGCTCCATACTGTCTGCCTGCCTGTTCAATGGAAATTTCTTTTATTTTTTCGCACTGTCTCACTCGCCTATATACCTCTGATCTTGTAATTTCATATTTGAATATAATCATATCATATTTCCTCATATACATTTATTTAAGATTCAGCGTATTACTATTGGAATGCTCAAAATAAAAAGATACAGAAATGTATAATTGTTGATAATATACATCTCTGCATCTTTGGAATTTTACAAATAATTTTTTTCTAGCAGTTATACGCTACCTTTAATGTCATTGTAACCGTTGATATCGGATAAATATTTTCACTATATGACACACAAATCATTCATTGCCATATTTTCTTTTCTGATTATCTTCCATCAAAAAGATACACTTACTTCTCCTAACGGTGCTAAATAATCAATATACAACATTGCGTTTGTAGAATAACTTGCATTTACATAGGACAAACCATTCATCCAATTTACCTTTACTTTTGTGTTATAGGTTCCCATCATAGAACCTTCATCTGGATAATAATCAATCATCTTCTGGTTTAGATTAGCCATATTCGCAATTGTCTTGTACGAATAAGAATTAGGTGACTGATACATCATATCAGCAGATTTAATATATGTGTTAAAGTATGATGAACCCATATCTTGGAAAGTGACTCTGTATAAAGCAAACAAATCTTCTGTTCCATTACTTACAGATATAGTTACACCAGAAGCTTGATATGTTTGTGAACTTGAAGAACCATCCCATTTTACACTTCCATTAAATACACCACCTGCACTGTATGTCTGCTGAATTGGCAAAGGATTTCCCGTAAACATAGCATAATGATGATTGCCTTCATTGCCCTTATTATCCCAAAACATAATATAATAATTTCCCGCAGTTAGTTTGCATGTATAAACTGTTTTGTCGTAATTATCATATTTTACTGCTGTTCTGTAAAAGAGAAGCAAATCTTCATATGCGTCTGACGATGTATCCAGTACTGGATTTAATTCTGCGTCATAAATCTGAAATGCAACATTTTTATCAAGTAAAACAGTTACAGAATTTAATGCTTTATTACTGCTTACTTTATGGTAATATACATGTGCACCTACTATTGATTGTTCTGTTGCCCATGTATCATTGACATATCCTTCTCTTACCGCAGAACTATACTGTGAATTGCTAGGTGCATCCAATAGTTCTGTTGCGGCTGGATAAAGTAACCCATCATTATAATATGGATATGTTGAATATACTTCTGTATCTGTTGACCACTTCTGTGTAAACGTATATGGTGTTGTTCCATAACTCCATCCATATTTTGTCGCAGTTCCTTTCCTTGCCTGAATTGTGTCATCTCCATCTGACACACTAATTACTTCATCCGGGTCAACAAGTTCAGACATTTGAATATCAGAAACTGACTCTAATGAAAATAAATTTTCTTCTGTCTCTTCACTCAATGGTAATGTAATCTGACTTCTGTCTACCGTTGTTGATGTTTGCAACTCTGCTGCCTTAACAGGACTTGAAATTGTCATTGTTAATAGCAGAGTTGAAAATAATGTTGCTGCCCAAATTTTTTTGTTTGTCATCTCGTTTCGTCCAAAAAATATTTATTTTGACACTCGATCTTTTATCTGAATTGTACTCTCTAACATGATAAACTGTACATTCAACTCAGACATAATATCTTTGTGCTGTGTCCGTTTATATGCTAAAATTTCCCGGATATCGCTTGCATAATCCTGATAGGTCAGATTTTCGCCCGGATTGTTTAACAGGTCATCCAGTGTTTTTGGCAGACCATGTATCATTGCATTTTCCACCGAAAGGTCTCCAAGCGATACGCTGCCGCCAGTTGCCTTATATAAAAATTTTTCCACATCCACCGCAGCTTGTAACAGATACTTTTCTTTATCGGACAATGCCTGTATTTCCGAATCCATAGAAAAATAAATATCCATCAGATCATCCGAATACTTTGACAAAACATCCTCTATCTTCTGTTTCATTGCATTATCATTAATGCCATCGACACTTACCTGACCATCCGCCCCAATTTTTATGGAAAACATGGAATCTGAAATATCAATTCCCGCTTCTTGCAAATCTGCAAATATCCTGTCTTTTACTGTGGTATTCATTTTTGCACTTGCATTCGCACTATCCAGCTCTGCTGCAGTACAAAAGATATTTAAAAGTGCATTTTCCTGTTCCGTCAGTTCTCCTCCTGCCGCTTTTTTTTCCAGTAAATTATGAATCTGCTCATCATCCGGCACTGCCTCACCCTGCATGATTTCTTCTGCCTGTTCCTTATGCAATTTCTCCATCTGCTCCGTATAACAGGCTTTATACTTCTGCCGGATTTCCTTAATTGCACGCATTTCCTCAGTATCGGTTAAGCCTTCCTGCATCTGCTTCCTGACTGTCCCTGCATACTTCTGAACCTCTGCCATTTCCTGATAAGCTCCATGACTTTTATCCGCTTGCGTTGTCTGAAAAGAAAGATGATATTCGGCATCTGGGTTTACCATTGAACCGTTCTTTGCCTGTACCTTTACGGTATAACCTCTGTTGTCTGTATTCCAGTTCGGTATGGTAATACTAAGACCACCATTTCCATTATCTTTCCCAATGCCGACCTGATTGCCTTCCTCATCATACAAAACCATCTCATAATTACAGCCTTCCGGTATATGATCTAAAGTGATAGTAATATCCTTATTATAGGTATCCTTCGCGAAACTTAATGCCCGGTACTCTGTAATGTTGAATTTGTAATAGTCCACATCTTGCGTATCCGATAAACTTCCCTTTAAATATCCATCAGGCTTATTGATAAGTGCCGTCAGATCCAGCGTCCTTCCAAACACATCTTTATCCGTATATTCATTTGTTTTCCAGAAATAATCATTGGAAACTTTACTATTTTCTACTGCTATATTTTTATCAGTGGGTAAACCTTTTTCTTAAACTCATACCCTACAAGCTGCGTTTGCATTTCTACTGTGCGAGTTTTTACCATCTGTTCATTCTCCTTGCGCATAATTTTCTATTTTAGATGTTTGCAAAACATCGGAAAACACATACATTCCACATTTTATTATTAAAAATAAAATATTTCCTCAATGTTTATTGTGAAGCGTTGGTTACAGGAAATAAACCGAATTACACAAACCACATTATCAAACAACTGAAAATCTTTTAGGAATCACATAATTTGTAAAATAAATCTCAATATAGTCATTATAAAAAAATAATTTAAAATAACAATATTCATTGCAGAAAGTGACCAATTTTTGCAGAAAATGACCATATAAACAAAAATTAACCGAGTAGAAAGTAAAAAACATTTTCTTGCCCAAAACAGAAAAGTGGACGATTATTCTTTAACTGTGTAAAAAACAATCATCCACTAAAAACTCTGTCTATTCTTACTGTCTTAATTTGAATACCGAAACCATACCGCTAAGTGTAGTAGCCTGAGCTGTAAGTTCCTCACTTGTCGCTGATGTTTCCTGTGCCACATCCGAATTATTCTGAACAACTTCAGCAATTCTTTCTTCGGTTGCCTCTACCTGCTCCATACTGTCTGCCTGTTCAATGGAAATTTCTTTTATTTTTTCGCACTGTCTCACTCGCCTATATACCTCTGATCTTGTAATTTCATATTTGAATATAATCATATCATATTTTCCTCATATACATTTATTTAAGATTCAGCGTATTACTATTGGAATGCTCAAAATAAAAAGATGCAGAAATGTATAATTGTTGATAATATACATCTCTTGCATCTTTAGGATTTTAACTTTCATGAACAGCATATTCCGCACTAATATGGAGGAATATTATCCTATTTATGTCTAGTTTCATACGGCACACCATTCATAGAATAATTAGAATTAACCTGCATGATGCAAATTCTCTCTATTTTTCTTTTTTACCGACAAGCATCTAATAATATTTCACATTTTCTGCCAGAAATAATACTTTTTGTCCCAAAAGCAAAAAAGACTTGCTACTCTGAAAAGATTTTCTTATATTTATTCTGCTTTTTCCAACATAACATTTAGTTCATCACTTTTCCCTATCAAATCATCATATCTCCCTAAATCTGCAACCACTCCCTCCTTCAGTACAACGATCTGATCCACTTTGCTCAATATCTCTTTCTTATGTGTTATCACTATCACTGTTTTGTCTTTTAGCCGAGTATCAAGCAGTCCGTTTATCTGCTGTTCTGAATAAGCATCTGTGTTTGAAGTAGCTTCATCAAATATAATAATCGGCTTGTCATGCACCAATGCCCTTGCAAGGGCTATTTTCTGCTTTTGCCCGCCGGAGAGCATTGCCCCATTCTGTCCTACCACATGATCTAAGGAAACCTCTTTTATAAAATCTTCAAGTCCGCTGTCCTTGCAGGCAGCTTCTATCACCGTATCATCTATTTGTTTATACAGACAGATATTATTCCTTATTGTGTCATTGAATAAATAGATTTGTTGGCTCACAACGGATACCATATTTCGGTATTCTGGCAATGGCAGCTCTGAAATATTTTCTGCTCCCAACAGTATTTCACCACTTGTCGGCTCATACATTCTCGTAAGAAGATTGATGATTGTCGTCTTTCCCGAACCATTGCGCCCAATTATAGCTGTCTTGCTGGATTTTGCAAATAATATATCAATATTCTTCAAAATGCACTTATCCCTTTCATACGCAAAAGAAACCTTCTGCAATCTCAAATCATTTGGACATAGATCCGTTTTCTTTCCATTATCCGTTTCTTCTTCCAATTCCATAAACGCATAATATCTTTTTGTTGACGGAATAATCCCTGATAACAGGTATCCTATATTTAGGATTGCAGAAATCGGTCCGGTAACATAAGCACTATATGTAATGAAAGCGAACACACTACCTACTGAAAGTTTCATATCAAACACTAAATTTGCGCCCAGTATATATAACAATGTAGAAAGAAACTGTACCATGATACTATCTATTATCGTATTCCACTGCCCTAACATATTCATCTGCTTTTGTTTCTCTATAATATTGTTCTGGTTAAGTACAAACTCCTCATGCTTTTTATCCAAGATATTAAACAGCTTGACTTCTCGTACCCCTCCAACAGTATCTCCAAACCATTTTGCGTACTCCTGATTCCTTTTTATGAACTCGTCCATAATCTGCTTTTGTTTTTTAGCGAAGTATTTCATCACAACACACTTGATCGGTATGAACAGAAGAACCAGTATCGTCATTCTGAAATCTATGATAAATAACCCGATAATGCCGCCTGTCATGCTAAACGCCTGCGTAATTACAAAGAAAACACTGCTGTCGGCAACAGATGTCATCTGGTTAATATCCATGTTAATATTATTCAACGTCTCCGCATAATTGGTATTGTTAAAATAGTTCACCCGCAGCTTCATAAGATGTGAAAAAGACTGTTCCGAAAGAAAATATTGTATCTTTGCTGAAATATCTACACGTTTCTTTTCCTTGACTATATCTATGAGGGAATTTATAGTGTAGATTACCATAGACACCAAGACCAGCTCTATCAATAATTTCTTATTTCCGCCAATAAAGCCATCGTCCATGATTCGCCTGCTGATCAGCGGAACGCATAGATTTAACCCGGTAGAAACAAGCAGACAACCGACAATTACAACTATTGTTTTTTTGTATCTGCCTAGTAACAGAAGTAATCTTTTTACAGCCTCTTTGTTATCCATCTTCTTCCTCCGTCAATATTCTTACAAGACAATTTGTAACTTTCTCGACAAAATCCTTATCTATTTCACAATCACTTATTTTCAATACAACTATATCTTCATTTTGAATTTCCGCTAAATATATATTATTTATATTTTCAATTCTTACCATAACATCTATATCACTAAAAAGTGGCTCAATAAGACTATGTTTTCCTTCCGATATACAAAATAATACACCATCGCTTTGCATGTAAAACGTTTGCCAATAGATGAACTCTTTAACCGTTTTTACTTTACTCAGGCATTGTTCTGGTACATATTCTAACCCATACAAAACATATTCTGGTTCTAACCCTGCGGTATATATATTATACTCACGATCAGCAAAATCTTTTTTGAACTCTGCGAGCAGAAACGCTACATCTATTTTCTCACTTACTTCGAATACAATTATGGGAATGTCTAACTCTTGTTCATTTCCAGTACATCTATCAATAAATTGTACTCTCTTATTTGGACACCAATAAAAGCAATCATCTAATGTCTCCTTTATTTTCTCACTTCCAACATAAACAACATTTTTTCTATATTGAGTAGCTAGTTCTAAATCTGACAAGTTATCAATAATAAGTGTATCTGCCCGATTTATTTCTTCAATTCCTACAACATCAAAATAGTAATCAGCCTTACTCTTTTTAATATTTGCCTTAATTACTGCACAGCATATCCAATCGGGTTCAACCTTTTCAGATATTGTAATCATTGTTTCTTTTTTAGAAAACCTCTTATATAATTTGGTAATATTTTGAAATCCCTGTTCCATAAAAAACATACCAATATAAGCAGTTACAAAGGGAGCTGCATAACTGTTACATTTCTGAGTAACAGATGCAACTCCATACAATCGCAGCGTATGTTCAGACTCACCAAGTATATTTATCCCAAGAAACAGTCTCTTTAAAGAATCTGAAAAAAAAGAGGAATGCGTTGCAACACCTATTATATTTGAAAAAGAAGCCGGATATGATTCATATCCACTATTAGATGTTGCAGCTACGATGCACATTCCCTTGCTCACATAATGGTTTACTAATGTTCTTATTAATGACTTATCCCTAAAATGTGTAGTGCCTAAGCTCAAATTAACCAAATAAATACCTTTTTCTATACACCAATCTAATGCTGGTTTTAAATGTTCTATTAAGCCACTTCCGTCTTCATTTAGAAGTCGAATACTGTATATTTCTGAATTTGCTAAATATTTTTGAATAATGGCTGCGCATATTGTCCCATGAGCAAATCTTACTCTACTCATGTCCGCTTCATCATAAACACACTCTTTTTTTTCATTAACATAAACTTTTCCTGATATTTCATTACCCAAAGCAGCTTCATCTACACCATTATCAATAATCGCTATCTTTATTTTCTGCACTAACATCGCCTCTTATAGTAAATTCATTAAATCCATTTTCTTACTGCCATTATAAAATTTGCCTCATAAGAAGCTACTGCCTGACTTGTTGTGACAGTCCTATCAGACGAACTACTCTCCGCCGCCAATCCCGCTCTAACATCCTGAGCTGATAACCTTTTATTTTGCACATATTCTTCATAAGCTGTTCTTTCTGCTTGTTTTTCCTGAATCCGCTTTTTTTTTCCTGTTGTTTCTTTACTTGATTTTCTATTCTCTTTTTATTTTCTATTCTACGCTCCCAAAAACTATTTTTTGACTTATCATTAAAAGTCTTCCCACCATTTCCATTGTTATAACCTGCACTCCACATTTCAGCATGACATTCTTCTTTTGATGCTCCATAATATATTGTAGAAAACGCTCCTCCACATATACCGGACCATTTATCCGGTTGTGACCAGCCCACCTGCAAATCATTTAATACCCATGCTTCATACTCTGGATCATTCTTCATCGCTTCAAACCCCGCCTCTGAAATTGTAACAGATATTGACTCGCCTGCCCTTGTGGGATGCATTGGAATTTTAGATATTTTATTGTAAATATACTGCTTGTATTCCTCCATTGTCATATCTTTAGCAGACACAGAACCTGTTTTTAAATTGCCCACTATACTTCCACTACCTTCGCGCTTTTCTTTTTACACTATCCGCAAACCTTGTATCTTCCTTCTCCTGATCTTTAGTCACAATTTTCTGCTGGTACTGATTGTAAGCCCTTGTCATATAGTTCACATTAATTGTATTGCTCATAGTAATCTCCTCCTTGTTAAGAATTTTAAAATATTTGAATCTCATTATAACCTGTCAGTGTCTCTATTAAAAAATCTGTCATATCAAGATAGGTATTCTTGCAATATACCATATGAACATATTGAATACACTGTGCTTCTATCTCCTCATTCTTATGTTCTAAATACTTTATCGGCAAAACTGAATTAATCGAAAACCTGTCTATTGAACAATTGCATAAATAAAAGCAATCTGCATCTACATTATAACGATAGTGCAAAAGATTGTTCATTTCTTCAAAATACTCTTCTTTGTATTCATCTTTATAAAGCGATAAGATTGTAAAATCCGGATCTACGGCATTTAAAATTTCATACGCTATTATTCCAAAATTTCCTGGCTTTTGCTTTGTAAGTGGAAGTAACTCACCCGGTATTCCAACAACAATTACCTCTGGCTTTTCATTTTCTTCAATATATTTTAGATATTGGTTGTAGCAAATTATTTTTTCACTTTCATTTAAACCATTTCCATTCATAAATCCAGGAAAAGCATGTATATTCTCGGTATTACCAAATTGCCTACTCGAAATCAAACTAACTTTATAATTTTCCTTTAATAACACACTAATAATCTGCATTTCAATCTCGAATATACAGGTCTTTTAAAGTATCTGTTTCATAATGTTTTATTGAACTAATTTTTTTCTTTTTTTCTGTTAAGAAACCCTGTTCCATAAGAAAACTAATATCTTCTTCAATGTCTGCTGTAATTTCTTTTTCATCTTCTTTTCCCCATAATGAAAAAAATTCATACAATTCATATGGAATAGTAACAACTGCATTTATATTCACATCATATAAGTAATATTTTTTATGTTCAACAAAAATATGTATGTTAGGTTTTTTAATCTTCATTATTACATTCCTCTCCTCGACAAGAAAGCCTTGTACGAAAAATTAAATTCGACAAGGCTTTCCCGCTGTATACTTGGCATCAGTTATTCAATAATAAAATAGGTCCCCTGTTGGTCACGCCAGTTGTATTATACTGAGCGTCATTAGCGATCTGTGTACCGTTCGCTTCCCCGATAGAATGACAGTTCTGGCACTTACATACGCAGAAACAAGTACATGAACAAGAAGCATATGCCATAAATGTTCCTTTTTCAGTCTTTGTTTTCTTCCCTAATTTCATATGGAACTCCTCCTTTCTTCAAAATTATAGAAATTGATACTATGCATATGTATCAAAACCTACCTTATTTTTAGTTGTCGCTTCTATAGCAATCATATTTTCTGTTTTTTTATCTTCTTTTTCTTTATCCTCTTTCATTCTCTCTAGCCATTTGTCAATTTCTGAATCCGTACCAGTCTCTCCAAAAATGCCACAGGTTGTCATTTCGGTTCCATTATTCGTAAACTTAAACTCCACTGATATCAGTTTACTACCATGACTTATTGCCGCCTTCTGTGCATTTCGTATAACATCTGGCATAATTGCTAAATTTTCCTCAAGCCATTTCGCAGTTTTTTCATCTCCACATGCCTTTCGCATTACACTTCCGTCAATCAATACAGAAGCATTTTTGCATGGAGTTAAACATTTATACTTGTTAGTCAAATACTTTGAATAGTCTGATACATTTTTAAACTTATTGGCTGAATTCATAGTGTATCCTGCATAATAATTTGAATTTATCGCCACTGACATATTCTATCCCTCCTTTTTTTAGTTATTAAAACCTTTCCATAGCACATCAGGAACATTTTAGCGTCTACCGTTTTAATATAACATGAAATCTATACTTTTCAATCAGCATTGCAGAAAGTGACCTATTTTTGCAGAAAACGACCATCCAAATAAATTAATCCTCATAAATCAGTTCAATAGTCATCCGAGATTCCCGTTTTGTAAACGAGTTTCACATTTTGAAAGCGACCTGCAAATTTTGTACCCGACTTTCCACTTTTGTAATGACTTTCCCGTTTTTTCCCTTGCTTTTATGATATAATCACCTTATGGCAGAGTATTTTTTTGCACAAAAACCGGACGTCAGTTTTGGCTTACAAATTTTGCAAGCCATAATTCACGTCTTCTGCTGTTCCTATTTCAGCCGGCGGTCTGTGCTTTATTCTGTCTTTCTGGTTACTTTTTGAGAAGTCTTGCGGTGAGGTTGATGTCTTTGGCTGCAACCTCGTGGCATCTAAGCCTCTCCGCCAGGTCTTCTCCATAATAAAAGCTGAACGCTTCATACGGACTTTTTCCGTTCAGTTTCTTTCTCCGGTAGGAATTGATATGGTTCATCATCAGCTCTACGTCTGCCTGCGTCAGTTCATCAAAGCTTCTTCCTTTCGGCAGGATCCTGCGTATAAATTCATGTCCCACCTCGATCTCTGCTTTCTGGTACGGCGCACTTGGATTGCAGTAATAGATCCTCGTCCTTTGAAATCCTTTTCCATCCGGTCCGTTCTCTATACACTTGGGATTGGAAAACTCACTTCCGTTATCCGTCAGGATGACCGGAAACAGCTTCCTGAAATCCTGCCCTCCCAGCCGGTGGTACAGTTCATCATAAATATCTATCACTGACTTTGAGGTGTTCGCTTCCCCGCAGGAACCCCAGCATCAGTGACACATTTACAAAATATATCGTCAGCAGGACTTTCCCTCCCTTGCTGCCGATCACGGAATCCATCTGCACCACTGCTGTGTCCGGATGCTGTTCCATATATACTTCGTAATCATGATAATTCCTTCCCACACGGCATCCACGGTCTACTTTCAGCTCCGGTTTTTTATATCTCGGACGGTACTTTACCTTTCTTGGCAGGTCTATGTTCCTGATATCAAACAGGCATAAATGCAAAATCAGACTGCACCACATCCATAAGGAATGCCCTAAATGGAGTGTAGCAGCTACAATCTGTCACCAGAATCTCCGCCGCATCACGCAGGTCTTCATCAAGCTCTGCAATACGCTTGGCATAATCAATCGGTGTAATATACTGAAGCTCTGACGGATCTTTTTCTGATGTTTCAGCTTCTATCTCTGCACCATATTCTGCCTGTGTTACCATGCGGTCTTCATCGGGAGTTTCCTGTAGTGTCATGCCTTTTGCACTTACATAATCTCTGTTAGAAGCATAGCTCTCCGGCTCATCCGGTATTGCATAATCATCAATCTCTGATTCTGCCTCCTCCGGTTCCACTTCCCGGTATTCGGCATCAATGACCTCATCATCCTCACGGAGTCCGTCCATCGCAAGCTCATCAATACGAGGTGTCTCAGACTGGTATTCCCCTGTAAGAATAAGGACACCAAGCTCTTTTTCGATATCTTTCCACGAAACATATCCTTCAACCTCTCCATCCTCATCTCGCCACTGAAAACGCAGTCCATTCCCATGAAATGTGTCATATCCGTGCAGCCCCAGTCCATCAACCGGCCAGCCTGCACCTCCCTGACCATATTCTGCTTTGATACGCTTTGCCCTAGTTCCTGCATCAATCTCTGTTTCAAAAATCTTGCATACCCTGCCCTTGCCACCGACAAAGCCTGTACCTCTCATAAGCACCTGTTTGATATACTCACCTGGTACTGTTGCAGACTTTTTGGGATTCAGATAATTGTATTTACCTGCTAATGCAGCTTTTCTGTCCTGCTCGAACTGACGCATAAACTGATTATTGTTTTCGTCCTCAGTATGAATGGTGCCAATGCTTGCCTGCCCGTTCTGGTCGAAAAAAAAAAGGAAGCCTGTGTATATTCGGCTTCCTTACTGACACCCAATGAATTGATTTCATCAAGTTCCCTATTCAGTTCTGTATCATCTGATTCTAGTGGAATCGCATCACTATCTGATTCAGTACCACTTCCTCTGCCTGCATCTTCGCCTGCTCTCTTATCTTCCACATCTCCATTGTCGATGACGGATCCTGTGGCTTGTGCTTCGCCAGATACTGCATCTCCAGCTGGTCGTACAGCTGATTCGCTTCCTCCTCTACCGCTGACATCTTCTCGTACATCTTCCCGAATCTCATCAGCGTCTTGTATCTTGCCGGCTCGTTCTCCTGAAGATAACTCATCGCCATCCTTCCGTATTTGCCCAGCTTCGTGAGATCCTCCGTCTCGTCCGGCATCTCTATCTGCGGATAAAGCAGTCCGTCCACTTCCTTGTAAGTCATTTCTTCTAACATATCCAATTCTCCTTTCGCTCTCGATTGCCTTTAAGTTACGACTAAATTCTCTAAGAACACTACAGGAGACATCGCATACAATGGAACCAAGACGGTAAATGATCTCTTCGTCTTTGATATTTACGATCTGACTAAAATCCTGTTCTTGCACAGATAAGTCAAATCCGCATCTCGTCCCTACAGCATACATGACACTTGCATATACAAGCTGCTCCATGTCCATTTCCTGCTGTAAGCCATTGCGTTTCTTACTTTCTTCCTTTATCACACTACCTGATAGCTGCATAAGCTCGGTCATTCGGTCTCCGAACTCTTCTTTTATTATAAGCCAAACATCTGTTCCTGTAAACTGTTTTAATATATTTTTTAGAGACTCCCTGTCGCTGTTATCGTACTGCTCAATCTGACCTTCTGACACAAGAAAATCCACATAATCCTTAAGATTTTCTCCCTCAAGGTCCCATGTCAGCTTAACATTCTTCCCTCCGGTATCACTGATATCAAAGATATATCTCATGCGTGGATTCAGTGCCCTCGATGGGAAGATGGCGCAGCCTTTCGCACCACGCTTTACATATCTTCCCACCTTTTTCCAGGTATCATAATCTGCCATGAGTGTGCTTTTTTCCGGAGGTCTCTGAGCTGTTACCATAACGATATTGTCAAATTCATAGCGGTATAACTGACCTGCAACCTTTAACACATCCTTCCAGCTCTTTTCTGATCTGGTGATGTTACCAATCTCAGAATCGTATATCGCTTTGACCTTCATATCAACGCCCATACCTTTGTCCTCCTCTACTTAAACATCTCTGCAAACAATCCCTTAAATAGCTTTAACTCATCCTTATCCAGCTCGATTGCAAATTCATTGTCGATTGCCGGTTTTTCGCATTTATCCTTTTTCTTTGCAATCTTACGCACCACACGAAGAAGCACATAACACTCCTTGGACTTTGCAATACTCTGTTTAAAGGTCAGCTCGTCCTCATCGACTGACTTCTGTGTCTGATAGATAATCTCTTTGAACTTATCATTGATACCATCTACTTCCTCAAGGGAAATAATAACGGATGCCTTAGTAACACCCGATCTGTCCCACTCCTTATGAAGTTCCTTTACTAAAAACTCCATGTTCTTAATTACTGTTGTTGAATCACTTTTCATCTTGCTCTTCCTCCGTTTTCTTTTAATGAAGAAGGGAGCTGACTTTCGCTGATAGGTGCAAAATCAACTCCCTTCATGTCCTCTGCTCCAAGGACTATCTGCTCTGCATAATACATATCCATTGCCTTATTGATGGCATCGTCAAGCGACTCTGCCTTTACTTTCTGTACTCGTGAAAGCACTTCTTTTATCTCAACATCAAATTCCTGTTCCATATGATATCGCCTCCCGTAAAAATCTCATCACCGGCTCTTTTCTTCCTTTACCTGTCTTTCCTTAAAGCCTTCATCGTACTTTCCATCTTCCAGCCTGTCGTAAAAACAGTCCTCTTCAATCGTTCCAAAATCCTCATACATCTGGTGAAGGAAATCATTCTGCAGTTTCTTTGGTACATCATCATCCTTTGACATATCCTGATAAAAATAGAACTTCTGCTTTAGCTTTGCCCGGTAATCATAGATATCCTCTATCTTTTCCGGTGTGCCATACTCCCTCTTGTATGCCTTGAAATTCGTAGTTGAGAGTGTGGAACCAAGATAAATGCCATGCTCCCACGATACCCCGATTGTGGTATTGTCCTTTGTAGGCTTCTCATCCTTCGGATAACGCTTATACTCTGTCGCACCAAGGGCGATTGTAAGGGAACCTGACTTCATATCCATCACCACAAGATTCCTTGGTGATAATGCTTCAAGCACCATGTAATCATGGTCATTGAAGTTATGGAATGTCTGTCCCCTTTCAAATGTTCTGTCCACACTTTCATAATGCAGGTTAAAATCATCCACCCAGCCCTTATCGGTCATTCCAATCTCCTTAAGCTTTGCAACACATTCAGAAGAACTGGCTTCTTTATCAAACCGAAATTCTTTGGAATCGTTATAAAATCCCTGAAGAAAGTGCCCCAGCTGAATATCATCCAGACAGAATCTCGCAGATACAGTTACATTTGCTGCCCTGTAATACTCTGCGAAGTTATCTGCTTCACCAAGTGTTCTTCCAAGCTGCAACAAATTGTCTGCAAGCTCTGACATGTCATCAACTGCTATAAAACTCTTATAATCATCCAGAGTCATCAGCATATTTGTCTCTGTTCCCCTGTCGTTTTCTGTTACCAGTATCATATCTTTTAAATCCATTCTTACCTCCAGTCTCAGAGAGGGACTATGCCCTCTCTGCAAATTTCCTGTTATGGTCTTCCTATCACAACAATCTTTCCTGTGCTTGCCACATCCCGGTAAACAACACCAAGACTTTCATTAAGTGCCTCTACCACCTTGCCATTTCCGACGTATACTGCCACATGGCTGATGTTCTTATATCTTCCATTGCTTGTAAAACTGTAAAAGATAAGGTCTCCCGGCTGTAACTCATCAAAGGAGACTGTCTTTCCGGCTTCATCCAGTCCCTGTGCTTCCGATGCCGCTGTGGTTGCACCGCCGTAACTAATATCCACGCCTGCATCTTTCCATGAATAATAGGCTAAGGAACTGCAGTCATAATAGTTACCGCTGTCTCTTAAATCCTGACTATAAGGAAAGCCAACTCTGTGAAGTGCATAGGAGCAGACTGTTTTCTGCCTGCTGTCTGTAATTTCGTTTAGGATGGCATTTATTTCATCCTCAGTCATGGAGCTTACTCCCGGACTTCCACCTCCGCCACCACTGCCACTTCCTGCATATCCAAGCTGTCCCATAAAATCAGGACTCATGATCTGCTCAAGCATTTCCACCTGATCAGAATTAAATCCATAGACCGAAATCATATCCCTGTACGATTTCAGTGTGACATTCACATACAGAACCGACTTCGTGACAGTTGTTACATTGCCGTCTGCATCTGTTTCTTCCACGTCCTTTGTTCCTGTGCTTGTGGTGTATGAACACATATCATTTACTACTGCCTGCAGCCAGCCTTTTGAAGTATCATTCATGACTGTTGCAGTATCTCCGACACCATGCTTGACCATATAGACTGCCATGATGTCATAGTAATTGCTTGGGTTTTCTTCCATACCTTCATAGTCCACATATACAAGCTCTCCAAGGTCATATCCGGTATGCTCATTCACTTTCGTGTTCACATCCCGGTTAAACTCCTGCACATAGGCACTCGTTACTGTCTGCACGGTATCTCCTGATTCAAGTGGTGGCAGGAATAAAGCAAATGGAGAATTGTAAAGGATTGCTATCACCGCTATAACCGGAACAGCAATCATGGCAACTACAAGAACAAGTAATAAAAGCACCAATCCGACAATCGGTGCCGCTGCCTTTACCCAGGTAATCGCTTTTCGCACAATCAGATCCTTTACCAGCTTTGCCACGCTGTCCGTCTGATTCTCCTGTGCTTTCATCTTATCCAGAAAGAACTTTATCTTCCTGCTCCGGTTTGTCATCTTTTCATCCTTGACCTCTATGGACACACCTGCAGCATATCCGGCTGCCATGCCGATTGCAGTTCCTACTCCCGGTGCAACCGCTGTTCCTGCCGCTGTAGCAGCTGCCTTTGTAGCAGTTTTCGTTGCAACCTTGGCAGTAGTCTTTGCTGTTTCTTTTGCCGTCTCTTTAGCTACAGTCTTGGCTGTATCTTTGGCAGCTTTCTTTGCTGTCTTTTTTGCCAGCTTCTTTCCTGCCTCTACCTTCTTGATACGCTTCTTTGCCTCGGCTGCCGCCTTTTTCCTGAAAAGTGCAGCCCCCTTAGAAGCAGTTCCGGTAACAGGGCGGCTTGCTTCATATGCAAGATATGCTGCCTGCGATACCTCATGCCCGCCTTCCACCTGCTCTGTTACTGCCCCGGCTGCAAGTGCTCCAGTTCTTCCTGCAATGTGAAGATTGGTATTCTTGGTCTTGATGGAAGTGTTTGATTCTCTATAGTTTCGCTTAAATCTTGATAGTCCCTTATTCTTCGACTCTGACTGATGAATGGTACTCTTGCGATAGGACTTCTTTTTATCATCAGATCCCTTTGCACCGATAGTCTTAGGACCTCTCTCTACTGTATAGATGTTGCTGCCTTTAATCTTGGCACCCTTTGGCTCGTGGGCATGAATCTTAGCTTTCTCCTTTGTGTGAATGACCATAGGTTTGTCATCCACTTTCTTTATCTTCAATGTTCTCACCTTCTTTCACTCAAAATGCAAAACAGCCACCCAGCTTCCCGGATGGCTATACTTTGAGGTCGCAATTTGCAACCTCTATCAACATTATTCGACATTATTCTGCATTTCACGCTTCTTCTGTTCTGCAATCTTCTCATGAATATTGGTGTTATACAGTCTGTAAAGATCTGTATCCTTACTAATCTGATTATCAAACGGAATCACCACCGAACCACACTTAATAAGTCCCATTCCGGATGCTGTATTGGTTACGAAACGAAGCTGTGCCTCTGATACTCCGATAACCTCTGCCATCTTGGAACTGTCTGTATTCGCCTGCTTCAAAAGTGCCACAAACTCAGAGTTTGCAAGCATTGTGGTGTGCTGTATAGTTCTGCAACAGATCGACTACATTCTGCGTGATACCGGTACAAAGACCTCCCTGCTTTCTTACCTTCTTCCAGAGCTGCTGCAGATATTTTGCAGAATACTCGGAATTAAGCAGGACGTGGAACTCATCAATATAGAGCCATGTTGCCTTGCCTCGCTTACCATTCTCAACAATCCTGTTCTGAATGGACTCCATCATAACAAGCATTGTGATAGGACTAAGCTCCGTACCTAAGTCCCTGATGCCATATACTGTGAATCTGTTATCCACATCCACATTTGTCTGATGGTTGAAGATGTTAAGTGAACCATTTACAAAAAGCTCCAAAGACAATGCAATGTCCTTTGCCTCGTCCTCCGGCTGTGCCATAAGGATATCGTAAAAATCACTCATTACCGGGATATACTTCTCTTTGCTCCTTGCAATGTCGATATACAGTTTTCTCACACAGCGGTCGATGATTGACTTCTGTCTTGAATTTAAGCTGTCTCCGATGCACTGCTCACAAAGACCAAGCATGAACTCGCCCTTTTCTCTTACCATTCCCTTGGAATCATTCGGATCAAGGCTCCATACATCCATCTCCAGCGGATTCACATAGTTATCCGTGTAAGTAGACATATTTACTACTGTTCCGCCATAAGTCTCAGCAATATCAAAGTATTCGTTCATTGGATCTATGACGATTATTTCATCATCTCCCGACAAGAATACGCTGCCCATCTCCATCTTGCAGAAGAAGGATTTACCGGAACCCGGCACTCCGAATACAAAGCCATTTCCGTTGATGAGCTTCTTTCTGTTACCGATATTCACATTCTTGCTGATCTGGTTGATACCATAATAGTTTCCTGTGCTGTCATTTAATTCCTGCACATTAAATGGCATAAGCACCGCAAGTGACTGGGTAAGAAGAGTACGCATTGTCTCCACCTGTCTTACACCAATCGGAAGTGCTGTGTTGAGTGCCTCCCTCTGCTTTAAGTAGTGTGTATCAATCGTGCAACTGTTACGCTTTCCGATAGTCTCCACTGTCTCACATACACTCTCAAGCTCCTTCTTGCTTTCTGCCATAAGAATAATGGTAACTCCCACAAAGAAAAGGCACTGGTCATTCTCACGGACATCATCCATGATTTCCTCAATCTCCTTTTTCTCCGTTCTCTTTGCATATGAGATTTCCGTAGAAAAATCGTTATTCTTATTACGGACTCTCTGCTGCTTAATGATATCCGACTCAATACCAAGGTATTTCTTCTGAAGCACCTTTGTTGTCAGATCCTTTGGCACAGGCACCACATCAATGCTCGTGATGGAATGAACCGGAAGGGAAGTAATCTCATTGATGAATCTGTCTGACAAACTGCTCGGATACTTTTTGATAAAAAGTGCCTTGCAGAATTTACTCTCATCCTCAAAATGGTCCGGGAAATATTTCACCATCCCATTGCACAGATCATTTCTAAAATCTGCTCCGACCTTCTTTGCCTTTTTGATATCAAAATCAAAGCTGCCCTCATCTCCAAGATGATAATAGTCATAGAGCACTTTCAGTCTCTCATTGCCATTAAGTGGCACAATCTCCGCCCCAAGCTCAATGAAAGCCTTGTGTATCGTTGCCTCAAGGGTTGCAAACTGTGCCTTTGCCTCCTCGAAGTTCTTTCTCTCAATCGTGATTGTCAGGTATCTCTCCTGCTCAATCCCCTGTCTGCCCTCAATAATCTTCTCCTCAATGATGTCATTGTAGATTCTTCTATAATTATTGAAGCCATCGTTTTTTTCTGTAATCAGAACCTTATCACGGAGATCCTCCATATTTTTGTTCTTATTGTTAATCGTAATCTTATAATTACAGTCCAGCGAATTTAAGAATTTGCAGTATCTTTCAAAAATGCCGATCTGCTCATCCTCCGTTGCCGTTGTGTAATTGATGTCCTGAAAGCGGTAACATTTGGAATACTTATTCTTGCTTACTTCAAAAATACCGTTTTCAGCCACCGCCATAATCTCTATGGTTTCCTGAATGGATTTCGGTGTCTTATACAAAGGCTCACTTGCCTTTTTCAAGAGCTTAAATCCGTCCGTAAATAAACCCATTGTCTCTAACCTCGCTTTCTTATCTGTGAAAGCCCGCCGGGAACTTCACCCTGCGGGCTGTGTTCCCGACCTTTCGGTCAGATACTATTCGTTTCTAATGCATTGCCTTATATGCTGCAATGCCTGCTACTGCCGCCACAATGACTGCGACAAGTCCAAGCAGCATATTTCTCGTCTTTTTCTTCATCGCTTCAAACTCCTCCTGCTTCTTTACAGCCGAATCAGCTGTTACAGTCTCCGGTTCAGCCTTTCTGCCTTTCTTCTTTACCTGTTCATTCTGTTCTGCTTCTAACTGCTTTATTGCAGGCTCTCCCTCAGTTGACACATAAGTAAGTGCCCTGTTTCCAAACATAAAATGCAGTTTCTTTCCCATATACTCGTAGAAATTCATCCCGTTAAAGGAATAGAAACCACCAAGTGCAATCGGTGCCACACAGGGAATTGCCACATAAGCAGAACCCGTAAGACCGATATACTTGTAAAGAAGAAGGACGATACCGCCACCGACTACTACGCTTGCAATGGAAAATATAAGCTGCCTTGCTGTAAGTCCCATTGCAACCGATTCCTGATAGCGGTCAATATCCTTGTTTACTTCGATTACCATTGTCCCTGCCTCCTATCTTGATAACTCCTTTGTCTCCGGCTTTCTTGTCATTCCGATATTTGCCTCATACTTATCCATTCCATCCGGACACAGTTCTCTAAGCTTATCAACATTGAACAGATAAAGCGGATATTCGCAGAAACCGCTCCTTTGCGTAAATCCTGTAAACTCTCCAATGTCATTGTCTGTAATAAACTTTTCAATATCCGGCATGTCATTCACATTCAGATATCCGCAGTAATTCGGTGCTGCAACAGACAAATTTACGGTCACATCACCAAACGGCTCATCGTATCCATCTTCATTACACATAAGCCCGATATACATTGCCTTGTTATTCATATACTGCTGAATATCAAATGTCACCTGCGTTTCTCCGGTTATACTTGAATTATAAGTAACCTGTTTCTTTTCATTATCCATTTCTGCCTCCTTCTATAATCCAAATGCCTTGCTTGTAAGTGTCTGTGCACCCTTCACGCTTCCGACAGTCATTGCTATCGTAAATGTCATTTCACACAGATATATAAGTGTCTGTGCCCAGTCAGCATAACTTCCTGTAAATGCCGGAAGTCCTGCATTGATAAATGCATTACATACCACAATCGCAAGTGCCATCGTTACTGCCTCAAATACACACGAAAGAAAATATTTGCAGTAGGTAGCCATTGTATGACTGACCATTCTGTTTCCTGCCATCGTGGAACAGGCAATCGCACCGAGCGGCACAATAATCAGTATTTTTAAGAACCTGAAATACACTGTGTAAATGATAAAGAATCCACAGATAATAATGATGATTGCAAGCAAAGCTGTAAGTATCAGCATTACCAGACTTTCACCAAATCCAAGTCCCTTAATGATGTCTGCCTGTGTACTGTCAATGGCAAGCTGTGTCGTTGTCCCGGCAGATATAAGTCCTACCAGATTTCCGATGGAAGTAAAAAATGCTTTCATGATCGTGACATTATTTGCAACAAACCATTCTGCAAGTCCTAATCGGATAAGCATACGCAGGATTGATTCAAACCTCATCTCATCTTTCACATCTATGCTTTCCGAGCAGAAACCGATAACAAAGAACAGCACAACAAGGGATGAGCCGACCGCTACAAAGACCGGCTCAATACCCTCAATAACTGCCCAAGGACCTCCGCCCTTGAAACTGACCGGTGACTGTCCAAGCATTGCAAAAACCAAAGATATCTGATTGTTCCAAAACCCAAACACCGCCTCAAGAAGTGCAAGGATCTTGTCACCAAGCTTAAAAATATCCATACTTGTTATTCACCTCTTTCCTTTTACTAAAAGGGGAAATGCATTTCCCTAATCTTAGAAGCCTAAGAATGTCAGAACTGTTGAAATACCAGCCATCATGACACCTGCCACAATTCCTTTCAGAGCGGAGTTCATAGTAGATGAATCCTGCTGCTGGTAGGCTTGTGCGAACTCCATGACATTCTTTGCAAGAATAATGACACCAACCGCACCAATGACTGCAATGATAAGTGTCTTTAAATTCTCAAGCGGCTGTGTTACTGCGGAAGTACCTGTACCTGCTGCAAAACAAGTAGTGCTCATAAGCATTACTCCCATAAGTGCCCCGGATAATGCCGGAACGAATCTCTTTTTTAAAGTGAATGAATCTACTCTTCATGCCTTTCTCCTCCATCTGATTGTTGTTTGTTGTAATAACCTGTTCTTTTCTCATGTTGTTTAATCTCCTTTTTTGAAGTGACAGAAGCGGAAAAAGCCAGAAAGGAATACACATATTCCAATCCGGCTAGCTTTCCGAACGGAATATATGCATTCCTTTCTGTCCTGTTGATAGTTACTCTATGATAATCAGGCAATGCCTGTTGTACTGGTTAATCGGGCTTTCCCCGATGCGTTTTTGCTGTGACCATCTCCTTTCAAGGTATGAAAAAAAGCACCTTAACCATATTGGCTAAAGTGCTAATTTACTCTCAAATTTGCTTTATTCTAAAAGCATTCCATCAATTATTGCAAACTTTGTCTTAAATATAGATCTATTCTGGCAATATCGTAATATGACATCCTGTACATAAGGTCTTGTACAATAACTGTCTACCACAATCTGTTTATCTTCCTCTTTCTCTATCCTCTTAAATATGCCTTTTGCATTCCAATCCGTCTTTACAGCATCTACTAAATCATTACTCATCTCAAGATGTGATAAAATCGTGGAATTCAACTCGGTTTTTTTAATTTCAGATATTTGTCCATAGTCATTAAGTTGCTTCAATTCTCTCTTAATTGCCTCCGTGTAACTTGTCATATTATTATCTCCTATCAATAAGTATTCAGGTGTTACATCTAGTGCCTTTGCTAGTTGTAAAAGATTATACGCACTTGGCTCTTCATTGAGTCTACCTTGTTCATAACGTCGTATACTCTGAACAGATATATTTGTTATCTTACCCAGCTCTTCCTGTGTATAGTTTCGTATATTACGCAACTCTTTTAATCTATCTGCAAAAGTCTTTTCCGTATTCATCCTGTACCTCCAATATAAAATAATTTCTGTCTTTTGTAACTGCTCACATGTTAGTAGTCCAATAAGCTGAAGCATACCATGTGAGCAAATTATATCATATACTCTGTAATATATCTAAAAACATTACTGCTTCTTTCGATATGAACTCATCTTCTCCACAGTAACCTCCGGATAGAAATACGTCAGAATCGTTGACTTTGGAACTCCTGCCGCAAGTGCCTTCTTCACCTCTTCTTTCTGCTCCGGCGTATATGACCAGTGCAGCATTCGATTTGTGATTGTATCCTCCCACTTAGGCTTTTCCCTCTCAGGATTCCTTACAGGCTTAGCACCAGCACTTCCACTAGAAGCGTTAGCACTTTCTGAAGCATCTGACTTCTGTGATTCATCGACATACTCAAGCTCATTTGCCTGTTCTCTGTCTATCTTTGCTTTCTGTTCTGCTTCATCCTGCATGGAGAATCTTCTGCTTAATTCCGCATCACCAAGCATCATAAACTGCTCATAGGTAAGAGTGTCTATATACACATTCTCGCCCTTATCCTTCAGCTTTTCATAATACTTAACCGCCTTGTCTGAAAGAATCTCAAATGGCGGACCGATAAGATTATCTGCTCCCCTTATCTGATGAACATAAGGCTCTCCCTTGCCATCTGCTGTCTGGTTAAACATCGGATGATTGAATGGTATGAACTTATTGTCCATGATTGGATCAAATCCACGGATAAAGATAATACACTTTTTGTTATCCAGCTTTCTGACCTCATCGGGTGTAAACAGTTCTCTTCCTAATACATCATAGTTTCTTGAAGAGCTTCCCTGTCTGCCCTTTGTCTCTCCGCTTGACTTCTTATCAATCGTACCTTTTCCAAGCAGCTCCGACACATACTTATGCGTACTCTGCTCGTTTCCACCAAGATAGATGAAGGTATCACAGTTGCCGGGGATTGTCTCCCAGGTATCTTTGAAAAGTGCCTTTAGCTGGGCAAAGTTCTGTATGATGATGATACTTGAAATCTCACGGCTTCGCATTGTCGATAACAGCGAACAGAAATCATCGGGCAATGCGACATTCGCAAATTCATCTAACATAAAAGTCACATGGATTGGCAGTCTGCCACCACAGTTAAAGTCTGCCTGATAGTACAATTCCTGAAATATCTGCGTATATAACATACCGATAATAAAGTTATAGGATTTATCACTATCCGGGATTACACAAAACAGTGCTGTCTTTGTCTCCCCATCCCCATTTACTCCAATACCGATATCGGACAGATTAAGCTCATCCTTGGAGAGCAATCGTAAAACCTGCTTATTCTCAAGAAATGCAAGTCTTGAGTTGGCACTGATGATAATGGAACGGACGGTATCTCCTGCACCTCTCATACATTTGTTGTACTGCTTGACTGCCGGATGATTTGCTCCAAGTGGGGAACTCTCCTCTAAAAACTTCATACGCACATCCAGCTTTGATGCCTTCCCCTGCTCTGTAACCTCTGCCTCTCCAAGAAGCTTCAGTACTGTCTCGAAGTTTCTCTTTGCCGGCTGTACCTCCAGCCACACATAATAAAAGATAGACTGTAAGAACAATCCTTCCGCTTTTTCCCAGAACGGATCACTTGGTGTCGCTCCCTTTGGTGTCGTATTGCTGATAAGGTTTGTAATCAGCTTGACCACATCTGTTTCCTCTCTGATATAGGAAAACGGATTGTAACAGTCTGATTTATCCATCTCTAACAGATTTATGACTTTCACATTGTATCCGTTATTCTTTAGCATCTGACCGCAGCTTCTAAGGATTTCTCCCTTTGGATCAGTACAGATAAAAGAACAGTTATGCGGCATCTGCATAAGATTCGGCTTTACTTCATAAAATGTTTTTCCTGCTCCGGAACCACCACAGATAAGTATATTTCCATTGAGCTTGAGTCTCCTGAAATCAAGCGACATCTTCACATTCTGGCTGAGTATCCGATTGAAATTCTCATCCTTATCTGCAAGAATCTTATTGACCTGCTTCGGATTTTCAAATCTTGCCGTACCAAATTCTTTGCCGGGCATATAATTTCTCTGACTGGTGTAATACATGACAATAGCCATCGCATAGATACCTAATGCAATGGCTACTGCTTTTACTGTATTGGAATTGTAATAATTGGCAAAGGGAACTGCACATACCTCATTGAATCTGTCCATAAATTCATTAAAGGCAATCCCTTCTGTCCATGCACCATTTATCAGATAACCAAGATACCCGGCTAACACTGCACCCACAAGAATGAATATCAGTGAAGGCTTTTTCTTTGTTGTCTGCATAGGCTGCTACCTCACTTTCTTTGTGGTAACAGTTTTCTTCTGTGTGGTCTTTTTCTGCTGCTTCTGCACTTTCTCGTAACGCTCCCTGACAGATGACTCCACCTTGTCATAGTGAGTATAAAGCTCGGTTCCTTTCTGGATTGTCACCACACGATTCTGCTCATCGTAGAGCTTATAATCCTTGGTGGAATCAAGGAAGGTAAGCATTGTCTTTCCACCATGAATCTCCATGATGTTTTCCTTACGGAGCCATACATATCTTGCCTCTTCTCCCCATGTGCCGGGAACTCTGGTCTTAACAGCATGGTCATTTTCTTCGCTAATCAGCTTCTTGCTGATTGTCACATCTGACAGGTTCGCATTTTTTGATGCTGCAACTGCCCTCATTCTCTCAGCAAGGTCCTGATAGCCTCTGACACGGTTGATAAATGCATCCTTGTCCATCATGACTGTATGGGTGCCATCCTCATTCTTACTGCCAAGCACACCGATTGTCTCAAGCTGTCTGATAACACTTTCAGCCTGCTCACCATTGATACTGAAATTCTCCTTGACCTGATCCACACTGATAGCTTTCTTTTCCATTGCAAACATTCCGACCTTCTCAATCAGTCCGTCAATGGCGGAATTAACCCTATCCCCTTCTATCGTGTGGCTTTTCTCGTTTCCCTGCTGTTCCTTCAAAAAATCCATCAGCTTGCCAAGGGATTTTTCATCTCCATTCTTCAGATAATCGTCAAATGTGGCAATCTTGCCAAACTTGAGTTTCTGTATCATCATATTCACACGTGGAACTGCCTCTGTATGAAAGATTACCTCACTCAGTCCGTCTTTCCTGTTGCAGTCCGGAAGTACTGAATAGAGTATTCCATACTTCTTTGCCATCTTTTCAACCTTTTTCATATCTTCGGTATTAAACTGTAACACCTGTAAATCGCCGCCCTTTAAGAGCAGCTTTCTCATGGATGTTTTGCCTAGTGACTTTTCATAATCAAGCATCCCTTTTAAGAAATCTATTGCCTTCTGCATGGCAGCTATTCCACCACTTCCTACCTTCATGGCAATCTCAATGCCATCATAAGCAACACGGATGATCTGCACCGCTTCCTGAATTTCCTCTGCCATTATCGCACCTCCACTTTTTCTCTGACTGTTGTTTTAAGTGTTTCTGTCTCTGTAGTACGGATTTCCTCGGCTGATACATCAATACCATAAGCAGTCAAAATATCTGCCAGATGACTGATTGCTTTTTCCTCCTCGATACGGTACATTTCAAGTGCCACAAGCAGGTTTTCCACCTGTTCCACCCATGCAGGCTTCATATCATATTTAGCTCTGTATGTGACCATAATCTCGTCCGACTCAGCCTTATCCGCCGAATGTCCCAAAGCTTCAATAAGACAAATCGTATCTTCCTTGCTGCCGCTTCTGAATGCGAACTGAACAACAAAGTTTTTCTCTTCCTCTGTAAACTGATGCTCCACACCATTCATCTCTGTTACTGCTTCATTTACTACTGCTAAATTCATAAGTACCTCCTAATCTGCCATACTGTTTTCAAGTACCGCTATCTCAATAATCTCTTTCATCTTTTCTGCTGAAATATTATTGGTAATAAGCTCTATAAGCTGTGTCTCCGTAAGTCCCTTTTCTATTGCACTCTTAATCTGGACAAGCTGTGCCGGAACAAGATCGCCCGATGCAACAAGCTTTACAATGTCTGCTCTCGACTTTTTCTTAAAAGAAAGTCTTGCAAAAAGGCTTGCCACTCCGCTGTTGCTGCTCTTTCTCACACTTCTCTCAATCGGAAGTCTCTGCACCACATTTCCGGTACCATCAACTACCGGAATCTGATAATAGACCGGAATCCCGTTTGCCACAGCCTGCATATTCTGCGGAACTGCAACTGTATCAACCATCTTTTTTTCTGTCTGTGATACAGACTGGCTTTCCTGCGGCTCTGCCTTACTTTCTGCTTCTTTTTTATTCTCTGTGGCAACACTTATGATCTTATCTTCCAATGACTCTATTCTGTCTCCCATACGCTTCATCTCCTTATCCTTTTTCTCAATATCATCCCTGAGTCTTGCAATCGTACTGCTTGCCTTATTCAGTTCATTCTGCTGACTGTTGATAAGAGCATCCTTATCCTGATTCTCCTTGACTAGACGCTCCCTGACTTCCTCATCATCTTTGGAAGTTTCTATTTCAGAAAGCTTCTTATTCAGGGCATCATACCTTTCATTCTGGTGATTGATCTTTTCAACCACTTCATCCATCTGAGAAATGAGTGCTTTCACATACTCAGACTCTTCCGGAATCTGTTCCTTGACTTTATTCAGCTGTTCCAGAACTTCCTCATATAATCGGCGCATGGTGATAGGTTTTTCCCCTTTGTCCATGACCTCCTTAATTGTCTGAACAGGTACACCCTTTTCATAAAATTCGAGAGACACCTGCATCTGATGAACCGAATACTTGGTATTCTTGATAATATCAATCACATCTTTTGGAACATCCTTATGCAGACACTCCGATAAAATCTTCATCTGTTCAATGTCGTAGGACTTATTGAGATAAAGGCTGATTTCCTCCTCTGTCAGTCCATATTCATAATCACTTTTTACAAGAGCAATCGTATCTTCACTGAAATGCTTATTTCGGAGAAGCTGCAATTTTTTCTCGATTGCTATCGCACTAAGCGGTTCTCTGTTTTCTTCCATATATGCCTCCTAACTACTAAAAAAACAGCCCTAACGTTCTGGCTGTTCTTTCCTGTCTCGTATTGTCTCTTTATTGTACTGTGCATCTTTTCCATCTGATACGCTGTCTGGAATAAGACTCTTCCATATAGATTTACCAATATTCAACTCTTTGAATACTGCCCTTTCTTTTGCACATGCTTTGGAATACTCCTCTTTATAATGTTTACGCAGTGCTTCCACCTCTTCAAGACCATATCCTTGTGATAAAAGCTTCTGTTTCAAAGTTTCCCATTGCATATGCTCATCCGTAAAAAATTCATCTCCCTGAAGGAAAGACTTCTCAGCAGGTTCTAACTCTTTCATATCATCTGCTATATCAAAAAGTTCTCGACTTCTCTCCCTAGCCTTATAAATGCGGCTTTTCTCTGCTGAGACTTCTTTTCTTTTATCTGTCAATGAGCTGATTACACTGACAAGCTCCTCTGCTGAATGAATGTCATGATTGACAAGGAACAAATACTCCTCCTGCAGTTTATGCATCTTACGGATATCTTCCTTATACTTCCATACCTGACTGTATGGCTTCTTTTTCAGCTTTCCTATCCGGTATAGCTTTGCATAGTATCTCTTTTGAAGCCCCGACATCTTTGCCCTTCGGTATCTTCTCACCTTACACTTACAAAGGACCGGTTGTACCTCTTTCTGCTGTTCCCTGTAAAATGAAATATCCTCTTTTTCTATCCTTTCCCGGATTGCCTCATCAGAATACATGTCCCCTAATGTCTTACATCTGCGAAATCTCGTCATTCCTTGTGGCTTGACCGCCAGATACTTTCCCTGCTTGACCTCATATCCTTTGTCAGATAACAGCTCTAGAAACTGCTCATAATTTCCAGCTTGCAGGATGCAGGAATCCAAGTCTCTCTTGATCATATCTGCCCACACAAAACTGCCTTCACGATATTCGCTCCAGTCCTTATAGCTTTCATGCTCTTTTTCCTTGCTGCCATCATCGACATCAATGATTGAAAGACCATATTCCTGACACAGCTTATTCGTGATTGGCTGGATATACTTTGCCCAGTCTCCCTTTTCATAGCGGTACTTTTTCCCATCCACAAAACTCACACTGTTAAATACAATGTGGGAATGAACATGTGCTGTATTATCATGCACCACATATACTGCCTCGTATGATTTTCCAAGATACTCTTCCACGAATCTGCGGGTTATCTCAAATGCCGTATCAGGATTCACTTCATCTTCCTTAAATGAGAGAATAATATGATATCCCTGCCTTTTATCAACTTTTCCAAACTTCCGTTTGGTTGCTTTCATCTGTTCAAAAGCAGAATCGACCTGACAGTTGATTGCACCTATAAGCCTTCCATCCTGTGTTTTCTCCGGATTCATCACATAATCAAGAGATCTCTTCAGATGTTTTCCGTGAAAATGCCCACCACAATCCTTCATATTAAGAATTTTACTGATTGCCAATCTTTACCACCGCCTCATCTACCTTCTGATTCAGTTTTCGCATATAAGCTATCAGCTGTGTCTTATCTTCCTTGGAATACAGCCCGGCATTGCTGTTAAATACTATCTGATTGATGTTAATGCCGATTCGGTTGACTTCATTGATGAGTTCTTTCAGAATCTTCCTTACTTCCGGATAATCATTTGGTTTCTGACTGATAAGAAGACGGATATACTCTGCCTCATTCATTCCATTATCACATGCCTTTTTTGCAAGCATCTTAGCTTCCTCTGGCATTAGTCTTAGTGTTTTCCTAATACAATGAACTTTATCTGCCATAGACTCACCTTCCTCTCTTACCCGTACTATAATCTTTAATTCCTTCTGCAACTGTCACCGCAGCTTTTTCCAAATCATCCCTGCTACTTAGATGGCTAATGAATGATTCCACCAAAGCAGCCGCCATTTCATCAATCTCCTTTGCATAACAGGTCTTTTCAAACAATCTGTCCAGCCTCTTTTCATCTGCTTTCAAACTGTCATACTTATCCTGATACTCACTGTAATCTTTAAAATCCTTTGGATCATTCCTATGTGCATCAGCATCAAGTATCAGTTCATAATTCCATTCACAAACAGTATCTATAACATCATCTATCGGGTATGGTTCAATTTCACCATTCTCCTCAGCCACATCCTGTCTGTACATCTTCCCATCAGAATCTATGCCAATAGCATAATCATGACCTTCCATATAGTTAAGCAGAATTGCAGCATCTTCTATCGAAGGGTTAAGTAAGATATCAAATGTGTCTGCCCAGGCAATCAGTTCTTCTGGTTTTGAAAATAACGTAACTTCTGCATCCATTGCTTCCTTGCACCTCCTTATCCGTGTTTTGTAAATATTCACCAAAGCTCCAGTCTCCGGTTAGTCCCTGGCGACTGCTAGATACGCATTAGAGACATCTCTGTCCTAATGCCATCTAGTTAGGGAGAAAATCTCCCTAAAACCCTCTGTTTATGGAAGTGGGGGCGCTTTTTGCCCCCACTTTGCTACTTTGGGGGCGCTTTCTGCCCCCACTTTGTTATTTTGGGGGCGCTTTCTGCCCCCACTTTTATACTGACTTTCATCCGGATTTTGTCGTGTCCGAATTGCGGGGGCACTTTTTGCCCCCACTTTGACATTTTGGGGGCGCTTTCTGCCCCCACTTTGCTGTTTTGGGGGCGCTTTCTGCCCCCACACATCAAAATCCGGTTTCTCATACCCTGACTGGTTCATCTGCTCTCTGATTCATCTGGTTCAGATTAAGCTTTGCAGCCACAAGCCACTCGTTGTAATCCTTATATCCGGCTGGAGGCGGACAGTCTTCTACCTCATATCCAAGCTCATAATACTTTCTCATAAGTTCAGCTGCTGCTTTTCTCCCCGGCTCATCTCCATCAAGGCAGAACCGGATGGAAGTTATCTGCGGATGTTCCCGAATAAATGTCTCAAGTGGTGCATCTGCAAGCATCCCAAGTGCCAGCTTATTTGATTCATAATCCGTGAAGATATCCACATAACTCATAAGGTCGATTGCAGCCTCAAATACTACAAGCTCTGTACTATTAACATTTACCACATTAAATCCATAGTTCTTATCATTTCCTGTGACATCACACTTGAATGGCTTGCCCTGCTTATCAAACACGCCCCGCATACTTGCAAACCTTGTCACTCCATTTTTATCATTTCCTTTGAAAACGACATTGTGGTAATGCCTGCTCTCATAAATCAGTCCTTCTTTTAAAAACAGATCTATGACTGCTCTGCTGATTCCTCTCTCCTGATTCAGATAGGAAATAAGATAGGAATTATCTCCTGCCCGTTCTGGTAGGACAAATTGCTTTCTCTCTTCTGTCTGCTTCTGCGATACCTGATGAACAAGTGGCTGCTTTACAGGATTCTCAATTCTTCTGTATCCTGCAAAATCTAAAAGCCAGAACACAGCCTCTTTTACACTCATTCCACAAAACACCCGCAAGAAATCTATCTGTGAGCCGCCATTGTTGCCTTTGTCAAACTGCCTTGACCATCTGTACCAATGGCTTCTGTTATAGATACGGATGGAATCCATCTCCTTTAAAGTGTGGTATTTGCCAATCCTCTTTACTGTATACCCAAGGCTTTCAGCAACTGCACACAGGTCAACACTCTTTGCTATGGCAAGCTCTTCATCCGTAAATCTTCCATCCATGCTTTCACCTTGCCTTTCCCTGCTCTGCTACAAGCGGTGACTTGATATCAAGTGTCCGGTAATCTGTACTCAGGGTAATCTTAGGATTATCAATCATGCCTTTTTCCCTGAAACTGAAAAATTCACGATTGTCTCCACCGACTATGATATGGTCAATGAGAGGTATTCCCATCAGCTCACACAGCTTGTTCATGCGGTCCGTCATCATCGTGTCTGCCTTGCTTGGGAATACGTTCCCGGATGGATGACAATGGATTAACATCATGCTTGCAGCATTGCTTAAGATACTTGATTTAAACAGTTCTCTCGGATGTGCCATTGCCTCATTTAAAGAGCCAACACTTGCAAAATGCACATTGATAGGTTTTAAATCTGACCTTAGATTGACCACACACACTACTTCCCTGTCAAACTGGCACATACAGTCTCCCATGACAGCAGCTATATCCGCCGGATTGTTAAAGGTGTGCTCCGAATAAATCGGAGCATCCTTTACAAGTCTTACCGAAACCACATCAAGCTTGAAGTCATTCTTCTTTGGCATCAGACACCGCCTCCTCTCCAAACTCGACACGGATAACAAAGTCACCTTTCTGGCTGTTTATGAGAGCAATGAGTTCTTCCATTGTAAGTTCCTGCTCCTCCATAACTGCCTCCTATCTGGACTTTTCCTTCGCATCATATACAAGGGGAGGTTCTGCAACGATACCATCAAGTCTCTTGTTCGGTGTATCAGTTGCAAGGGTGAGTTTTCTTAAATCCTTATCATAGTGATATACCTGATTGGAAAGTCTCTCGTCCAAAGACACCTCCTGCATATTTACCTCGACTACCATCTGTGCAAGCATCTCAGGGCTTCCCATATCTGAAGATACTGCAATAACCTCATGCACGCTCGAAGGGAGAATATAAAGGTCACTCTCTAAACTCTCTGCCAGCTCATGAAGCTCATTCTCATAAAGCATGGATGCTGCACCATTGATACCCTTTTCATTGGAAATCACCCACATTGTCTGTTCCGGTGGAATCTCGGCTATCATCATCTCTGCAATCTCCTGTGGCATCCCATCCCTTGCGAACATTTCTCTCATAATGTCATTCATGCTACGAACGACAGGTGGGAAGATTCTTCTTGTGTTTTCAGCAGCACACTTAAAGAGCTGTTCCTCGCTCATTCCAAGTCTTTTCGCAAATTCATTTGTAATTTTTGAACTCTGCACCGCATCCTTATCGGCACTGATAATTACCTTATACACAATAGAAAGATCCTGGAACTCTCTGTGCGGCACCTGTTCCAAAAATGTCTTATTCTGCTCTGTATTGATGAGCTGGAATACAATCTTCTCGTTAGCATCCCTCATAATGCTGTCCACATCAACAACCGGAGCCTGCTCATATGCCCTTTCCATAAAGTCACATGCAGCCATAAGTGTTTCCTCAAGATCACCACAGTCCTGATACTTCTTATACATGTCATTGATATAAATCGTAGGCGAAATATTCCTGCCTTCCTCTCTTAAGATGATGCCATCAAGAGTCACATTCACCTTTTCCACTGGCTCTGCCACAAGCTCCATTCCTTTGAATTTATCAGGCATATAATCCATAAACTTTTCTTTTACTACTTCCTTAAAAATCTCGTAATTCATCATATTACGGTTCCTCCTTAATCTAAATTGTCGTATAAAATCCCTTCATCATCGGGATCTGCATGTTTACTGTAGCTGTAGTCTTCATCTATCCCCTAATCCGGAATTAAATGACCTCTTTTCTTTCTGTAATAATTCTTCAAAAACATACATTTTCTGCAATCTTCACAGAACAATTCTTCCGGTTCTACTCCCAGAGCTGCAGCAATTCTTTTCAGTGTTCCTGTCTTAGGGGTTCTCGAACCATTCTCGTACTGGGCAATCCTTACATCCCCACGATTCATAAAGCCACATTTTTCTCCTAATTCCCTGAGCGTCAGCTTCTGCTGTTTTCTGTAATATCTGATTCTTTCTCCAACCACTTTCGTTTCCTCCGTAAAACTAAAATGACAGGGAACATAAGTCTTAGGCTTACATTCCCTGCCGGGTTAATAGTTCTTTAATTGTTACTGATTCTTCTTTTTCTTTCTTCCACGAAGTCCTACTCCGACACCAGTAATAAGTGCAAGTGCACCGATTCCAAGATAAAGAAGCGGATTTGCATTGTCGCCTGTCTGTGGAAGCTTAGGCTCTGTCGGTACATTGACAAGCTTAAGTGTTGTTACAACAACTTCCGGTGCATTGTCATCATATCGAAGAGTTACATCATGGGCTGTTTCATCAAGGATATATCCGTCAGCTGCTTTTGTCTCAACTACTGTATAATGGATATCTTCCTTAAAAGTTCCATCCTCGTTGTAAGTACAGATAGGAAGCTCCTTGCTCTCTGCATGACCATTCTTGTCAGTAGTGAGTGTATCAAGCACCTTTCCGTCCTTATCCCTTACTTCAAATACAACACCCTCGATTGGCTTTCCGGTTACTATGTCAGTTTTCTCAATGACAATCTTACCGACTGCCTGCTCGTCCTTCATGGATACCTTCTGGATTTCTGCTGTCTCCTTTACTTCAAAGGTTACATCACTTGCCACCTTATATCCATATGGTGCAGATTCCTCTCTGAGTGTGTACTTTCCGACAGGAAGTCTCTCAATCATATGAGTCTTTCCTGCCTCTGATGTCCAGCTTTCGACAAGCTTTCCATCAGCATCAATAACTGAAAGCTTTGCTCCAGGTAATTCTTTCTCGCCTGTGATATCAGTCTTTGAAATCTCTACCTTGATCGGTGCATTTTCAAATGCTGCCTTAAACTCAATAACCTTTACCTTATCTCCCTGATATGAAGCATCCACATCAAAAATCTTATCAGACTTCACATAGCCCTTTGGTGCCTCAATCTCTTTGACATAATACTGTCCAAGCGGAAGGTCAGAGGTAAATGTTACTTTGCCATCCTTTCCAGTAACACCTCTCTCAATCTGTGTATCTGCTTTGACAATAACCTTTCCATCCTTATTTACGATATCTTCTTTCGCAAACAAACCAAATACAGCACCTTCAAGCTCTTTCTTTGTCTCTGAATCAGTCTTTGTAACAGTAATCTGCACTTTCTGACGCTCATTGGTTACATCCATTCCCGCAAATACAACCTTTGTATTCTGGTCGATATAAGAAAGGTCTGCATTAATCGGTGTATCATCCAGCACAAATCCATCTAATGTCTTTGTCTCTACAAGATAATACTTGCCAAGTGGAAGGTCATCAATTCTTGCAATGCCCTTATCGTTCGTAACAATGGTTGCTACCTTGTCACCAGCTTTGTGGTATACAGTTCCAAGTCCGTCTGCACTCACGATATCCTCTTTTGCATATACATCAAAAGTTACTCCTGCAAGGCTGTCCTTGAAGAAATTGAAGATAAAGTCATACCAGTAACCCTTCATAAGAGTTGTATCTGTTACAAATTCGCCGTCCTTATTGATAACGATGGAACCTGTAGGAACTTCATCCTTCATCTCTACATGCTGCACTTTGCCTGTATCCTCTACTGTAAACTGGATATCTGTTGCCTTGAGATATCCGTAAGGAGCAAATTCCTCACGAAGAGTGTAAGTCTCTCCAACTACAAGTCTCTTGATTACATGTGCTTCCTTAGCATCAGATGTCCATGTGTCTACCACATTTCCATCCTTATCAAGTACAGTAAGTGTTGCACCTGTAAGCTCTGCACCGCTTGTGATATCTGTCTTTGTAAACTCAAAGGTTGTAGGAGTGTTCTTATACTCGCTGTTATATACAGCAGTCTTAACATCCTGTCCCTGATATTTTGTATCAAAGTTTACTGCTTCCTCATTTGTCACATATCCGGCAGGCTTTACAAGCTCCCTTGCAACATACTTTGCAAATGGATAATCCTTAACAAAAGCTATCTTTCCATTCTCATCAGATGTTGCCTTCTCAAGAAGTGTGCCTTTCTCGATAATTAACTTGCCATCAACATTCTTGATATCCTCGTCTGCATAAAGACCAAATACTGCACCTGCAATCGGTGTATTATCTTCTGCATCAAGCTTAGTCACTGACATATCAAGCTTCTGTCTGTCATCTGAGAAAGTAAGGCTCTCCTTGATAACAGGTGTCTTATCATCCACATATGTGAATGTCACTTTCTGCTCATTCGTATTTAATACATATCCGTATGGAGCTTCCACTTCCACAACTCTGTACTGTCCAAGAGGAAGATTCTTAGCTGTTGCCTTTCCATCCTTACCAGTTGTAAGAGTTGTCACAAGGTCTCCCTCGCTGTAATACTTAATGCGGTTTCCGTCTGCATCCTTCTGGTTGTCTGCTGTGTAAATATCTTCCGCAGCATAAACTTTGAATTTTGCTCCGGCAAGTGAGCCTTCCTTATAAACAAACTCTTTCTCATATGAGCTTGCAAGGAGTCCTCCCTTAAATCCGTCAAGTACCTCTCCCTTCTTTTCTACAGTCAGCTCTCCGACTGCAGGGGCATCGGAATATTCCACAGTAATGATTGCATCATTTGTATCACCATCTGTCTCAAATGCTGTGTCAGTATCAACAGAGATGCTGACATACTTATCATTTACAACATATCCAAATGGTGCAGATACTTCCTCAATGCGGTAGTTACCAATTTTCAGTGCCTCCGGTAAGATTAAATCTCCGTCCTCATCAGTAAAGAATGAAGTATGCTCTACCTTTGACGGATAAGTTGTGTACTGCTTCACATATTCGTTCTTATCAATATTGAAGATCTTAAACTCTGCATTTGGTACAAGTACTGTCTGCTTTGTATCGGAATCCTTCTTGATTACACGAAGCTTTGCAGTAAACTCCCTGTCAAGGAATACTCTCCATGTCTGAGGCTTGTCAGGATGATTCTCGCTGATTTTTACCTCAAATGGCTTGATTGTCTTCATGTTATGCGGAGTCTTTGACTCTACTACCACATAAGTTCCATAAGGAATTGCAATGGAAACTGCATGTCCCTTGTCATCGGATGTGATTGTTGTTGCTCCGTTTTCCCCGATTACTACCGGAGTTGCCTTGTCATAGTCATAACTTCCATCTGCCTTTACGGATAAAGAAGATTTTAAGTATGCTGTGAACTCTGCACCTGCAAGCAGTCCTGCTTCAGTATCATCGCCATTGTCAGATACCTTGATAAGCTGGAATGGCTGCTTGATGACCTGCTCTGCTGAGGTTGTGCTTCTTGATACCTCTGCTACAAGGTCTCCCTCATAGTCACATACTACATCGTGCTCCTCTTCGTCTAAGAGATACCCCTCTGATGGAGTGATTTCTTTCACATAATAGTTTCCAAGGTAAAGGTTATTGACCTCTGCTTCGCCATTCTTATCTGTTGTAAGTGTTGCTACAAGGTCACCTGCTTTGAATACAGCTCCTGTTGCTCCGTCCGGATGCACGATATCGTTTCTTGCATAAAGACCATAAACTGCACCTTCAAGGCTTGCATCTCCCTGGGCAACTGCCTTGCCTGATTCCTTGTCTACCTTGTAGATATGAATCTTTGCTGTAGTTCTGTCATTTACAAATGTGTGGCTGAATGATGCCTTTGCCTGTGTTTCAGGTAATACATTGAAATTGAAGCTGTAAACATCTTTACTGTTTCTGATATACGCATATGGTGCCTGTGTCTCTGAGATATAATATCCGTTAGAGATTGGCAGATCCACGCTGTAGCCTGCCTTTCCGTCCTCACCTGTGGTTACTGTCTCAAGAGCTGTACCCTTTGTCACAATAACCTGTCCGGCATAGTTTTTGATGTCATTTCCGGCATAAAGTGTATACTTGCCGCCATCAAGAGGGTTCTCTGTGTCAGAGTCCTTCTTTACGACAGATACATCCGCTTTCTGTCTTGTATTCTCAATCGTAGTTGATTCATACTGTACTGTCACAGTCTGGTCCTTATACTCAACTGCTACTGTCTGAGGTGTGGTATTGATTGTATATCCGTCAATGCTCTTAATCTCAGTAACCACATAAGTTCCAAGATGAAGGTCAGATAATACCACCTGTCCGTCAGTTCCTGTTGTAAGGCTTTCTGCCACTACATCGCCAGCACTATACACCTTTGTACCATCTGCCTTGTAGATATCTGCCCCGGCAGTTACCTTAAATGCTGCTCCGGAAAGCTTCTTTTTCTCATAGGTGAAATTACTTCCATTCCATGAGCTTAATACTTCACCTTCCTTATAGATTGTGATTGTTCCAAGCTGTTCCTTATCTGTAGCGGAGATTCCCGTTGTCTGTCCCGCTTTTACAGTAAGTGTATGAACCTTACCTGAAAGGACATATCCCTTTGGTGCGGTAATCTCTTTTACATAATAAGTGCCTGCAACAAGTGCAGCTGACTTTGCATATCCGTTTCCATCTGTTGTCATGGTCTGTACTCTGTTTGTGCATCCGCTGTCAGAATAGATTCCATAGACTGCGCCGGAAAGCTTCACTCCGCTTGACTCGTCTGTCTTTGTAAGCTCACCATATCCGATGTTCTCTGTCTTGACCTTGATATATGCTTTGACAGGATCTGCTGTCGGTCTTTCAGAAATAAATTCCTGATATCCGCTCTTTCCTGTAAGCCAGAATACACAGCTTGATGTTGTCTCAACCTTGCCAGCATTGGATGTGAATGTTCCTGTTGTAGCTGTAGTATTCACGCTCGTTGAAGAGATTGTAATACTGTTGCCATTCTTATCAACAGAATATCCGCTGATGCCAAAATCAAAGTCTGATAAGACACCATTACTGTCAGATAATGTTGTTTCAAATCTCTGACTTCCCTCATTCCACTTCAGCTCATAAGTTGGTGCCTCACTGGTTCTGCGTGATGCAAAACTTGGAAGCGTTGCATTGTAGGAACTGCTGATATTGTCTCTGAGCCTCTCATAATAGCTGTATGAAGAATCAGGACTTGGTGCTGTGTTACAGAGCTTTCTTGCTGCCGAATCACCACTTCCGGTTCCAAAGATATCTGCTACAATAACCCATACCATTGCCTGAGTTGCGATATACTCATCGCACTGACTGTTGCTTGGTGCCGCCTTTGTGTACTGTTAAACCCATAATAAAGGCAGTAACTTAAAAGCTTTCTCTGCTGTGCTGACATTGATGTGCTCGCATCATCGTAGCTGTTCATAAGCTGACCGCCATCTGCTCTTAATCCGAAATTCATACAATATGCAGAATTTCCATCAAGAATTGAATACAGAATCTTGCCATGATTATATCCGGGCTTCAGCTCACTTACTTCTCCGGAATTTTTGACTGACGCATTCCAGAACGCAATATTTGCCTGCGGACTGGCTGCAAATGCTGTTGTTCCATTCGTAAAGAGTGTTCCAACCAGTGTGAGCATAGCCATAAATCCTGCCATAAAACGCTTTAGTTTCTGTTTCATGTGCTCTTTCCTCCTTAATTTACGCATAAAAAAAGAAAGACATAAGTTTATGGCTTACATCTTTCTTCCTTCTGCTTCTATTCGTTTTTATTTATCTGTGACATCGAAACTCGTAATAGTCTGTGCCGCCTGTCGTGTAAACTCCATCATAACTGATGTAGAATACCGGATCTGTTTCCAAAAGTAACATACTTGCAATATATTCTGCGATTGCATCCTCAGATGATAACCGCTGTCCATCAATGGTACTTGCTTTGTTGAGGTCTGTCTCTACAAACACACTATAATAAGAGCCTTCCATACCATCGTAAGGATAATACTCATTGTACTCTTCCTGCGTGATACTGCCATCATTCAAATGGTTCTGTAAATTCTGCTGTGTGGTAATCATCCCTCCTGCCTCACACTTTGCTGTTGCAAGTGACACAACATTCTGTGGACTGTATGCCACGGATGCAGACTGTGAATTGCTCACATTGTCTTTCGGACTGTCTGTAGTCTGACCACCATTACTTGCATTACTCTGATTTCCACCAGCTTCCTCATTATCATTTACAGGAGCTTTCTGTTCCGGCTCGTCATTCTGCTTTGACTTTTCTTCCTGCTTTGAAGCAGTTTCATTATCAGCGGACTGGTTATCTGACTTATCAGTCTTCTCTTCTGAATCTTTAGCCTCGGCAATATCTTTGTCTGTCTCTTCACTTCCAGCTTCGGTTGTGACCTCTGTGACAGCTTCCGTTGCTATTTCTGCTTCTTCAGTTGGCTTTACGCTTTCCGTCTGTTTCTCTGTCTGATTATCAGCCTTTTCCTTTCCACCATTACAGGCAGCCATTGAAAAGACCAGTACTGCGGATAATAAGATAATACTTATCTTCTTCATAGTAATCACCCATCCCTTCTCCGCAAGAGGGACGGGCTTTGTGTTCCGTGCCATCCACCCTTGCGGTGAACTATTTATCTGTAATGCACGGGACACATAGGACTGTCCCGTATTCTGTGCATCTTAAACTCCTTTCATTATACCAGCTCTCTTATTCTAAAGAAATACTGCATAAGTCTTCTGTTTTTCTTATAATTTAAGAATAAACCCTTTACCTGCATACACTCACCTCCTCTCAGAATGTGCCCATTCTTACGAATGAAAGAAATATCCTTTCCACCATAGCGAATAGAAGAAGAATTATTCTGGCAAGTCCTAAGACCAGCTTCAACGCTCCAAGAATTATCCTTAATATCCACTTGAGTATCTCTAAAATCACTGTTCCTACAGCTCCCATAACTCTTCTCATAATAATCAGTCTCCTTTCGACATCCATCCCATTGCAAGTCCTGCAACATCTGCATCGTCCATAACATCTTCTGTAGGTTCTTGTGCTTCACTATTGGCTGCCTGCATTATTACCGGCTGACCAATATTCATCCCGGATATCACTCCACCTAACAGCCTTATGACCTCTTTCCTAGCCTCATTGGTTGCTACTTCAATGACTTCTTCCTTAATATCCTCAATATCTTCTGACCGGATATATTCAGCCCTCTCTTTTTCCTTCTTCTTGATAACAAAGGTTTCTTTTCCATAATTATCAATATAAAACTGAATCGCATCTATGATGAACTGATTCTTAGATTTGAAAATCTTCGGATCAAGGTTCTGAATCACATCATTGATTTTCACATGCTGAGGATTGCTCATGTTGAGGCGGACAGAAGTTTTTACTTCATATTCAAGTCTTCTTCCCATCATCTGCCTCCTTATGATAATCGCTTAGTGCTTTTAAGTCCCATTGTGGCAAGTTGCTCATATCCTCTTGCATTTGCCTTTACATCAAGGTTATAGGAAATGTTCTTGGCATCGTGATTACCAAAATTCTTCATCACAACTGCCCCGCCTCCGACAAATACAATCGGTGTAGTCTTTAAGTTATACCCAAACTCACGGATTGAGTTATATACCTTATCAACAAAATCCTCTATCTCTGCCTTAATAATGGCAAAGTATTCATCATCAATATCTGACCTGCCATATCGCATGATGTTCTGTATCTCTGACTCGTCTACCTCTCCGTTAAGCTGTCTTACACACTGCTCATTGATAGAACGCATACAGGTAATAAGACCTTTTGGAATCGTCACACACTTTGATTCATCCGGTGACTTGTTGATTACCGGCATAATGTCGATTGTCCAGCTTCCAATATCAACAATCAATGTCTTCTTTGCCATAGCAGGAATCTTGTCCACTACTGCTGCATAACACTGAGGAAATACTGCCACATCATCAATTTCAATACGATATGACTCATTCTCATATTTGAAGCTTACACGCTTATTCTTTGTCAGGTACTTGATAAAATCATTCTTCTCTGCTCCAAACCTTGTAAGTGGAAGTCCTACAGCAAGGAATACTTTTGCCTCTGCAAGACCTCTTCTTTTAAGTTCCTTAGCAACTGCTGCAAGAGTGAGAAGATAAAAGCTGTCATCTTCGACCTTTGTATCCTTTACTTCCTGCCTTACAGTTCCGACCTTGTAAAACTTTCCTTCATACTCAAGTACATCGCCGAAAAGTGCCGGAGTAGTTGTAATCTCCTTAACGCCTGTGACAAATACCTGAGAGATTGTTTTCATCATTGACCAGCCATGATCAATGCCGATTACTTCTAACTTATTATTCATGTGTTTTGCACATCCTTTCTTCTTAAATAGCCACTTGAACATCTGAACCACCTACTTTCCTATCAGCTTTCGCATACAAGGAAAACAATAACCATTCCCTTGATAATATGGACATCCGACACATTCCGTCGGAAGTTTCTGTTCTTTTTTCTTAGATGGTTTACAACATGTTCCATTGGCACATCTGTTGTTATGTCCCCAGAAGAATCTACAATGCATACAATCTTTTAATTCTCTCTCAAGCTTCTCTTCTGGAGATACAAACCTGCGTTTCTTATGCTTATCTCTTTTTTCAACTGTTCCCACCAGAGCTCTCCTCCCTTCCAAGGAGTGATTGCTCTCTTATACTTTCCAATATCCTGTCCGACTCACCTGCTGTCCTTGCTAATGAATACAATACGATAAGAACAATAATTATAAATGCTATGCTAAATCCCATCATCACTTTATCCTCCTTCAAATTAGTTGCCATATAGACAAAATTTGAATTTGGAAGTGATATAGTCTACATGGCTATGCTTAATGCTAAGCATGTAGGTACACGCCAGTCTTCTAGACTCCTATATCGCCCCGTGTACAAAGAGGTGTTCTCACCTCCGGGAGTTACAGACGAGCCACAAAATGTGTTTCACGACGCCCTTCTGAATTATTAGAAGCACTATCTCCTCTTTTAGCCTTTTGAGGATAAGGACAAACTTCTCGCCCTCTGTGGTTGATTATCCTTACGCAACATGTCGAATCCTTTTTCCAGATTTCCATCCAACTTCTCACCCTTCATCTTTCGATCCATCAGGCTACTAATATGATAGCTGTGACTTTCATCTTCCAGGTACATGCCCCGTAATTTTACTACCTACAGAAATTCTGTAGTGCAAACTACTTTGCAAATCTGTAACTGATTATTCAATTGTTATGTCCAATCTCTCTTGGACAATTGATATTCTACAATGCACTTTAATTTTACGGAAGTGACACCACTGGTGTATTTTTACGAATTTTCACCAGTTTTTGGTGTATTTGTCATTTCCTTTAATTTGTTCCATGTATGCTTAGGCAGTTCTCTTGCCGGCTCTCTGAATCGTTCAAGATATTTTTCAAATAATTCCGTATTGATTAATGCTGAATTACCGACTTTATAGACTGCTCCTGCCTCTCTCGCAATTACTATGATTCTCGATTTACTTATCCCATAAATAATCGCTCCTTCCTCTGCATTGACAAATTTTTTCATAAAATCCTTTGTATCTGAATAGCACTTATATGAGTAACTCATTCATCAGTCTCCTTTCACATTTGGCAATGGATGTTTCATTTCTGTTGGCGGTTCTCTGAATTGCTCCATATATTCATCAAACACCTCCAGATTAATCAGAATAGTATTTCCTTTTGCTTCGCCTATCTTATATACAGCTCCAGCTGCTCTAGCCATTTCGATAAATCTATGATGTCCTATGCTGTAAGTCATTGAACCCTCTCCGATTCTCACAAACTTCTTTTCCACAATTTTATTTGAACTAGGAACTCTTGCAGAATGTTTCATAAGTTTCATCAACCTTTCCTTATGTACTAATATAATCTTTGCAAGCTGATATCTTGCTCCAGCAGCCAACGCTATATCCATTGCCTCATCTTGTGTTACATCTAATAAAGCCATTACCTCATCAATACGAATAAATCTTTTTTTTACAGTTTCTTTTCTATAGGCACAAACTGAACCACTCAATGTATTTACCATAACATCACCTACTTATAAAACTCAGAATCTGTAATATGAAAAGTTTCAAGATACTTATCCAATATTTCTGTATTAACAAGTACAAGCTGACCAATTTTATAACAAGCCTTGGCATCCTTAGCCACTTCTTGAAATTTTGTCATTCCCATACTGTACATTTTTGCACCATCTGAATATCTTACAAACTTTTTTGCATCCTCATATCTATCTTTCTTCTTTGATTCATTCATTGCTGTGCTCCTTTCACTTTGACTTCATAACAAATGACGTATTTTCTCCATAACGCAAAAAAGAGGACATCTTCTAAATTTCTTTAGAAAATGTCCTCTTAGTAGTTCATATTTGATTGAATCTTTTTCTTTTCAGATTGTGTACTCTTTCATACTGATGTAAATGACTATGTCAAAATACGTCTTTTAATGCGTCCTTTGACGTACTCAAATGCCTCAACCCCGCATAAACACTAGGTTTATTTATCCAAGCTCTTCATTGTCGGGAACAGTAATACGTCCCTGATTGCCTGGCTATCTGTCAGAAGCATTACAAGACGATCGATTCCGTATCCGATTCCACCTGTTGGCGGCATACCGATTTCAAGTGCGTTGAGGAAATCCTCATCTGTGTGCTCTGCCTCATCATCACCTGCTGCTGCGTTGGCATCCTGTGCTGCGAAACGCTCACGCTGGTCGATCGGGTCGTTTAACTCGGAGTATGCGTTACACATCTCCCATGTATTGCAGAATAACTCGAAACGCTCTACCTTGGTAGGATCGCTTGGTTTCTTCTTGGTCAGTGGAGAAATCTCGATCGGGTGATCCATGATAAAGGTCGGCTGGATCAGTTCCTTCTCACAGTATTCCTCAAAGAAGAGGTTGATGATATCACCCTTCTTATGACGCTCCTCGTACTCGATATGATGCTCGTCTGCAAGCTTCTTTGCGGCTGCATCATCAGGTACCTGGTCGAAGTCTACGCCTGCGTATTTCTTGATTGCATCTATCATTGTCATTCTTGCGAATGGCTTTCCAAGGTCGATTTCCACGCCGTTGTATGAGATTTTTGTCGAACCGCATACCTTCTCAGCGAGGTAACGGAACATTGACTCTGTCAGCTCCATCATGCCCTCATAGTCTGTGTATGCCTGATAAAGCTCCATAAGTGTGAACTCAGGGTTGTGACGTGTGTCTACGCCCTCGTTACGGAAAACTCGTCCGATCTCGTATACTCGCTCAAGTCCTCCGACGATCAGTCTCTTTAAGTAAAGCTCAAGGGAAATACGAAGCTTTACATCCTCATTTAATGCATTGTAATGTGTCTCAAACGGTCTTGCTGCGGCACCACCTGCGTTTGAAACAAGCATAGGTGTCTCAACCTCCATGAAGTCACGGTCTGCAAGGAAGTTACGGATTTCTTTCAGAATCTGGGAACGTTTGATAAATACGTTCTTGCTGTCCTGATTCATGATAAGGTCTACATATCTCTGACGGTATCGGGTGTCTGTGTCAGTCAGTCCATGGAATTTCTCCGGAAGGATCTGGAGTGATTTAGAAAGTAATGTCATCTCCTCTGCATGGATTGAGATTTCGCCTGTCTTTGTTCTGAAGGCGAAGCCCTTTACACCGTAGATATCACCGATGTCTGATTTCTTGAAGTCTGCGTATGAGTCTTCTCCGATATTGTCCCTTGCCACATATACCTGGATATTGCCCTTTAAGTCCTGAATATTGCAGAAAGAAGCCTTACCCATGACACGCTTGAACATCATACGTCCTGCGATGCTTACCTCGATTGGCTTTGCATCCATGATTTCTCTTCTCTCGTTGTAATCGTTGTTGATTACCTCTCTCTTTGCAGCGTCATCCAAGCCCTCAACATCCGGAGCCTTTCTGTCACCGAGAATCTCAGCCTCATGCGCATTGTAAAGCTCCTTTACATCGCTGCTGTGATGAGTGACATTGTACTTTGTAATCTGGAAGGGATCCTTTCCTGCTTCCTGTAAATTCTGTAATTTTTCACGGCGGACCTTAAGGAGCTGGTTTACGTCCTGCTGCTGTCCACCCTTGTTATTATTCTGATTTGCCATTTTTTACCTCTTTTAGTTCTCTTCTGCTCTCTGGATCTCGAGTACCTTGTATGTGAGCTCTCCTACCTGAGTCTCAACAGTTACAGTATCTCCGACTTTCTTTCCAAGAAGAGCTTTACCTACAGGTGACTCGTTTGAAATCTTGCCCTTTAAGCTGTTTGCCTCTGTTGAACCAACGATTTTGTACTCAAGCTCCTCATCAAACTCACAATCTAAGATGCGGATCTTACATCCGATAGAAATCTTGTCAAGGTCAACTTCCTCCTCAACAACAACCTCTGCATTTTTAAGGATTTTCTCGATTTCCTCAATACGAGCCTCGATATCGCGCTGCTCATCCTTAGCTGCATCATACTCAGCATTCTCAGATAAATCACCCTGCTCACGAGCCTCCTTGATCTTCTGGGAAACCTCTTTACGCTTAACAACCTTTAAATGCTCAAGCTCATCCTCGAGCTTCTTAAGACCTGCATATGTCAGAATATTTTTCTTGTTATCCATGATTCTTACCCTTCTATCTTCCTTTTATTTTATTATGTTGATTTGCTAAAATGAAACTTCCCACTTCAAAGACTTAATATACCGGAAAGTATACAGTATATTCCGAAGACAAAATATGAACTGCCACGGGTTTCCATAACCCCCGGCAACGGAAACCCCGCAGCAAAGAAAAACCCTCTATCCGCGATTCGCACCCGTGGTTAACTTCATATTTTTCTGAGGAATAAACTGTATGCTCGGCCGGTAACCACAATACCCTAAATGTGGGAAGTTTGTTTTATTAAATCGTAAAGCCTATTTTAACGCGTGTATTATAATTGAAAATCCCCACGCTGTCAAGGATTTGGCCGATTTCAATTTCAAAGCTTCTACTTATACAAAAGCTCCTCAAGCTGTTCTAAGCTCTCCACCGTATTCACCGCCGCGCGCAGCCTTGATGAATGCGGATATCCTGCCGTATACCACGCTGTGTGCTTTCTCATCTCGTGTATCCCCGTGTACTCGCCCTTGAACTCTATCATCATGCGTGCATGGCGCAGTATCATCCGGCGTACTTCCTCAAAGGATGGCTTTTCCTGATGCTCGCCGGTCTCAAAGTAATGCAGTATCTGTGAGAAAATCCATGGATTGCCCTGCGCTCCCCTGGCTATCATAAAGCCATCGCAGCCTGTCTGCTCCTGCATTCTTATGACATCCTCTGCGCAAAGCAGGTCTCCGTTTCCTATGACCGGTATTGAGACAGCCTCTTTTACCTGCCTTATGATGTCCCAGTCGGCTTTACCGGAGTAGTACTGCTCTCTGGTCCTGCCGTGCACTGCGACTGCGCTTGCGCCGCTTTCTTCAGCCACATGTGCCAGCTCTACTGCGTTGACATGCTCATCATCGAAGCCCTTTCGTATTTTTACGGTGACCGGCTTATCTATCGCTTTTACTATGCTCTCTATAATCTGACCTGCAAGAATCGGATTTTTCATGAGTGCTGAGCCCTCACCGTTGTTTACGATTTTGGGCACCGGACAGCCCATGTTGATATCCAGTATGTCAAACGGTCTTTCCTCTATCTGCTTTGCTATCTGAGCCATTATCTGCGGGTCTGAGCCAAACATCTGGAGTGAAACAGGCTTTTCTCTTTCATCTATTGAAAGTAGCGACTCTGTATTTTTGTTTTTGTACAAAATTGCCTTGGCGCTGACCATTTCCATACATAAAAGGCCGGCTCCCTGCTCCTTGCACAATAAGCGAAATGGCAGGTCTGTCACGCCTGCCATAGGTCCCAGTATCAGGTTGTTTGGAAGTGTCACACTTCCTATCTGAAGCTTTCGTATCTGATGAATATCCATACTATTACTTCACTCCCTTGCGGTTCTGCTTGCGATACACGAGGTTTATGCCCTTTAATGTCAGATCCGGATCGTATACATCCACGTTTTCTGTCTCATTGGATATTATTCTGCCGAGTCCGCCGGTCACTACAACCTTTGCATCGTACATGCCTGTTTCTTCCTTTACCTTGTTGATGATATACTCTGTCTGTCCTATCTGTCCATACACAAGTCCCGCCTGCATGCTTGTGATAGTGTCCTTTCCGAGGATATTATCAGGCTTTTTAATCTCTATCTCAGGAAGCTTTGCCGCATCCTCCCAGAGTGCCTTGGCTGAGATACGTATGCCCGGTGCTGTGATTCCTCCCATGAAGGTACCGTTTTCATCGACCATATCGTAGGTGGTTGCTGTGCCAAAATCTATGACCAAAACAGGTCCTCCATATAATTCATATGCAGCTACGGCGTCTACTATACGGTCTGCGCCAATTTGCTGCGGATTTGGTGTGGCGATACGGATGCCTGTTTTGATGCCCGCCTCCACGATTATCGGCCTGATATTAAAGTATTTTATGAGGCCATTCTGCAGTGAATGCATGATATTCGGTACAACGGAGCAGATGATTGCATCATGTATGTCGTCCATGCCTACCTGATTTCTTTCAAGCAGAGTGCTCAGAAGCATGCCGTATTCATCCGATGTACGTGGCATTTTGGTTGTAATTCTAAAGCTTGCTTTTATCCTGTCACCATCAAACACGCCGCATGTTATGTTTGTATTTCCTACGTCCAGTGCTAAGATCATCTGTTATTCCTCCTCGAGTCCTTCTCCCAAAAATACTATGCGATAATACGTCTCTATCGACTCGAGCAGTTCTCTTCGCTCGTTGCGGTACTGCTTTATCTTTAGCACGCTTCCTATCTCGTCATAGAAAAAGTCATTTTCCTTGCAGGATGTTCTGAAATCGAGGTTTCCGTCCTCATCAAACACCAGCTCCAGTATGCCTCCCACATCCTCTGTATACAGGACGCACATGATTTTGAGCTCGTCCCTTATAGTCTGTGGAAGTCCGTTAAAATTCTCGTTCAGATAATATTTTTTCTGATATGCGTTTGACACGCAAAGTACTACCTCTTTAGACATATCCGTATATTCCTCTCACTGATACTTCTCCGCTTGAAACCAGCTTGCGCGATTCCCATGTGTCCACGATCAGCTCGCCCTTAGGCGTGATGCCCATCGCTTTTCCGTCAAACGGCTCCTTCGGATCCAGTACCCTTACTGATTTGTTCCTGTTGACCAACAGCTCATCATACTCCCTGACGAGGGCTGAAAGGTCCTGCGTCTTTAAAAATGTGTCATAATACTGCTCAAAGTATGACATGGTCTCTGCGATTATCTGCGCACGGTGAAATCTTTTGCCACCTGCTTCTATCATGAGTGAGCTCGCCATCTGACTGATTTCCTCCGGAAAGCTCTCATTATGCACGTTGATACCGATACCTACAACAATATGGTTGATGTAGTCAAACTGCGCATTCATCTCTGTGAGTATGCCGCACACCTTTTTGCCGTTTACCACAATGTCGTTTGGCCACTTTATCAGGGCTTCCTCGCCTGTAACGCTTGTTATTGCCTTTGCGACAGCAAGCGCTGCCACAAGCGTGAGCATGGATGCATTGTTTGGATTGATATCAGGCTTTATCATAAGTGTCATGAAAATACCTGTGCCGGACGGCGATACCCAGCTGCGGCCGCGGCGCCCCTTGCCTGACTCCTGCTTGTCCGCTACAACTAAGGTGCCGCTCGGATAGCCTTTTTCGGCAAGCTCCTGAGCCTTGATGTTGGTGGAGTCTATTGTATCAAAATACAGCACTTCCTTTGCCACCCATTCTGTGTGCATTAGGCTTTTTATCTCCGCCTCTGTCATCAGATCCGGCGCTGCCATAAGCCTGTAGCCCTTATTCTGTTGTGCCTCTATCTCATATCCGGCTTCCTTTAGCTGGTTTATGGCCTTCCACACGGCTGTGCGCGATACTCCGAACCGGTTGCATAGCTCCTGCCCTGAAATATAGCCGTCAGCGCTGCGTAGAAGTCTAAGTATTTCTTCCTTCATACTTTATTCCTTAGCTTTCCGTCAATCTTTTGTTGCGGTCATTGCTTGCCGTACTAGTCAGCAAGTGTTGCACGCATGATAGCCTTGATTGAGTGCATACGGTTCTCTGCCTCATCAAATACCACTGAGCGCTCTGACTCAAATACCTAGTCTGTCACCTCAAGCTCGCTCAGTCCAAACTTCTCATAGACCTGCTTGCCGATAGTGGTCTTTAAATCATGGAATGCAGGCAGACAGTGCATAAAGATTGCGCTATCCTTTGCATTTTCAAATGCTTTTGCATTTACCTGATATGGCTTTAAGTCGTTAATTCGCTCTGCCCATACCTCTTCCGGCTCGCCCATTGATACCCACACATCTGTGTAAATGACATCTGCGTCCTTTGTGCCCTCTGCCACATCCTCTGTGAGTGTGATTGATGCGCCGGTTGTTTCTGCAACGTCCTTACAATATTTTACAAGCTCATCATTTGGGAAATATTTCTTGTTTGTGCATGCCACGAAGTCCATGCCAAGCTTTGCACATGTGACCATGAGTGAATTGCCCATGTTGTATCTTGCATCGCCCATGTATACAAATTTCACGCCCTTGAGTCTGCCGAGGTGCTCACGGATTGTAAGCATATCTGCTATCATCTGTGTCGGATGGAACTCATTTGTCAGGCCGTTCCATACCGGTACGCCTGCGTATTTAGCCAGCTCCTCCACGATTTCCTGTCCGTATCCACGGTACTCGATTCCGTCAAACATTCTGCCGAGCACGCGCGCTGTATCGGCGATGCTCTCCTTTTTACCTATCTGTGAACCGCTCGGGTCAAGGTATGTGACATGCATTCCAAGGTCATGTGCCGCTACCTCAAAAGAGCAGCGAGTTCTGGTACTGGTCTTTTCAAAAATCAGCGCTATATTCTTGCCTGTGAGTTCATCATGTCTGATGCCTTTTTTCTTCTTTTCCTTCAGCTCCTGTGAGAGGTCAATCAGATAAGTAATCTCTTCCGGAGTGTAATCCATAAGTTTTAAAAAGTTTCGTCCCTTTAACTGCATTGCTCTTGCCTCCTGGGTTTTATTTGCATCGTTTATAGATGCAGGTTGCTATAATTTATATCTGTAGGTTGCTATAATGATGTCATTTTACTCTATTTTGTGGTATGTTGCAAGAGGTTTGAAGCATTGACGCTCTGACTGTAAAACCACGCCGTACAAATAATTAAAGAGGCTGCAAACCAACAAGCTTTGTTGATTTGCAGCCTCTTTGTTATTTCTTTGTATTGGCTGTATATTATCTGAACTTCATATTTCCGATTGATATTCCTGAGCCATGGTCATTGAAGGATGTACATCCTCCTGTGTTGTCCACTCCGGACATTGCCTCCTGTGCTGCACTGTAGCATGAAGAAGAAATGCGTCCGCTAAGCTTTCTTGCGAGCTTTCCTGATGATGCCGGTCCAAACTGGCCTTTCTGGTAAATAACACCTGAGATGCTGTTTGGATATGAGCCGCTCTTTACTCTGTTGATGACTGCCGCTCCTACTGCAAGCTGACATTCATAGCTCTCTCCGCCTGCCTCGCACTCGATAATTGCAGCAAGAAGTGTCAGGTCATCTGCTCCTGCACTTACCGCCTCGCCCTGTGTGGTCTCTGTTTTCTTTGATTCCTTTGCTGCTTTTGCAGCTTCTTTTGCTGCCTTTTCTTCTGCGGCCTTTCTCTCAGCCTCTTTCTGTGCAGCTATCTGAGCCTGTTCCTCTTCAATTGTGATACCTACTCTTGTGTTGAGGGAACGTGTCGCATAATCTGCTGCGATATATCCTGTCTGTGAACCGCTGACTACTGCAATCCAGCCGTCCGGTGCCTGCGCTGCGCGGTCCACCTGATAGGTCTTGCCCTGGTCAGCTACCTCTAAGGCCTTGCTGTTTGTATCTGCTGTCTCTCTCACACGAAGTCCGTCTGTATTTACTGTAGCAATTTCTCCGCATGTGTCGTAAGCATAGCTTAGTGCGTCAGTTCCGGTCACACAGTAAGATACATTGACATATCCGTCTACATTTCCTGACTTGATGTGAGCCCATGTGCCATCGTTTTCTACGATGTCTGCCACACTTCCTTTATATAGTTTTCCAACAATATCTGACTGTTCATCGGCCTGTGCTCTTACGTTGAGTGATTCTTCAACTTTTGGCATAAGCTTTGTCTGCCATTCCTGCTGCTCCTGTGTGAGCTGTGGCTGTACATCCTGCTGTGCATCCTGTGCTGCTGCCACCATCTCAACATTTTCTTTTTCTACTGTAACAGCATTCTCTGCTGTGAGACCCTTCTCATAATCAAAAAGAGTCGCTGCCACGCCAGCATAACTATTATAACCAGTATGCTCTAAACCAGTGTTTGCTAGCACCTTATCCTCTGCTTTGACCTCAGAGCGTCCGCTGTTAGTAACCGCGGTAACCGTCAGCATGGCGCACAGTCCACAGACCGTAATGCTATCGATTACTTTTTTGTTTAGTTTCATATAATCCTCCATATGGTGTAGTATATGTTGTTTTTGTTACGTTTATTACACCTATGTTGCATTTGTTACAACTTTGTTACAGTCGGTATAATATCACAGTAATAGCATTTTGTCAAATTTCATGGAAAAATCTCCTGAAGCACCGATGAAATCACCCCATTCTGATGTGCCTTATGCTCTATCTCAAGCTTGTCGCTTTCGCTTCTAGACAGCTCGTCTATGTAGTCGCTCACCTGTTTTTCTATTTTATAAATCTCGTTGCTCAAAAGTCTTATCCTGTGTGAGAGTGCAAACAAGGTCACAATGACTGTCAGCATGAAAAGTGCAAGCATTATCGCAAGTATGCCTCCTGCCACGATGTCCATATTGTCCATTGATAATTCCATATTAATGTGTCCTCCCTACTATTCTTTTTCCGATACATCATTCAAAATTTAACTTAACCTATAACTCAGGATGATGTACTATTGATTATTATAACCAATTCACTTGAACTTAACAGTTCCTATCGGTCGCAAGTTTCGACATTTGTTTGGTATTGCAGGGCAAACTTTCACCGTTAACTTGGTATTGACTTTTATTGTGTTGAGTATAATATAAATATGAGACAAACAGGAATGCAAGAAAGGATACATATATATGAAGAAAATAGTTATGACAGGCGGCGGTACTGCAGGTCATGTCACTCCAAATATAGCTCTTATGCCGGCACTTAAGGAGGCCGGATACGATATCGAATACATTGGCTCAGTAAACGGAATGGAGAAGGGTCTTATCGAGGCCCAGAAGATTCCTTATCACGGCATTTCATCCGGAAAGCTGCGCCGATACTTTGACTGGAAGAACTTTACAGACCCGTTCCGCGTGTTAAAGGGCTACGGTCAGGCTGTAAGCCTCATGAAAAAACTCAAGCCTGATGTAGTATTTTCTAAGGGTGGCTTCGTTTCCGTACCTGTCGTGCTTGCCGCAAAGCACTGCCATGTGCCTGCCATCATCCACGAGTCGGATATCACCCCGGGACTTGCCAATAAAATCGCCATAAAGGGTGCCAAAAAGGTCTGCTGCAATTTCCCTGAGACCATGAAATATCTGCCTGCAGACAAGGCTGTGCTCACCGGATCACCTATCAGACGCGAGCTTTTTAGCGGCGTTGCCGAAAATGCCATAAAGCTTTGTAATTTTCCTGACCACAATAAGCCTGTCATCCTCATCATCGGAGGAAGCCTCGGCTCTAAAAAGGTCAATGAAGCTGTCCGTGAGATTCTTCCTGAACTACTAAAGGATTTCTATGTGATTCACCTCTGCGGAAAGGGCAATCTAGACAACAAGCTTGCCGGAATCACAGGCTATGCACAGTTTGAGTACGCCAATGCTGAGCTCACCGACATGTTTGCTCTGGCTGACATGGCTATTTCAAGAGCCGGAGCCAACTCCATCTGCGAGCTGCTTGCTCTGCACAAGCCAAACATCCTGATTCCTCTTTCTGCTGCTGCCAGCCGCGGAGACCAGGTATTAAATGCAAAATCCTTCAAAAAGCAGGGCTTTTCATATGTCATCGAGGAGGAGGAGCTCACAAAGGATTCTCTGCTTAGCGCAGTAAAAGAGGTGTACAGCAACAGGGATAAATATAAGGATGCCATGGCAAAAAGCGGTCAGATGGATTCCATCACTACTATCATTGATTTGATTAACTCTCAGGTGAAGAAGTCGTCATAGGGTCAGAGTCTGTTTAAAGCGTCATTGTATATCATAAAAAAAAAAAGCCCGGATATGAACTACATTTGCATATCCGGGCTTTTTCTTTTTTAATAATGTGTAACTATTAGCAGCTATTACATGCTCATCTCGTCACAGATTTTCTTCATCTCATCATCAGTGAACTCCTTGTGATTCCACTCTATGACATTCTTGTTGTCATCTGACTCATATCTTGGAATCAGGTGCATATGGAAATGGAATACTGTCTGGCCTGCCACCTCGCCATTGTTCTGTACCAGGTTGTAGCCTTCACAGCCAAGCACATCTTTCTCGTGTGTCATAATCTTCTTTGCAAGCTTTGCTGCCTTGGCAAGTGTCTCATCCTCAATCTCAAAAATATTTGCATAATGCTGCTTTGGAAGGATAAGTGCATGTCCCTTGCTAGCAGGACTTGCATCGAGTATTACCTTGAAATCATCATCCTCGTAGATTGAATTGGTCGGGATATCCCCATTTGCCAGTTTACAGAAAATACAGTTGTCATCTTTCATCTTTGTCACCTCATATATATAATTATTTTGTAACTGTTAAGAATCAAAAAGCCCATTAAAACGGAAATATCTGATCAAGCATGCGCAGTGTCTTGAAATTGCCTTTTGCTGTCATTTCTCCGGTCATAAATGCTCTCTGGAAGGTCATGTGACCATCTATTATAGACTCCATGATACTCTTCGAAAATTTGGCGTATACATCCACTATATCCTCTTCGCCATAGTGTATATCCAGCTTATCCTCATCCACCTTTATATATAATGGATTTTTAATGCCCTCTATATTAAATGAATAGCAGGCTTTGAATTCACGAAGCGGAATAAAATGTGCTTCAAGCTCCTTTATATATGGCATGTCATCTGTAGATGCCTGCTGCCCGAGCATGTCCTTGAACATGGTTGCAAGCTCCTCGATATCCTCCTTCTGCTGCTTTACATATGTATCATCAGACACATACTTCGACAGCTGCTCGCTCTCCTGTGGGGTGAGGTTGAGCTGCTGTGTCCTGAGTACACTTTGCTTCACTGCCTGATTGCTTGTAGGCAGACTCTTAATCTTCTGGGATATCGTGCGATACAGATTCTCCGCGCGTTTTTCTATTATGAGATTATACTCCTTATTGAGCTGAAACGTAGTAATATCCTCTACATATCCGCATAGTCCTGAGCACGGCAGACCGCCAAGTATCTCCCATGCATTGCATAGTGTGGTCTCTGCCTCGCGCTCTCCATATGTGGTAGACATAACAATAGGCTGCATATATGTATTGCTTATCTTTTCTTTGTCGCCGTAGAGCCAGCATGCATCAAGAAACTGCTGCATGTATCCTCCTATGCCAAGCCACTCAACCGTCGTTGCGAGAATGATTCCATCTACATCCTTAAAGGTCTGTGGCAATGTAGCTATTTCATTCTTGTGCTCATAGATATTGTATCTCTCCACCTTTACGCGGAGCTCCTTTAGCACATTTTCTATCCTGCTTATCACATACAGTGTCGGATCATCCAGTAAGCCTCTTCCACCATAATAAATATTTATCTTCATGTAGCTTCTCCTACCATTAATTTTTAGTTGATATTATATTTATTATATCTCTTTTTGCGATATAAAACAATTGAAATAACAAATCCGCCTGCGAGTCCGCCTCCATGAGCCCAATTGTCCACTCCCTGCGTTGAAACTCCATAGTATATCATCAGTATAACCATAAATACAGCCTGCTGTCTGCTGATGCCCTCATAAAAGCCTCTGTTTGCTATAACTATCCACACAAGTGCTCCCACCAGACCAAATATCGCCCCGGAGGCGCCTGCCGATACCGCAAAGTCATTATTATAAAGCATAACGATGTACGATAATACACTTCCACATATGCCTGACACAAGAAATGTAATCAGAAGCTTCACATGCCCCATAGCCTTCTCGACTATCTGACCGACAGCGCCTAAAACCACCATATTGTTAAGTATATGCATCAATCCAAAATGCATAAACATAGAAGTGAGCAGCCTCCAATACTGGCCATCCTTTATATACTCAGGGTACATGGCTCCGTGGGCAGCCATATACTGTGCATCAAGTGTGCTGCCTGATAAACTCATCAGCACAAAAACTATTATATTTACCACTATTATGCCAATTGTCATATATGGTTTTGTATCAAAGCTTTTTATATTCTGCAAATTTGTGGGGTCTCCTTAATTTTCCTGTTAAATACTTTTTTCTTATTATAAATTTTAAGGAGCTTATTTGCAACAATTATACAAACCGGTACTTAACATCGGCAAATCTGATGATATCATTTGACTTGAGCTGCTTCTTCTGCTTGTACGCAAGCACCTCATTATTCACAAAGGTTCCATTTGTGGAGTTTAAATCCTCCAGATAAAATTCCTGGTTTTCTCTATTTATAACTGCATGAAAATGACTTATTGTATCCTTGCCTATTACCGCATCGGCCTCATCGCCCTGACCAATACGCGTACAATCTTTGTCTATTATTATATTACTGCGGTTTTCCATGCCCTCATACAAAAGCATGCCCTGTGGGTGCTCCCTGTAATCGCTCAGACATACAGTGGGTGTATCTGACGCGGTACAGGCTCCGGTGCAGCCTCTGAGCTTGGGTGTATAAGCATGGTGTCATCTACCTTTTCACGATTTTCTTTTCGTTTTTCTTTTTTAAACCATTTTCTGTTTATGTCCGTTTTTTTATACTTTTCTATCACTGACGCCTGCTTCTTTCGCTCCGGCAGCCTGATATCCAGCTGCTCCAGCAGATACACCCGAAGCTTATCGTACAGTGTAGGCTTTATCTGCTCCTTAGGCTCCTCTACTCTGACCTGTGGCTGTGAAATCGGCGCAACCACCTCCTCCACCGGCTTTTCTGCCACCTTTTTCTGTCGCTCCTCGATTATGGCATTTCTAATATCAGCGATACTGTAATTGCCATTTATGGTTTTCTCGTATATGCCATATGCTATATGTATCGCTTCAGCATCACTGTGATCAAGCTTTGTGAGCATATACTCCATCAAATGCTGGAATGTATTGCAAATGGTTTTCATCTGTGCCGGGTATGCTGTAAAATATATTTCCTCATCCTGATTTACCCCTTTTATGTGTATTAGCTGAGGATCAAGCACCAGAGATTCTGTGCTAACAAGATGATTCTCCAAAAGCTCCATCTTGTTACAGATACTCACCACAAGCTTTTCAAGAAACTCAAGCTTTATGTCATTGTACTGGCAGCGCATTTCCAAAGACTGAACTCCGGATATATCGTACCAGTACTGCCCTTCATTATTCACATAACACTTCTCCATCTTCAGAAAGCCCGGAATATTGTTTTTCAGCAATATCTTTTCATCTAACGGCCTCACCTCGTCACAACGCAGCTTCATAAAGCTACCTGTCATCTTTCTTTCATATACTATTTCATTAGAATTCATTTACAACCTCTTTCAAAACCTGATAATTATAGAAATCATCCACCAACCACATATCAGTAGCATACTCATAAGAGCTGTCTGCTTTCATTTCGTTATACAGCACAAGTCCCATCTTCATCGCTATCGCAAGCATAACAATAAATATAGGTATAATAATCGCACCTTCCACTGTATAACTGCCTTTTAGTCCATAAGATAAATCTACATTTAATTTATTTCCAGTCACATAAACACCTCCGTCAGTCCATATCCAAGCAGTAGGAATGGTGTAAATGCAATCTGCTTCTTTCTTCCAGCCCTGCCTGATGCAATTAAAATAACAGAGATTGTTCCCGCTATTGTCAGTCCCATCACCATAGTGCTGCACACTATGTCAGCAGTCACAAACAATCCCATAAGCGTCACAACAACTGCATCTCCATAGCCTATCTGCTCTCCTGTAAGAAACGCAGCTGCCATAAGCACTATACCGGGAATCAGGGCAACAGTCACTGATATAATTGACTGCTTTGCATAAAAAGAGCTTGCAATACCCACCATACCCATTACTACCAATACAACTACCGGTATCTTTTTGGTTGAAAAGTCAATTATACTGATTATTCCAAGTAAAATGATAAGCTGTATCATGTTCCTTCTCCTTTACATTTACTGCACAGATTTTTGCCATCTACCTCAGACTTATGCACCTTGTGTACTGTCCGCTTAAGCTTACTGCATCCAAGCTTTCCGTGATAGTTCATGCCATAATCTGTTATAAATACCGTTGAACCTTCTGTTTTTTTATCCGCGGCACAGTAACATGCGTGGTATTTCCTACCATCTTTGTTTCTGCTTGCCCCCACCTGTGACCATTTGATGCTCTTTATGCTCAGATCCAGGTAATTGCATTGCTCGGACAGGTGATAAACACTGCCATAGTCAGTGTAAAATACATATGGGTCCGTTTTTTCGCCGGGATTTTTTCCTGTCCATTTCCTGCTGTTGCTATAATCCTCTATCCATATTCCGTCCACAGTAAAAAAGCTCACCGGAAGCTTTACCTTGTACTTTGCCTTAAGCGAGACATCATCACCATCCATACTTGAGCCAAGCAGTGACACTCCATACTTTCCACCACTCACGTATGTATCAATGTGCTTCGAGTCAGATATTTGGCTCCTGAATAGTACCTCTGCAGTGGCCACTGATACAACTGACGAATCGTTTGCACTGCTCGCTAATGCACTCATCCTGGATGAATAATACAGAGCAGCCTTCACCTGCGACTCCACCTGAACCACCCTGAAGAAAAAAAGTATAAATACAAAAAAGCCTGCTACAAGCGGAAATATTACCGCAGCCTCAAGTGTATATGACGCTTTCAGGCAGGTGCATGAGGGCATCTTTTGAGAACTATCATCGCCTGGGAGTTTGGCCTTTCTATAAAGTTTTTTTATGTGGAACTTTACTTTATTAACAAAAGACACCTTCATACACCTGCCTTTCTTATTTCGTCATCGTCCATAATAGGAATACTTTGCCTTATTTTTAATGGTATACTCGTTATCTGCCCCATCTAACAGATTCACAAAGCATAAAAATATGCCATGATATTTGTAGCTTACATCTGTACTAAGCTCACAGATTGCATTGTCCATTCTAAAGCTTTCATGCGCACCGGTCATACGTACTGTAGCCTCCTGCACATCCATCGAGCGATACGCTATATTTTTCATGCTCTTTGTAAAAAGCAGCATACCCAGATATGATTTGTAGCCTATTCCTTCATTTGAGCTTTTTGCCTTCACCTGCCCTGTGAGCATGCTTGTCATGCCATACAGACTCGATGTCCATGACGTATCACTTTTTATCAGTGGAATCTTATCCCCATCCAAAAGTGCCCTTAAATCCAGCACACTTTCACAGAATGCCCAGGCCGCCAGAATTCCCTTTTCCACCCCTTCAATTACCTCCGGTGTCAGAGTAATTCCACCGATAATTGCAGCAAGAGCCATCGCCTGTGCCTGCTTTGATGCGCTTCCTGCCAGGTATGCCATATTGGCAGCCGCACGCAGAGCCAGTATTTCTGCTATAACGATCTTCAGATTATCCTTATCACTCGCTCTGCCTCCTATGATGTACTCCACCTCATAGTTAAGGGCATGATTTGGATTTGTATCAGTGTAACAGCTCATATATGTCAGAATATACTGCTGCATAAGTACTTTCGCATACCAGTCATCACTACTTTCAGACCACCCCCCTGTTCCTTTATGCAGACTTCGCCCGGACACTCTGGCTGATGTATCAATACTGTTTCCTGACACCGTGCTATCATCAACCACCTGCGATAATATGCCTGATGCCTTTACTTTCTGCACCTTGACCAGCGGATTTTCTATTGCATTACCGCCTTCTGTGCTTTCTTCCTTACTTTCTGACGTCTGCTTTGCTTTCGAAAACGATGAAGGAGCACTGTAAACTCTTGGCGGTGACGACCTCGCTATGCTTTTGCCTCCGCCTTCATGAGCTGCATTATCCTTTAAGGTTTTTAACGCACTATCTATTTTACTGTCATCATACTCACCCGCAGACTTGTTTTCATTCAATGAGCTATACTGACTGTAAAGATTTTTGACTGTTTCATAACCAATATTTTTCTTCATATATGAGACAACCGCATTTGTATACACATCACCACCATCATCCGTCATGAGCACATATTTCATGGATTCGAGCTCATCCATTGACAACCTTAGCATACTGGTGCCGTTTACAATAGTACCCCCGGCAAAATCTCCTGAATCGCTTATCTTAAAATTGTCAGTCGTAAGCTGCTTCATATACGACTTGACATTTTCGATATCCACATTGCCCATTGCGTCACTTCCGGCGTCATATGCTAACAAATGGTATTCATCCCACAATGGTCTGCAATACTGCGCAAAAACTGACTCTGCTACAGCCTCTGAATTCATGCATGCTATATTGGTAAGTGTCAGATTCCTTCCGGCTTCCAGTACAGTAAACAGAAACTGTGACACCAGCATGAGAAGCATTGTGGCAAATATCGTTATACTGCCTCTCACACTTTACCAGCCTCTCTTGAGATTGTCTGAAAGATATTGTTTACAAGTGTTGTAAGCTGCTTCTTAAAAATCAGCACCAGACCGATTAACACGACAATTATCAGTATCATTTCCACTACTCCTGCACCATCCTCATCTAATAAAAAATTCTTAAATCCTAACATAATTTTTCCTTTCTATATCTTAAAATCAATGATTGCGGGTGCTATTACTATTGCTATGACTATAGCCATCATAATCATCATCGGCATAAGCATTTTGGTGCCGGCCTCTTCACCCAGCTTTAAGGCTAAAAGCCTCCTCTCATCAAATGCATCCTCCGATTCCTTCTCGAGCATTTCACATACACCCTTACTTCCTTTGTGAATACTCTGTAAAATAATGCGTACAAGCTTCTGATAGCATGGCAGCTTTACTCTTTCCGCAAAACCTGCGTATGCTTTTCTGCCTGTCACGCCATCTGAGATTTCCCTCTCCGTCACAAGCATTTCCTCGTAAGCGGGCATAATATTCTTATCATTATTTTTCCGCTCATCAAGATAACGGGCGGTAATCCTATTCCATGTCTGCTCCACAGTCATTCCTGAACCCATCAAAACAGCCATTTTGCTGACTATCTCCGGATATTCGAGCTGCAGTTGTATATTTCTATCCTTCTGCGCCGTCTTCTTTTTTTCCTTTTTCTCAAGCACCAGAAGAACTATAACAACAACTTCAAGCATGGCTATTTTAGCTGCAGTATTGCTTTTTTCCTGCGACCAGCTAAGCTTTACTCCATCTACCTCATCCGGCAGTGTGAGCTTTTTAGTCCCTGTCTTTGACATCTCACTGTCAATATGTCTGTTGATACCCTTTATGAGGCGCTCGCCTGCGTCCAGTTCATCCGGAAATACCACAAATGAGAAATCATACAGCTGTCTGTGTTCGCCACAGGAAAGCTCAACACTTGCGCTAATCAGCTTTCCCTGTTCATCATCAGTCTCCTCAAATGCCTCCTGGTTCACATCTCCATTAATATCAACCACATCATAGTCACTCAGTGTCCACTCTGCCTCCACAGCTCCTTGGGCATATGCTTCCTTCATATTTATATGTCCTCTGACCTGCTCTACACTCTGGCCTTTTTCGCAAAAGCTGTCGTCTATCTCTTTTTTTGCCTGTGTAAACAGCTCATTCGCCTGTTTATCCGAAGGCTGCTCCTCACTAACCTTCAGCTGATAGCTGTAATCCTCATCGAGTCCATCCGCATTTAGCACCAGGTCATATACTGCATCGCCGTCACCTGTATCATTGCGTATAAGTGTATTATCAGTTATAGCATTTGACGACATGTCCATGATAAAAGCAAAAACTAAAACTATAACAAATAATGCTGCTATTCTAAGCCTCTTTCCTCCCGTCATATGCCTATTCCTACCTGTAAAAATTTCTTTGCCAGTTTAATTGCCCCTGCATAGGCTAAAAGACAGGTACTCATAAAGATTACCCCGATCAGGTTTCCATATAGTGCAGACATATAATCTCTTGAAGACAGCTTTAAAAATGCCAAAAGAAATATCGGAATATAGTTCATAGTCTTTTGCTCAAGTCTTTTGGCAGAAACCGCAACCTCTATCTGTCGGTTGGTATCATACTTTGTCCACATCCTGTAAGTGGTAGACTCTATGATATCCACAAATCTGCCGCCGCTTCTCTTTGCAAATGAGAAAATATCAGAAAAATTGACTATATCCTCCAGACCGCTTCTATGAGCAAATTCTGACAGCACCGCCTCAAATGTCTGATTCATCTTTATCTGCCTGTTCATCTCCTGTATCTCAGACAGCATAATGGAATCATTCCCATACATGAGCTCCATCTCTTTTTCAGCCTCCTGCCATGCATTCTCCACAGAGTATCCGGCCAGCATATTCGAGCTCAATACCTTAAGTACATTCATAAACTCTTCATTTAGTTTTTCCTTTTGTCTTCTGACACCCTCCTGCCTGCACAGCTTTGCACAATACGCAAACACCGCCGGAAAAGCAATAACAACAATAGGACTGTCATAAAACAAATATGCGATAATCACTGTGGCAGCCATACTTTTTATGAAAACAATCCCCCAATCCTTTATGGACATGGAATATCTGCTGTAATCCATATAATCAAACCCTTCATAACTGTTCAGTAACATATATTCCTATACTGACAGCTACAGCCTTTCTTACTTTAAATGCCACATAACAGCCTATACACTAAGCCCTGCTGCCATAAGCTTGTCGGTGTGACAAAGTGTCCCTTCTTTCTTTAAAAAGCCCTGTATCCTCCCACTGTCCAAAACAGCGGTTTCCTCAAAACGATACAGCGTATGCAGCACAATTTCACCATCCATAAATCCATCCACCTCTGATATCTCAAGGACTCTCCTGCTTTTATCCCTCAGCCTGCCAAGCTGGACAATAATATCTATTCCGGATGCTATCTGCTGCCGTATCGCATTGAGTGGGAAATCCTGACCTTGAAGCACCATAGTCTCAATTCTTGAAATGATATCATGTGGTGAATTGGCATGGCCGGTGGACAACGAGCCGTCATGTCCTGTATTCATAGCCTGAAGCATATCAAGCGCCTCTGCACCTCTGCACTCGCCCACTATTATCCTGTCCGGTCTCATACGAAGAGCCGTCCTGATAAGATCTCTTATTGTAATTGGAGTAACCCCATCGGTATTTGCATTTCTGGTCTCAAGCCTTACTATATTTTTAGCTCCCAGAAGCTGCAGCTCCGCTGAGTCTTCAATTGTAATAATTCTCTCATCATCAGGAATATATTGTGACAGAGCATTCAGGAAGGTCGTTTTCCCGGAGCCTGTACCACCTGAAATAAATATATTGTATTTGGCCTGCGTCAGTATCTGTAGAAGCCTTGCCACCTCCGGCGAGAGAGCTTCTATCTCAACAAGCCTCTCCATGCTCATAGGATGCTCCGGAAACTTTCTGATTGATACAGCCGAGCCGCCTATAGATATGGGGTTTAGCACTATATTTACCCTGGAGCCGTCACTAAGCCTGGTATCAACTATCGGTGATGCCTGATTTACAACCCTGTTATGGCGTCCCACAATCTGCTGTATCACATCCTCCAGCTTCTCTTCCGATGAAAAATGACCCTTGAACCTTTGGATTCTTCCGGCTTTTTCATAGAATATATCATTGGGACCGTTTACCATAATTTCAGTCACATCCCTGTCATCCACCAGCTCCTGCAGCACATCAAGCTTACGAAGAGAGTTGAATATGGTGCGCTCAAGCTCAGCTCTATCCTTTATAGTCATTGGTCTGTCGCGTGCCTCTCTTGAAACCACGCTTCCGATTAAATCACATATTTCCTCATCACTCAGCTCTCTGGACAAATCCATTTCAGAAAGTATAATATCTCTTATTCTCTGTCCAAAATCATCCAGCACACGAAATCCCCCTGAGTCATGTTTCTTATGACATCTCCAAACTCATTCCACTTCCACAGCTCTACAAGCTTATCACATGTAGATACCGGTGTCGTGATGACCGGAGGCTCAATCAGCTTAATCCTCTCAACTACATTGCTTAAGCCTCTTTCAATCAGCTCCTCTGTAAACTCGTACTCTCTCCACTGGCTGATTCCGCCTTTTTTCTGTACCAGGTAGATATCACTGCATCTGCCAAGAATATCAAAAAAGCCCTTAAATCTTGTTCCCATATTGAGAACTATGCAGTCATAGTGCATTTCCTTGCCAAGCATCTGAAGCAGATTGTTGCATATTACCGTATTTATTTCACACAGACACTCTGTATTTTCAATCGGATATACATAATCCAGCTTATGCTTTCTTCCGATACAGCTGTTTATCCTGTTGGTCGAGTATCGTCCGGATTCGGCCATCACCAATAGCTCGTCCAGATTATGCTCCACACTCTGCTCAAGCATCCGCGATAATCCACTATTCTCCTGAAAATCCATAAGCAGTACCTTTTCATTTTCACTCAAAATAGAAGACAAAGTCATCGCAAAAGGCATCTGGTACTGATTATCAGCAAGTGAATACACGCTTATAAGCCTCGTCTGACCTATCAAAGAGCCCTCACTCTTAAGGTCTCTCACCTCACCGCCCACATGCTTTAAAATCTCTTCCACTATGCGGTTTACTTCCTGATATTTTTCCACAAAGTATATACCCTCCTCACTCTTAATAGGTGTTTCCTCAACAATCTGTATCAGTGGGATATACTTGTTATTCCACTGGTCAAGCTCACTTGAAAGCATGATATCTATCTCGCCCTCTAAGTGTTCCAGCTGCTCTCTCATGGTATACATATGTATCTCCAGCTGATCTTTATAATGATTCATGAAATAGCATGTCAGTCTGTCGCCATATTCTGAATCCTCAATATAAATTCCTAGTCTGATTTTTTTCATCTATGGTACTTTAACCCTCCTTCCATCACCTCATGCCGTAAACCCAGATATCTGCCATGGCTGTTCCCAAAAGCACGTATACCGCGAAACTAACAGCTTTCCCCTGTCCGCGGTACCGCATAAATCTGCCACACAGTATACCGTTTAAGTATAAAAATCCATCCCTCATACGCACAAAGAGCTCCTTTTTAAGCACCATACTTATGAGACCATATCCCGCTGCCGCCACAAAAGCGGCTGCCATGCACAAGGCGGTAAATCTTAAATTTGTAAATGCACATACTACTGAAAATAACTTGATATCCCCAGCTCCTAAAATGCCTGAAAGATATAAGAAATATAAAATGACAACCGGAAAAACTATATCTGGAAGAAACCAGATGATGCTCGCTACCTTGCCCCCCACTAAGCGAAATAGAAACGCACAACCAAGTCCCGTCAGAATCAGCCGGTTACTGATTCTATAATTTTTGAAATCCCCAATTGCTGCTACTGTAAGCAGTATATACAGCATGAGGTGTGATATTAATTTCACAATCACTGTATTTTCATCACCTCTCCTTTCGTGAGACGAATTATAACAACGCACTCCTGATTTTGTCTATAGCTTTTTTTAAAATAAATACTTTTTGTTAGTTATCCACAAAATGCAGCTAAACCCAACACATTAATCCACAGTCAAAACCTTGATTTTACTGGTTTTTCACATGTCAAAAGCACTTTTTACAAAATCTGTGAATAGAAGAAACTCTTTTGCTTATACTTGTATTAAGACTTATTTTGTTGGAGGAATTCATGAAATTATTTAAAGAAACGCCTGTAAATGACGGTTACAAGACCTTACAGGATGACATCAGGAAAACAACAGATGAACTTCAAATTGTATACACTAACCTGGAAAATGTGGTTGAACCCGATTTAATTGACTACTACATCTATCAGGCCAAGGCTGTTTCCATGCGGTATAAATTTCTATTAAACTGTGCCAAGCGGCTTAATGAGGTTTAATGAGGCTTAATGAACTAAAAAAGAGGCCTCCTACGCAAGGAAGCCCCTGTTATCATCGTTTATAAAGCTCTCTGTGAGCCTGCCCTTTCCATAGGTCATGCCCGCATAGACCTTCTGCGCATTGTCCATAAGCGGAGCCGATTTGTCATCGGCAGCTGCTGTTTCAAAGCTGTTTCTGAGCTTTTTCATAATGACGTCGGCCTCATCCACCACCGACACATCAAGTGAGTAAAGCACTGTGGAAAAAAGCCTCTTGCAGTATGAGTACAGTGGATAAAGCTGTCCTGCGAGAGGATACTTAAAGTCAAGTGCCCCCATCAGCTCATCAAGTGCCGCCTGTACATCCGACACGCCCTTTCTCAAGGCTTCCCTGTCCTCTGACACGAGGGCCTTTTTTACATCATCTGAAAAACCAAAATATATATCATACATAACAAGCACGAGTCCGCCATTGTTGCACGCACAAAGTCTTCTGGTGAGCTCCTGCTTCAATTCATTTTTCATTGCTTATTACCTCGACAATAGTGAAAGTACCTGCTGTGGCAGGTCATTTGCCTGAGACAGCACTGAGATTCCGGCCTGATCGAGAATATTCTGTGCTGCGTATTCCGTCATCTCGGTTGCCATGTCGGTATCCATGATATTGGAATATGCACCGGTCATGTTCTCAGAAGTCTCAGAAAGACTGCTCTCAGCAGATTCCAGACGGTTTTGGAAGGCTCCTATCCTTGACCGCACACCTGAGACATACTCTATCGCCTCATCAAGTGTGGACATTGCCTTGTCTGCACCACCCTTTACAGTCACATCTACCGTATCCAGATAAAGTGTCTGCGATGATACCTCCGGTATCCTGATTTTCATCTCCTGGCCCTCGTTTGCACCAATCTGCACAGCCATATTTCCGATATCTGAAATATCTATCTGCAGATTGCTGCTTCCCGCTGTCATATCCATATCACTGCTCAGTAGAAAATCCATTGAAAATCCACTGTTTCCTACCACATATACACGGTTACCGTCGGCTCTTATTGTCTTGTCCGACAGATTTTCTCCGCCTGTAACCACGGCATCCTTACCGTTACTTTTGAGCTGCATATTTCCACTTCCATCGTCAGCATTCTCATAGCCTGCACCTGCCAGAGCCTTAAGCGATGAAGAAAGAGATATATTTACTGTGCTGTCGCTGCCATACTCATTTGATAAAAAGCTGATGCTATCACCATTCACCTGCATAGTAGTACCGGCTGTGGTCGCTGCCTTCTGCAACGCCTGAATATACTCATCCTGAGTCATATCTGCCTTCACAGCCACACTTACACCGTTTATGGAAATCGTTCCCTCTGCGTCTGGCTTTGTGGCAGACGCGAGACTTCCTGTTGCCTGTGTTGCGAGCGAATTTACTGTAAGCTCATATTTATCTGATGCCACATTGTCTGAGAAATTGATTCTGGTAATATAGCTGTTCACCTGAGTCATATTGCCGTTTGCATCCTTCTGCCTTACATAGACGCGTGTATCACTCGAACCATCGAGCAGTGACTTTGTATTGTACTCCGTATCGCCCGATATACGGTCCACCTCCTTGGTGAGCTCATCTATCTCTGACTGCAAAGCCTTTTTATCATTCTCAGAATATGTATCTGAGGCGCCCTGTACCGCAAGCTCCCTGATTCTCTGGAGCATGCTGCTTACCTCACCAAGTGCTCCGTCTGCTATTTTCATGACATTCTGCGCATCTGACGAATTTGATTTTGCCTGGTCAAGCGCTTCTATCTGCGCCTTCATCTTGTTGGAGATAGCCATTCCTGCCGGATTGTCCTCAGCTGAATTTATCTTGTAGCCGCTTGAAAGCCTTTTCATAGACTTTGATAATCTGTTTTCTGTACCGAGGAGCTGCTTATTTGCCCTGACAGCACTCATATTCCTGTTTATTTTCATGTGTTTTCCTTTCCTGATAATTTCTCAGGCATCCTTGCTGTAATATTAACATTCCGTTGTCTAATAAGTATATCGAACTACTCAAAAAAAATCTTTATAGTATAATTTGCAATTAAATGCAAATCGTATTATAATAGGCACATTAAAAGACTAATAGGAGGAAACAATAATGGCTAGAGTTACTAAGGACACTATGATTGGTGATCTTCTTCAGATTGACCAGAACGTGGCACCATTACTTTTAAATATCGGCATGCACTGTCTCGGATGCCCATCATCACAGATGGAGACAATCGAAGAGGCTGCTATGGTTCACGGACTTGACCCGGATGATCTTGTCGTTGAAATCAACACATTCATCGATCACGACCTCGGTTAATTTACGAAAAGACGGCTTGCTTATGCAGGCCGTCTTTTATTTGCAATCAATATTCTGTTAAAGTACTGCCAGCGTCTGGATGGCAGCTTCTTCAATAATCACATTACCATGCTCCTTGAAAAATGCTTCATTGGCAGGCACATAGTTCTTCTGATATGCGTACTCTGAAATAATATTGCACACTTTGTTGAATTCCTTCGGTGTATGCTCACTCTTGTGGGCCACAAGATAATACTTATTGCTTGAAGCGTCGCGGTATAAGTCATTTCTGCCGCTGTAAAAGCCGTCAAGCACATGCGAAATCCTGCGCACATCATCAAATTTATCAAAAACAAACAGCTTGACTACGTCAGCCTCAGCCTGTTCTTCTGTAATATCATCAGTGCCCTGCTCACTGTCAGCTGTCTTCTCATTTTCCTTCTTGATACGCTCAAACAGCTCCAAAATATCAGCAGCTCCCTTTATCACCGGAGGCTGTCCTGCATTTCCTAAGTCCGTAAAGTCGTCATCTGCCTCTGAAAACTTTGAAAATCTGGTGTCAAGCTCATCCGGATATTCAACCTTTGTGATGATAAGCGCTATAGACTCTGATGGCAGTGGAATTGCCTCCACCATGAGTGGAATATCATTTGTTTCAAAGCCAAACTCGTAATTGGCCTGCTCTACCATATCTTTAAAAAGGCTTTTCGCCTTCGCTGATCCATATGCCAGTTCGCTTATTTTTATATGTCTGTCCTCGAGATCCTCTCTGGTAAGAGTACAGCGGATCTGATTATCATTTACCTTCTCAATTTTCATATTTTTCACATCCTTTTCCGAAAATATCCGTGTAAATCGTAAAACTATTATAATAAACACCGGTCATATTGTAAAGCGCGAGGCCTATTAAAAAAAAATAAAAAAAGTGTTGCAATTATTTTACAGGTATGTTATAAGTTATCCATGAGATGTGCGCTCGACCCAAAAGGAGCGTATGAAAAATACAAATCAATCTTTGTTTGACAAATATGAGATGATTAAAGATCTCGGAACCGGCAGCTCCGGTAGCGTTACGCTTGTCAGACACATATCTATGGATCAGGAGAGAGCTCTAAAGAAAGTTCCTAAAGCTTCTGCTTTCGCCGAATCCGCATTATCAGAAGCAAGACTACTCAAGTCTCTTGAGCATCCGTCTATACCACGTATATTTGACTTCGAAGAGGACAATGCTTTTTACTATATCGTCGAGGAATATATCGACGGCGAGACATTAGATTCATTTTTGCTTCATCAACAGTTAATTTCCCCAGGTTTATTTTTTAATATTTGTGAACAATTATGCAATGTTTTTATCTATCTGCATACACAGATATCTACTCCCATTATTTACAGGGACCTTAAACCGGAGCATATTATAGTATGCCACAATAAGCTTAAGCTTATCGATTTTGGCGTATCGGCATATGTTATCCAGGATGGAAATAACTTCAATCGCTATGGGAATATAGAATTCTCTGCCCCCGAATGCTTTACCGATGATACAATTACACCGGCGGCAGACATTTACAGCTTAGGTCAGCTTCTGCAGTATATACTGACCTTTACCCCAGACAGCTTTTCCCATAAGTTTCAGCATATTATCCAAAAAGCAACAACATCTGATGCATCACTGCGTTACGTGACTGTCGCAGAGCTATATCAGGAAATACAGGAAATTCAAAAATTAACCGGTCAGCCACATCTCATACACAAAATAGCAGTTTTAGGCAGTCACAGAGGCTGCGGCTCCACCCACGTGGCCGTTTCACTCACCTGCGAACTCAATATCCTTGGATATCATGGTATCTACATAGACTCAGCAAAAAGCGTACTTTGCCATGGTAATCACGACGGACTGCAGATTTTTAAGCAGAAAAACGGATATTATTATTACAAAAGCTTTCAGGGCATACCCGACTACAGTGACGGTATACAGTTTAATATTCCAAAGGATGCTATACAGATATACGACCTTGGCACTGATGTGTGCAACGAGAAAATATATGACATGGATCTCGTATTATATGTATGTAACGGCAGCTTTTGGCACCTGAATGATATCTACAGGAATCATTCTATTATCAAAAAAATGACAGCTTCCCTGAGTGTTATATGTAATATGTGCAGCAGACAGGATGCCTCTGCGATTGCGACACTACTTAATTGCAGTGTTTATCACTTTCCTTATGACAGCGATATGTTTAAGAGCTCAGTTCAAAAGGAAACGCTGATTCAAAAGCTGTTAGAACTAAAGGGAGGAGCATCACTATCAGACACTTTAAAAGGATATTTAAGAAAGTCCATTCTGCACCACAGTTAGTTGGGGTCTGTGGCAGCGTTCACAATGTAGGCACAACACATATAAGCCTTGCTCTTTGTAATTATATGAGCAATAAATGCATGTATAGAACCGCCTATGTTGAGCTGAATGGTACACACGAAATTCTTTCACTGTCAAAGACAGCAGACGAAAAGGTTTTTACTTATAAGAATGTAGATTTCTTTCCTCACGCAGTCATGTCCACACTAACTGAGATTTTAAACATGAGATACGAGCGTGTGATTATTGATTTCGGCATACTTAATCCAAACACCTTAAAGGAATTTATGAGGTGTGACGTAAGAATCGCTGTGTGTACAATAAGTAAATGGAACCGGGGCGCTTTGAACAGAATTATCGAGCTATTCAATTCAAACAAAATAACTGATTCAGAAAGCGTAAAAATATTGTTTAATCTCGTGGAAAAGAAAAAGACAATTAACCATAAACATTTTAAGTATCCGGTGGTAGGCTTTCCTTACTTAGAGGACCCGTTCCTCATCAATACCAGCCTGTTTGGCACTCTGGATAAGATATCAGAAAGGAATTAATATCACGATGCAAAATGACATCTTTAACCAGCTGTTTATCAATTTTATGTCCGAAGCCTTCGGAGGGCTTATACTTTTAATGCCACAGAGCGCTTCATGACATAGGGCCATTTGTTACTTATCAGTTTTTACTCATAATCATTATATATAGACGGAGGTATTTTTATAGAAGAATAAACTATATTTATATATTGGAATTTTTACAGATATTTTATCAAATTAAACGAAACTAAAAATCAGCAATTAAATTGGGTGTGGAAAGCTCCGGAAATATCAATTTCTATAAACTGTCAATAATTAATGATTAATATCATTTTTTCTCAATTATACAAGAAATCGATGTCAGCATATTTTTGGTTCTTTACCCCGTTTAAATGCAAAAAAGACAACCAAAAGACATATTTTAAAAAGAAAGCTATGTGCGCGGGGGAAGCTTTTGCTCCTTCCGCGCCAAAATGCATAAACAAATTTCTTAATTTATTACAAATTTATTTCATATTATTTGAATATGCTTTTTCACAATGGTATAATTAGCTTAAGCAATTTCGACACCAAATAATAGGAAAGGATTTTTACACATGAAAAAGAAATTATTGCCTGCACTTATAGTAACCGGACTTATTATCCTCGTTGTAATAATAATGGGTATAACTGCTCTTATCAATAAATACACCCCTACGAAAAAAAGACAGAGGATCTTAAAGAGTATTTCAATATCTCTTCTGATGATGAGGCTGCTCTCATTGTAGATAATGAGCTATCCGATTACAAGGCTAAAATAATAGATAAAAAAATATACGTTGATTACAAATTTGTTCACGACTCATTAAATTCCAGATTTTACTGGGATGCAAATGAGAATGTGCTTCTTTACACAACCGCATCTGATATCATCTCAGCGGCGGCTGACAGCAATAGCTACAGTGTCACCAAGCAGACCAATGACTTTGGCTATCCGATTGTGAAAGCCACCTCTGACTCTGCGCTTATCGCTTTAGACTATGTAAAACAGTACTCCAATATCACCTTTAAGTCATATGATGACCCGGCACGCATCGTCATCACAAGCAAATGGGATGAAATAGACAGTGCCACTGTAAACAAGTCTACCCAGGTCCGCGTGAAGGGCGGCATAAAGAGCCCTATTCTAAAAGAGGTGAAAAAGGATGACAATATTACTATTCTTGATTCCGGTGACAAATGGGATAAGGTTGCCACTGAGGATGGTGTTATTGGATATATAAAGAGCAAGGCTCTGTCCGAGAGCAAAAAAAATAAGCTTACGAATCCTGACTATGAGGAAGAGACCTTTACGCATATCAAGAAGGATAAGGATATCTGTCTTGCCTGGAATCAGGTAACAAGCCAGTCAGCAAACAGTAAAGTGCCCCAGGTAATTTCATCAACCAAGGGCATAAATGTAATGTCACCAACTTGGTTTTATTTAAATGACAATAACGGTAATCTGGCAGATATAGCAAGCAAGGATTATGTCAGCTACTGCCATTCCCAGGGCATCGAGGTATGGGGACTGTTCAGCAACTTTGAAAATACTGATGTAGATGCAGCATATGTGCTCACACATACATCCACGAGAACTACCCTGATCAATCAGATTATGTCGGCTGCATTTAACTATGAGCTTGATGGTGTAAATATTGACTTTGAAAATATCACAGAAGCAGCATATGGAGACTCTTACATCGAGTTTATCAGAGAGCTCGCCATAAAGTGTCACAATAACGGTATATCACTTTCAGTTGACGTCACAGTACCTGCCAGCTTCAACAAGTTCTTCAATCGCTCTGATATGGCAAACTTTGCCGATTATATTGTGATTATGGGATACGATGAACACTATAAGGGCTCTGATGCCGGCTCAGTTTCTTCCATTCCGTGGGTAACTGAGGGTGTTGAATCCACTCTGAAGGAGGTTCCCGCTGACCAGATTATTCTCGGCATGCCTTTTTATACCAGAATATGGGAGCTCACTCCAAAGGAGGACGATGATGCCGTAACAGATACCGAGGATCAGTCAAAGTACACTGTTGCCTCACAGGTATATAGTATGGACGCAGCTGCAGCACAGCTTGCCACAAACAATGCCACTGCTGCTCTTGATGAGGAATCCGGTCAGAACTACGCTGAGTGGTCTGTATCCAACAAGCTGTACAAGGTATGGCTCGAGGACACTACATCTTTAGAGAAAAGGCTCAAGCTCGTCGACGACAATAAGCTCGCCGGTGCAGCATTCTGGAAGCTTGGCTTTGAGAATTCATCTGTCTGGGATACTGTTATCAAATATCTGAACTGATTGCTTAAGGCTTACTGAAAGAGGCCGTACCTTTACAGCTACAGTCTAACTCAGTACCTTTTATAGGTTATAAATGATATCAGCCAATCATATAATATACAAACACACCCGATGCCTCCTATGTGCATCGGGTTTTTTATAGGTATCTTATATGAAAAAATATATGTACATTATTAAGAAAAACAAATACTGTCTTATTTTAGCTCTCTTTATTCTGTCCTTCTACCTCGGAAGAGGTGTCTGCGCTCTTGCAAAAAATACCGGCAAAAACACTAATTCAACTGTTATTGTAATAGACCCTGGCCATGGTGGAAGTGATCCCGGTAAGATTTCCACCTCCGGCGTCATGGAAAAGGATGTCAACCTCAGTATTGCAATGGCTCTTAAACAGCTGTTTGAAAACAGAGGCTTTACTGTTGTCATGACCAGAACCACCGACTGCGACCTCGCCCCGGATAATTCCAAGCATCCAAAGACAGATGATCTCACAAAGAGAACTGCCCTGATGTCTAAAAGCAATGTGGCAGTCAGCATCAGTATCCATCAAAACAGCTTTGAGGACAGTTCAAGCTGCGGTCCACAGGTATTCTATTATGAAGCCTCTGATGCAGGAAAAGAGCTCGCATCCTCTGTTCTTGGAGCTTTAAACACTTCTCTTTGTGTCGCAAAGCCACGAAGCATTAAGCCCAATAAAGAATACTTTATACTAAAAAATCCACATCCCCGACCGTAATCGTAGAATGTGGATTCTTGAGTAATCCTGCTGAGACACTTCTTCTTACTGACAAAAACTATCAGGATGACCTGGCACATGCAATATATATCGGTGTTACAGACTATCTTGCGCAATCACCCTCTGGACATTTACAATAAACTGCTCTGCGATGTGATATAGTCTGGTTGTCTGGACACTTTCACTGCCATCAAGCTGCTTTTTAGTCTCATTATCTGACATCTTAGACTCTTTTGCAGATATATCATGCTCCAGTGCCACATCTATGCGCACACGCTGTTCACCATCACTTATTCCTGCCTCAAACATAGTGATATTGTCTTCAAACAGCTTTTTAGTCTGCTCATCGTCTGTGACTATCATAGCAGATACTGAGTTTTCCTTTGCCTCAAAATATGCAGCTACCCTGCCGCATTTTTTATCCTCAAGGAATATGTCAACCAGTCCCTTTTTATCTTCACCTCTTACTATGCGAAGCTTCATCCCTGTGACCCCGTCAGCAGTCTCTATTGGTACAATATAGTTTTCCTGTCTCGACATATTTGAAGCTATCCTTAGCTGACTGCATAATAACTTCATCTGTCTGAGGTCTATTGAACCGGTGTGCCTATCCTCTATAATCATCGAATCCATAACATGCTCTGCTGTATCAGCCAGCGTTTCCTGCGCCTGCGCAAGCTCCTTTGGATTTTTGACCGACTCCGAAAACCGTCTGAGAGTCTCATCCAAAAGAGCCCTTGCCGTAGCACTGTCTCCACGCTTCCAGAGATTTCTTACTGCCTCTGACGGATTTTTCATTAGCCGTGACGCAGCCATGAGGTTTACCGCGGTTGTTTTTACATCATATTTCTCTAGAAAAGCATATACGTTCTCAGGCACCGAAACTGCCTGATTGAACTGTCTTAGCTGTTCTGTGGCATATTGCTCTGACAGTGCGTTATCCTCGTTGGCCTCATATACAGCCTGCCTTAGCTGCTCCGGAGTCATATCAAGCCAGCTGTCATACTGCACAAACTCCATTTTCTCAGGTGAAAGTGTATCAAGCACATCCCTTAGGCAGTTTGTATGATATGCGCTTTCTATCTGTGAGTCAATTTTAATGCCCCTGCTTACACTGTCCACTCCGGCAAAGGTATCGTCCACCTTATAGTCCATGGCACTCTTTCCTCGTACCCGGACCGCTGTAAGCAGATTTTTCATTGTAATATCTGCTCCCTGATTAACAAGTGAGCCTATCACAGCACCATCTGACTGCTCCACCTGTGAAATAAGCCTGTATATGCCTATATACGAGTCTCTTTCCTCCTCTGAGATTTCATTTTTCTTTTCAAGCTTCCAGAGAAACTCGCTGAATTTCTCATCCCTTTCGTCAGGATTTTCTGATTTTATCCGTCTGGCAGTGTCACTTATGTCACTCATGCTCATATCAAGCGGTGATATGCCTCTTTTTATCATCTCAATCGTCACCGCCGGTGTCATATCGCTGAATGCTCTCTGCACCTGCTCATCTACAGACTTTATTTGCTTTATATTGTCCTCTGTGATCTCGGTACTGTTGTACGCAAGTATCCGCACAGCCCTGCGATTGCTTTCAGATGTATCTATCTGAAGCTCTTTAAGTATATCATCCACATTCTGAAATGCTTTTGATATACTGTCTCCCATATCTGCCCGCGGTGATGTCATAAGAGTCTCATATCCTGAGGCTGCTGCTTCTAATGACTGCTTCATTGCTTTGCCTGCTGTATACAGCTCATACACAGTGTCATCAGCGGATTCCAGGGTCAGTACATAAGCCGGCTGCTGCTTCAGCTGATTGAAAATATCACATACATTATTGTACATACGTACCCTATCATCAGATGCCTCTACACTGCTCTCACCAAACAGCGCTCCGTAGTATTTATTTTCCTGCTGCTTAAGCAGCTCCACTACACGTTCAATAGGCTCTGTGTCTATTGAAACTCCTTTTTTTATGAGTGAAAGGTTGGCTTCTGCTGTCATGGAAAGTCTCGCTTCCTCAAGCTTTCTTTGAGCTGTCACAAGCCTTGCTTCCCGGCTGTCTGTAATCTGATTATCCGCAGCTTTATTCGCTGAGGCTTGCGATGCTGCACTATCCTTGCCCCTTGCAGCTATAAGCTTTGACAGATTCTCTATCGTGACAGGTATGTTATCTGACTCTAATGTGACAATGTCATCTGCAGTCGCCTCACCTAATACATCACAGGCTTTCTTTGCCATGTCAAATGTCAGACCATCTTGTGACATAGTGGCATCTGTAGCCTTTTTTCCCATTGCCAGTGCTTCTGTCACTGCCCTTGCATAAAAATCACTGCTCACATTTTCTCCTGCTGCGGTAATGCCGTCTATCTGATTCGCAAGCAGCACATTGTCAGGTGTAACGGCTATATCTTCATCTATCAGCCATCTGCACTGATTCAGATTCTCATCACTACTGTCTATATGAGCTTCCTCTAATATCTGTTTAAGCTGTGGCTTAAGCTCATCAAACAGCTCATCTGATATCTCCGTCATTTTGGTTTTCTGCCTGTAATCTTGTACCTGACTGCTGCTGTACGTAGCCTTGTATACATTGGAAACCGTCGGATTCATGTTATTTCTGACCAAATATGCCTTTGTCTCATTGGATATATTTGTAAGGCTCTTTGCCCGGTCTATGGCATCTGTACCTGCCTTTATATTGTCATCTGTAGCAGGAATATCATATGCTTTCATCTGATTGACAAGCATGGCCGCTTCAGTCTGGCTTCCCGTGATGTCTGTAAGCTGCTCCCTGCTCAGATCATCTCCATATATGGATATATCTACACCTGCCTTTGCCAGCACTGCTTTTATCTTATCGGTCTCAGTGACAATGACATCGTATCCGTCATCCTTTGCAGCTTTGTAATCATCACTCGTGGTGGTGCTTGCAGTGACAATCATATCATTTCGCCTGTTTTCTGAGGTCTGATTCATATCATTTAGCAGATTTTCTGCCATATCTGTGCCATCGTTGTTCCCGGCTTCGTTTTTAGCCTGTGGTCTTGCATATATCGTATCCGACATATCAACAGAGTTTGACGAACCGACAACAGCCGCCTTTTTTGACATATTGTCACTGCTGTCTGTCTTTATGTAGTCTGACACACGCATACCCGCTGTCATGTCATTTATGGTTTTTGTGTCCGTATTTTTCGTATCTGTGCTTTTATTAATCAAATTCTCTATCTGCATATTTCCTGCTCCGTGACCTGCATATATACCATCTCTGCAGCCTTTATTTATGGATATTCATACCTCGTATTTTTTATCCAACTGTTCAGAGCCACCTTGAGAACAAGAAAATCTGCTGCTTACATGCAAGCATGACGCATCAGTTTTTTTGTTCTCAGTGGTTCTGAATAGTTATCTTTTTATTTTATATCGACATATAATACGCAAAAATAAAGACCGCGCCTTAAATTGGCGCGGTCCTTTACCCTGCTATTTACCGGTATATTAGTATTTAAATACAGCAACTCCGTAAGGCGCAAGTGGATAAGCAAATGAAAATGGTCTGCCGTCACACTCTGATTTGACTGCCTTATAGTCCAGCTTCTTATATGACTGTTTTGCTGCCTTGCCTCTGCCCTTTGCAGCCTTCTTTACAGGCTCTTGTACCGTTTTGCCGGTAAACTTAGGATCCTCACTATCTAAAACGAGCTGATATGTCTTGCGCTTTGGCACTCCGACTCTGTAATCAGGTCTCTCTACCGGTGTGAAATTGATGACAAAGAGCATATTATTCTTGCCATCCTTGCTCTTTCTGATAAAGCTGAAGATGCTTCTGTCTGCATCGTTTGCATTTATCCATTCAAAGCCTTCCCAGCTTGAATCCAGCTCATACAGACAGCGGTTTCTCCTATAGAGGTGAAGCAGCTCCTTTACCCAGTTCTGGATCTTTTTATGCTCCGGATTCTCAAGCAGATACCAGTCGAGTTCTCTTTCCTCACTCCACTCCTGCTTCTGTGCAAACTCCTGTCCCATGAAAAGAAGCTTCTTTCCACAGTGTCCCATCATAAATGCATATCCTGCCATGAGGTTCTTGAATTTATCCCCTTCTAAGCCCGGCATTTTGTTGAGCATAGAACACTTCAGATGTACCACCTCATCATGTGACAGTACCAGAATATATTTCTCACTCTCATTATAGCTCATCGCAAATGTCATCTTGTTGTGGTTATTTTTACGGAAATATGGATCCAGCTTCATATAATCAAGGAAGTCATGCATCCATCCCATGTTCCATTTGTAGCTGAAGTTCAGTCCGTCTTCCTCTACCTTGCCTGTTACCTTTGGCCATGCGGTAGACTCTTCGGCTATCATTACAGTTCCGTGATTTCTTCCAAGTATGAGTGTATTGATATGCTTGAAAAACTCTACTGCCTCGAGGTTCTTATTGCCTCCAAATTTGTTTGGCACCCACTGTCCGTCGTTCTTTCCATAGTCAAGATAAAGCATTGACGCAACTGCATCCACACGGAGTCCGTCTACGTGGTAATTTTCTATCCACATAAGTGCACTTCCGATAAGGAAGTTCTTTACTTCATTCTTACCGTAGTCAAATATCTTTGTGCCCCAGTCGGGATGCTCTCCCTTTCTTGGGTCTGCATACTCATATGTGGCTGTTCCGTCGAAATTGGCAAGTCCATGCGCATCCTTTGGGAAATGTGCAGGTACCCAGTCGAGGATTACTCCGATATTATTTTTATGGCACTGATCAACAAAGTATGCAAAATCCTCAGGCTCTCCATACCTCGATGTAGGTGCATAGTAGCCTGTCACCTGATATCCCCATGAGCCATCAAACGGATACTCTGAAATACCCATAAGCTCAATATGTGTATATCCCATAGTTTTTACATAGGATATGAGTGATTTTGCAAGCTCCCTGTATGTATAAAAGCCCTCATCATCCCTGCCCGGATGTCTCATCCATGAGCCCGGATGGCACTCATATATAGCCATAGGTGAAGAATATACATCAGCATCTGACTTTGCTGCTCTCTTATCCATCCACTCTTTGTCAGTCCATGTGAAGTGCTCGATATCTGTGATGATTGACGCTGTTCCCGGACGAAGCTCTGCGTAGTTTGCATATGGATCCGCCTTGTACAGCTTATCACCCTGTTCAGTGACTATAATAAACTTATACATCTGACCCTTTTGCGCTCCCGGTACAAAAAGCTCATACACTCCCATGGTTTCCGGCTCTACACGCTTCATCTCATGACTGGTCTCATTCCAGTCGTTAAACTCACCAAACACGTATACTTCCCTCGCATGTGGCGCCCAGACGTCAAAGCACACTCCTTTTTTTCCTTTACGCTCAGCTAAGTGAGCACCCATCTTCTTGTAGATATCATAGTGTGTTGCCTGTCCAAACAGGTAACAATCCATTTCTGTAAAATTACACATATATATACCCCCATAAGTATTTATTTTTCCCTGAAATGATCCTCTTTGAGTACAATTCGGTCATCATCTGTATATCGCCTGGCTGTCAGAATACTTATAGCCTTCTTAAGTCCGCTGTGAGCCTCCCTGTCTATAGCCTCGTCAATTATATCCTTGACCTCTGTCAGAGTGGTAGCCTGGTCTATCCTCTCAATATTGCTGATTCTGTTATGCAATGCCAGAATAGCCATCTCATCTATCTTGTACCCAAGCTCTGCAGAGTACGATTTGGCAAACAATACGAGTTCATCATTTGTAAAAATAGGGACCGATATCTTTTCCGTGAACTTGGATGCAAAGCCCTCATCCATTGAGAGAGCCTTCTTTATACCCTTTGATGTATCCTCAAGTATATAGAGTGTTCCTGTAATATCATGCTCCATCAAAAATGATAGCTGGGCAGCTATGCTGCGGTCGATATCACCGGCTCTTTCTATGATGAGACAGCCTCCTGTTATCTTTCTGACTACCTGCTGCACATCCTTTTTATTGAGTGCGGCAGCATCAATCTTGCCCATCTTTCCTGTGAGCTGTTCACCATCTTTTTGTAATACCTTTATAAAGCTTGTAGCAAGCATTGTCTTTCCGCAACCCTGCTCTCCCTGTATAATGAGGTTGCCTGTGGATGCGTTTTCTTTCCTGTTGAAATGATCAAGCACTGCATTATATGCCTTGCAGATCTGATCCTCCATACCCTTTACCGGTATGAAATATGAAAATATAGCTTTCTGTTCGCTTGTAAGCTCTTTTATATGTTTTGTTTCTTTCAATTTCGAGTCATCTTCTTCGCTGTCTAAATCCTCCGGCAATGAAATATCCGGCATTTTTCTTGTCTTAGCCATATCCAGCTTCTTCTCCAGTCCCGGATTCTTTGCTGTCATCTTGGCTATTTCCTGCTCGATAAATGATGTCACATGATCAAAATCTCTCTTCTCAGAAACGTTTTCTTCCTCCTGTGAAGCCTCTTCATCTGATGTATCATCATCGACATTTAACATATCATCTGTTATTTCAGGCATCATGGTAGTCGGCTGCGTGAGTATCTCGTCTTTCTCAGACTCCTCTGCCATAATTATATCCTCCGGCTCTCCAACCGGTTCCTTGACTTCATCTGCAGCATCTTCAGGTGCTTCCTGCGGCTCCTGCACTTCGTCTATAGCCTCTTCAGGTGCTTCCTGCGACTCCTGTACTTCGTCTATAGTATCTTCCGGTGCTTCCTGCGGCTCCGGTGCTTCGTCTATAGTATCTTCCGGTGCTTCCTGCGGCTCCTGTACTTCATCCACAGTCTCATCTGCATAAAGCTCCTGCATATCCGGTTTCTGCTCTTCTTCAGGCTCCTTCACGGCATCTTTCTGCTCTATAATATCAACCGGGACCTTCAAATACTCCTCCTCAAGAAGTTCCTTCGGAGTGACACCTGCATCCAGCTTTGGAATGACATCATTTAGTCTCTCCATGATGTCTCCTGCCTCCTGAAGTGCTCTTGCCTTAGCTGACTCAAGTTTCTGCTGCTCAGCCTCTTTAAGTGCAATTTCAGCCGCATGTCTGGTCTTTTCCCATTCTTCAAGCACATCCTGTATAGACATCTGTCCTGTAATCTGATGCTCAAGCTGAGTCTTTTCACTCATGACCATAGACATCTGTCCGTCAGCGTCTTCACCCAAAAGCTCTTTGAAATTCAACTTAAGTGAACCATCTATCTCTTCATCTGTAGCGATATGCTCTGTCTCTTCCGGCTGCTGTACATACTCTTCCTGCTCCTTTTCGAGCTTGAGATAAGGAATATCCTCAACTATCTTTTTGATGGTATCCATCGTATCAGCAACTTCATTCTTGCCCTTGGCCTCCATGATCTGCTGCATACCCTTGGCAATCTCCTGCTGTAAATTTACAGTATTGAACTTCTCCTGATTTACAGTAATCTGCGGAATAGTTACGTCATCATGCACTATCTCTCCGCCCTTTACCATCTCCATGGCACCTATCTCAGTGACCTCAGCCTCATCCTTTATCTTAGCCGGCTTTTCCTTCTCTGCCTTGAATCGTCTGTACTTTTCCTCCTGAGCCTTGGTAAGTGGCTGATAAAGCATCTTAAGCTCCAGCGCACGCTCCACATATGGTCCGTCTCCGAACCACAGAATGAGCTCATCGCAGGCATCTATACACTTATCGGCTTTTCCGGCCTTGTGGTATAGATATGCAAGCTCATATGCCCACTCCTCAGTGTATTCTTCATCCTTGTACTCTTCAAGAATAGTGATAAGCTCATCAAATGAAGCTCCCTGCCCTTTTTTGATGGCATATCTTAATACATACTTCATATCATCATGAGGCGCTATCTCAACAAACTCATCATAATACTCTGTAGCAGCATCATAATCACCCATCTTGATGGCGACCTCAGCCAGTCTGTATATAATCATCCTGCCGATTGGTGAACGGTCATAGGCCATTAAAAGTATGTCCCTTGCATCCTGGTATCTTTCGGCCTTCTCGTAGATTTCGCCGATTTTAACGAGTGTATTTACATTTTTAATTTTGTTCCAATTTATGCTATCCGCAATCTCTGCTGCGCTCATATAGCCCTCCTCGGCGCTTAGGGCTTTTATCTGATCCAGCTTGAGATTGTATTCGTATTTATCCACTTATTTCACCTACTCGTATTTAAGCTTATTATTTTTGGTATCTACGCCTGTTGTCTTTGTATAATCCCTTGTGTCCTCAGGAAGCTTCTTTTTCCTGAGAGCATAATTAACAACTCTTTTCACAATATAGTATATCACAGCAAAGGTTGGAACACCAAGTAACATTCCAAGAAAACCAAACATTCCTCCGCCGATTAGTATGGCAAACATAACCCAGAAGGTCGAAAGACCGGTAGATGAGCCAAGTATCTTAGGCCCTATTATATTGCCATCCACCTGCTGCAGCACGACAATAAATATCAGAAGATAAAGCGCATGCCACGGACTCTGAATTACTACTATGAGTAACGATGGAATTGCACCGATAAACGGTCCGAATACCGGAATCACATTTGTGACGCCGATAATCACTGCAACGAGCACCGATGATGGAATCCTTAAAATCAGACATCCGAAATATGCAATCACACCTATAATCAGTGAATCTATAATCTTACCGCTTATGAAGCCTCCAAAAATCTCATTTGTCTTTCTGATCGTCTCAATGATGATATTGCCTGTCTTTGGCTTGCAGACAGCATATATTATCTTTTTGCTCTGTCCTGCGAGAGTCTCCTGAATACTCATCACATAGACCATCACGATTATTCCGATAATAAAATTAAATAAGCCTCTGACTACCGAAATCACACCGGTTGTAATCTGTGCAACATACTTCTGTGCCTCAGGAATCAGCTTTTCTGTGGCATAATCCTCAATGTAGTCGGTTGCATTCTGTAAACCTGTGCTCGCGAGCTCAGCAATTTTGCTGTCCCCGAAATTGCCGTTCTTTATCATGTTGATGAATGCCGCAACATCATTTGGCAGTGTCTTCATAAGTCCTGATATACTTGCTATGACAGAAGGCACAATAGCCGCAATGAGGAGCGAAATAATCGCTACAAGAATAATAACCGAGCCTGTGATTGCAAGAGCTCTTGAAACCTTTCGCAGCTTGCTTTCGCTTTTCATCTTTTTGGAAAGAAGCTTTTTAAAGCATCTTTCCAGCCACAGCATGACAGGATTCATCAGGTATGCAAGCACAAGTCCCATTATAATAGGCATTGCTGCCGCAAGCAGCTTGCTCCATATGCCTGCAAAGCCCTCAAATCTGTACAGTGCAAAGAAAAACAGTATACAGACTGCAAACGTGACAAATACCATGACACCTATTCTGATCAGATGTGGCCATTCCTCACGCCCCGGGTGCGAATTCTGCTTCGCACCCTTATCTGCATTTATCTCAATGTTTGATTTTTTACCAGCTTTTCCGGTTTCTTCCATCGGATTAAACTCTCCTTATTTACGATTATAGTTGATGAGACATCCCTTTAATATTATCTCTCTTTCATCATCTGTGAGCTCACCCATCTTCAGTGTAAATGGCTTTAATTCACCATCCTTGACAACATATGCCTCAAACTCCGTCTTTGCATCCTCGATTTCCTTCTTGATTCCCGGAAGGAAGATATAGTCGAGGTTGTGGAACGGAAGCTCTCCCTCATCGATGATGAATGGAAGCATTCCCCAGTTGATAAGGTTTGAACGGTATCTCTTTGTGGCATACTCGTTTGCGATATTTGCCCAGCCTCCGAGTACCTTCTGGCAGCTGGCAGCCTGCTCTCTTGCTGAGCCGTCACCCGGCTTAACAGCAAAAATTGTGCTTCCGAAGCCCATATTCTCATGGCTTGCCTCAGGGAATTTTTTCTTTACTACTCCCATGATTTCAGCAACCTCAGGAACAGCCTTTCCTGCGCACTCACCACTCTCTATAGCCTTCTGGGCCTTCTGGATTTCCTTTGCTCTGCCTACATACTCAGGATCCTTTCTTGAAAGTGCGAACTCTGCAAGTCCAAGAGGGTTTGAACGATATGAAGATGTCTCTCCTGAAGGAATGAGCTCATCTGTTGTAGTAACAGGATCATGAATCTCTGAAACCACCTTAAGGAGCATATTCTCAGGAAGCGCGCTCATTGCCGGCCAGTCCTTGATGTTTGGTCCGAACTGGATTTCAACTGAAGGATCTGCCACTCCATGGCTGTCAAATACACGGTTCTCATATATAGTCTTGTCAAAGAAATATTTTGGCTTTGTAAAGTTGACATCAATATCCGCTGCTGATGTAAGGAAGCCCTTGTTTGCTGCTGTTGCAGCGATTGAACGTGCATCCATGAGTGCCACTGAGCTGATCTGTCCGTTCTGTACCTTAGAACCCTCTCTGTTAGGGAAGTTTCTTGTTGAATGACGGATAGAGAATGCGTTGTTGGCAGGTGTATCTCCTGCACCAAAGCAAGGTCCGCAGAAAGCAGTCTTTACGATTGCACCTGTCTCAAGAAGCTTTGCTACAGCTCCGTTTTTCACAAGCTCCATGTATATTGGAGTAGATGCCGGGTAAACACTCAGTGTAAACTCGTCTGCTCCGATTGAATGTCCGTTTAATATGTCAGCCGCATCGCAGATATTCTCAAATCCACCGCCTGCACAGCCTGCGATGATTCCCTGGTCTACATACAGTTTTCCGTCTCTTACCTTACTCTTTAAATCAAGCTTCACCTTGCCGTCAAAGCTTACCTCAGCTCTCTTCTCACAGTCATCGAGAATATCCATGAGGTTTGCATTGAGCTCATCGATAGTATAGGTATTGCTTGGGTGGAATGGCATAGCTATCATTGGGCGGATCTGGCTTAAATCAATCTCAATAAATCTGTCGTAGTAAGCCACCTCACCCGGATTAAGCTCCTTGTGGTCCTCAGCCCTACCGTGAATCTCAAAGAATTCCTTAACCTGGTCATCTGTTCTCCAGATAGATGAAAGACATGTTGTCTCTGTTGTCATAACATCGACACCTATACGGAAATCAACGCTCAGATTAGACACACCCGGTCCTACAAACTCCATAACTTTGTTCTTTACGAAGCCGTTTCCGAATACCTCTCCGATAATTGCAAGTGCGACATCCTGTGGTCCAACGCCTTTGATTGGCTCTCCTGTCAGGTAAATACCTACTACCTCAGGCATATCAATATCATATGTCTGTTCAAGAAGCTGCTTAACAAGCTCAGGTCCACCCTCGCCGACTGCCATAGTACCAAGTGCACCATAGCGTGTATGTGAATCAGAACCAAGTATCATTTTTCCGCCGCCGGCAAGCATCTCTCGTGCAAACTGATGGATAACTGCCTGATGAGGTGGTACATAAATTCCGCCGTATTTCTTTGCACAGGTCAGTCCAAACATGTGGTCATCTTCATTGATTGTTCCACCAACTGCACAAAGACTGTTGTGACAGTTTGTAAGTACATACGGGATAGGGAATTTCTCAAGTCCTGAAGCTCGTGCTGTCTGGATGATACCTACAAATGTGATATCATGCGATGTAAGCTTATCAAACTTAATCTGAAGCTTGTCCATATTGCCGGATGTATTGTGCTCCTTTAAAATACCGTAAGCAATTGTCTCCTGCTTAGCTGTCTGTTTATCGATGTCCATGCCGGTCTTGCTTTTGACAGCTGCCTGAGCATCCGGTCCATCAATTATTACTTCCTTACCGTTTAAAAGGTAAGCACCATTTTCATATAATTTCACTTATTCTACCTCCGTATGTGTATTTCAAAATTCTTTTATTTACTATTATATAATATTATAGGTAATTGTGGCAATAAATAAATCACCATCTACCTTAATTTCAAATTTTCCTCCCATCAAATGGGTCAGATTCTTTGCAATCGAAAGTCCAAGACCACTTCCTTCAGTGGTTCTCGATCTCTCTCCCCTCACAAAACGCTCTGTCAGGTCCACATTTCCGTTGCTTACTATGTCAAGCTCGTTCTTAGACACATTCTTTATTGTAAAAACTGCCTTTTTATCTGCCTTTTCAAGCTCTACATACACTCTGGTATTTTCCAGTGCATATTTTGCGGCATTAGTATACAGATTTTCAATAGAGCGGTAAAGCTGACGCCCATCCGCATAGATAAATATCTGTTCTGATGGAATTTTTGTAACTATTGTCAGATTTCTCGACTCAAATCGCTCATTGAATTCACCTCCGGTCTGGTATAAAAGCTCAACCAGATCAAGCTTTTGCATATTGAGCTTCACATTTCCCGAGGTAATCTTTGATGTCTCTACCAAATCCTCTGTAAGCTGCTTTAAGCGCTGTGACTTTTCCTCCAGCACATGTATATAGTATTTGGCATTTTCATTTTCCAGATTTTCCCTCTTAAGCAGGTCAACATAGTTGACTATTGAAGTCAGAGGTGTCTTTATATCATGTGACACGTTTGTTATTAAATCAGCCTTTAATTTTTCATTTTTAAGACTCTCATTCACCGAGCTCATAAGACCCTGGCGTATATGGTTGACAGCCTCCGCCACCTTTTTCTGCTGCCCATGAAACTCATTGACATTGAGTGTAGTGTCAAGCGCTCCTTCCGAAATAGCTTCAAGAGCCTCCTGTATGCGCATTATCTCTTTGGTTTTTTGTGTGTGGATATCCTTTTTCTCAATAACTCTTTTCAAAAGCTCATAGCCCTTGTACATCAGGCTGTGTGTGCAAAGTATATTGCCTTTTATCTTCCTTACAATGCTCTGGTATAAAATAATAAAAGCCAGATCAAACAAAAAAGTAAATGTGCCGGCCGTCATAATGAGTGATGCATAGTCAAAGTGCTGGTTTTTTACGCCTGAAATCACTTTTCCCATAAATACCATGAGCAATGTAAATATCACCAGCATCACATCAGAGTATACCTTGTCAATCGGTAAATAGTATATTGTGTAATCATCCTCTGATTTTCTGCCGGCCACGTTTGCCATATACGCCAGGCTCACAAAGCTGCCTACCAGGCCCGCAAGCGATATTAGTGTATATATATCAATATTTCCATGCGCATCGTGCCTGAATGCATAGCCTGTGGCAAACACTCCTGTCACCATAAGTATCATGCATAGCTGATGCAAAACTATGACCGCTGCTTTTTTTCCTATTGTATACTGCTTCATTTGTTGTCCTCTATCTTATAGCCTACTCCCCAGACCACTTTCAGATATCGCGGCTCTTTAGGATTTATCTCTATTTTTTCCCTGATATGTCTGATGTGCACGGCAACTGTATTATCGGCGCCTATCGCCTCCTCGTTCCATATACTCTCATATATTTCGTTTATTGAGTAGACCTTTCCCTTGTTTTTAAGGAGTAAAAGCAAAATATTGTACTCAATCGGTGTGAGCTTTACATCCTCTCCATCCACAGTCACCTTTTTTAAATCATCATTTACCAAAAGGCCTCCGGCTTCATAAACCTTGTCTCCGGCTGCATCATTGCTTGACAGAGTGGTGTATCTGCGAAGCTGTGACTTTACCCTTGCCACAAGCTCAAGCGGATTAAAAGGCTTTGTAACATAATCATCAGCCCCCACATTGAGGCCTAAAATCTTGTCAGCATCCTCTGTCTTTGCCGAGAGAATGATTATCGGCACCCTGCTTTCCTTTCGTATCTGCAGAGTAGCTCTTATTCCGTCGAGCTTTGGCATCATGACATCTATTATCATGAGGTCTATTTTTTTATTCTTCATAATTTCAACCGCCTGTATGCCATCGTAAGCCTTCTCCACGTTATAGCCCTCCTGCATCAGGTAAATCTCAATTGCCTCAACTATTTCCTTGTCGTCATCACAAACTAATATTGTCATATTATCCTCCTTCTATGAATTTTGATTAGAAACCTTCTCCTGCCGTTAGTCAGCTATATTTTATCAGATTATCCACTTTGTTTTTCTTAAAATCTGCTTAATATTACCTACTTTTAAATATAAGCCAAAAAGCAGCCGTTCTGTTTTGAACTGCTGCTTTATATTACATAGGCGTGTTTCATTTCCCTTTATTTCCGGTGATGCTCTGCCACATTCTGTGGATGCCGGCTGTGAGCTCCTTCCCCTCCATTGTGTTGATAACAGGTGGATTGCCGGCTTTTCTGCTTATTGCCTTATAATCCTCATCAACAGACGATTTTGAGCCGGCATCCTTGGCTTCATCCTTATCATTGCTATGATTTAATCCGGCATCAGGTGTATCGTCTGCAAGCTTCACTTCACCCACTACACCATCTCCCAGGTCCTCGCCCTCAGCAAGTCCCAGTTTTCTGATATAATCCATATTTACCTTGATTTCAGTCTGTCTGTTTGCATAGATAGACTTCTCTTCCTTGTCAATAGTACGCTCCTCTACTGGCTTACCTTCATTTTTCTGACGTTCTATCTCCTTATTTCTGTCATCGATAATCTTAAGATACTTCTCCGTATCGGACAAATCCTGAAGCTGTCCCTTGAGCTCATACTGGTTAGTTTTAACTATCTTCTCCTGTTCTGCAATCTTATCCTTCATATTCTTGCACAGCTTTTCAAGTGACTCGTTGGTATCATTGATGATATCACGCACTCTTGAAAGCGCCTCATCCGTATAGATAACCGATGCTGCATACACATCCTCAGCCTTTCTGCTTGCATCCCAGACTATCTGATCCCCCTTCTTTCTGAACTCTCTCTCTGCGTGATTGCGACTCTGCTCAGTAAGCTCATACTCATCCTGCATTGCATATATACACTTATTCAGCTCAGCAAGTAAATCTATCATTTGCTGCTTGTTTATGATCACCCTGCTCGGCTCCGGCTTATACGGCTCCGCCTTTGAGAGCATGATATGAATTTCTCTTAGTACCTTTTCTGTTTTATCGTTCGCATTCATTTTCTATTTCCTCGGATTTAAATTAACATTATAACTATTCAGGGTGTTTCTGAATACTCACCACTTACCCATATTTTATATGAAAATCCGCTTCTCGTAAATAGCCAAATGAATAATAATAGTTACTATAATTAAATCAATCCCACTGCCGCATTTCTCAGTTCATCTGCCGCATGCTTTATCTCGGCAGCCTGCTCTTCACTCACATTTCCGGGCTTTGTCCTCGAAATAAGCTTCTTCACATATGAAAGTGACGATTTCACACTCTTTTTCTGTGCACTGTCCATAGCCTTTCTTTTTTCCTTGTCAGCCATAACGTTTTCCACCTGTCGCACAAGCGTATCAGCCTCACTTCTTGCATCAATATAAGCCTTTCTCTGTCCGTCTGTTGCCTCATACTCCTGTGCCTCGCGGATTGCCTGCTCAATCTCAGAATCAGACAAATTTGAGCTTGCGGTAATCGTAATCTCCTGATGCTTTCCTGTGCCCAGGTCCTTTGCAGAAACCTGCACAATGCCGTTTGCATCTATATCAAACGTCACCTCTATCTGCGGCACACCTGCCGGAGCCGGCTTGATGCCCTTTAGCCTGAAGTTTCCAATCAGCTTATTGTCCCTTGCAAACTGCCTCTCACCCTGCAGTACCTTTATATCCACAGAGGTCTGGAAGCTTCCTGCAGTTGTAAAAATCTGGCTGTATCTCGTAGGAATAGTCGTATTTCTGTCAATAATTTTGGTTGAGACACCACCAACTGTCTCAATTCCGAGTGAAAGCGGTGTGACATCCATCAGTATAATCTCTGCCGCACTGCTGCCTGCGACAATTGCTCCACCGAGCTTGCCACCCTGTACTGCTGCACCGAGTGCCACGCACTCGTCAGGATTTAGGTTGTGTGAAGGCTCTTTTCCTGTAATTCTTCTGACCTCCTCAACAACAGCCGGCACACGTGTAGAGCCTCCTACCAACAGCACCATTCCAAGCTCTGCTGCGGAAATTCCCGCATCTGAAAGTGCCTGATTTACAGGAATGGCCGTTCTCTCCACCAGATCCTTTGTTATCTCATTAAACTCAGCCCTTGTGAGATTCATCTCCATGTGGACCGGCTGTCCCTTTACAGTAGTGATAAATGGCAGGTTTATAGTGGTTGAGGATGAAGATGAAAGCACCTTTTTTGCCTTCTCAGCCTCCTCCCTGACACGCTGCATAGCAGTATTATCCTTTCTCAGATCCACATTCTGCTGTCTGTAAAACTCTGTGACAAGATAATTCGTGATTCTCTCATCAAAATCATCTCCACCCAGATGATTATCACCGGCTGTGGCAAGCACCTCTATCAGATTGTCCCCTATTTCGATAACAGACACATCGAAGGTTCCTCCTCCGAGGTCGTAGACAAGAATTTTCTGCTGCTGTCCGTGGTCCAGTCCGTATGCGAGTGCCGCAGAGGTTGGCTCATTTATGATTCGAAGCACATTAAGACCAGCAATCCTTCCTGCATCCTTAGTTGCCTGCCTCTGCGCATCCGAAAAATATGCGGGAACAGTAATTACGGCGTCAGTTACAGTCTCACCAATATAGTCCTCTGCATCCTTTTTCAGCTTTCTGAGAATCATAGAAGAAATCTCAGGAGCTGAATACAGCTTTCCGTCCACTTTTGCCCTGAAATCGCTTCCCATCTGTCTCTTTATTGAGAAAAATGTCCTGTCCACATTGACTGCTGCCTGCCTCTTTGCAGCCTCGCCAACCAGTCGCTCTCCATTCTTTGTAAAAGCCACTACAGACGGAGTTGTTCTCTGACCCTCGCTGTTAGTTATGACTACCGGCTGATTGTTCTCCAATACTGCCACACAGCTGTTTGTTGTTCCTAAATCTATACCTATAACCTTGCCCATTTTATGCCTCACTGTTTTTTTATTTAAGTCTCATAAATAATTGATTTTTTTGACTTACTATTTCATCCTAATACTACTTTAAGCTTGGAAAATTCACTCGTCAAGGCATGAGGCTGTTATTTCAGAGAATGTTTATACTTTTAATTTTTAATACACAACATAACAACAAAGGCACCGCCGAAGCAGTGCCTTTGTTGATTAGTTTATAGGTTGGATTAAAAAATGATAATTGAGGATTGCTTATTCACTTACTTTCTTTTTGAGTAATCCGAGTAATCCACATGCAATGAAAGATCCGATTACTAATGCAACAAGATACATTAACGGATTTCCGATTGTAGGAACTACGAAGATTCCTCCGTGAGGTGCCATGAGTGTACATCCAAATGCCATTGAAAGTCCACCTGCCACTGCTGAACCAACTGCACATGCCGGAAGGACATGAAGCGGATCAGATGCTGCGAATGGGATTGCACCCTCTGTGATAAATGATAATCCCATGATAAAGTTCGTAGGTCCTGCCTTTCTCTCCTCTGCTGTGAACTTGTTCTTGAAGAAGATTGTTGCAAGAGCGATTGCGAGTGGTGGAACCATACCACCAATCATAACTGCTGCCATGATATTGTAGTTTCCGGCAGCGATTGAAGCTGTACCAAATACATAAGCGGCTTTGTTTACAGGGCCACCCATATCTATTGCCATCATTCCTCCGAGAAGTACTCCGAGAACTACTGCGCTTGCACCGTTAAGTCCATTAAGACCGTTGTTGATAGCTGTATTTAAAGCTCCGATTGGAGGCTCAACTACAAACTGCATTATAACGCCTATGAGGAATATACCAAGCAGCGGATAAAGAAGAACCGGCTTCACACCATCAAGACTCTCAGGAAGCTTAGAGAATATCTTCTTTAAGAGATTTACAATATATCCTGCAACGAAACCTGCAACCAGTGCTCCAAGGAAGCCTGATGTACCGTTTGCTGCGATTGAACCGCCTACGAAACCAACTGCAAGACCCGGACGGTCAGCAATACTCATAGCGATAAAGCCTGCAAGGATAGGAAGCATAAATCCAAATGCTGTTCCACCGATTCCCTTAAACAATGCTGCGCCCTGTGTAATAGTACCGAAATTTGCTCTCTGGTCAGCCGGCAGTGAATTAAGGTCAACACTGAATCCATCGATAAGGAACGCGATTGCGATAAGGATACCACCACCAACTACGAACGGAAGCATATGTGAAACACCGTTCATCAGATGCTTGTAAATCTGATGTCCAATGCTCTCCTTTCCACCAATAGATGAATGTGAAGCCTCTTTTTTACCTAATGCCTTAAATACAGGAGCATCACCGGCAGCAATTCTCTTTACGAGCTCCTCTGTCTTATTTATTCCGTCAGAAACCTGACACTCAATAACCTTCTTTCCGTCAAAACGGTCTGTAGGCACATTTGTATCACATGCAACGATAACACCGGTAGCCTTTGCAATCTCATCATCTGTGAGTACATTTTTAGCTCCGGCTGAGCCTCTTGTCTCAACCTTTACCTGATATCCCAGCTCCTTGGCCTTTTTCTCAATAGCCTCAGCAGCCATATAAGTATGGGCAATTCCTGTAGGACAGGCTGTAACTGCAACGATAAATACATCGTCCTTCTTCACCTCAACAGGCTCTTTCGCCTTTGCCTCCTTTGCAGCCTCCTTCTCATCCTTTGCCTTTTCAGCACTGTCGATGATATTTAAAAACTCATCTACTGAGCCGGCATTGATAAGAGAATTTGTAAACTGCTCGTCCATCAGCATAACAGAGAGCTTGCTGAGCACCTGAAGATGCACATTGTCCTCTGTGTTTGGTGCAGCGATAAGGAAAATAATCTTTGCAGGTGTACCGTCGAGTGATTCAAAGTCAACCCCATCCTTTACAACCATTGCTGCAAGACCTGCTTTAGTAACGGCATCAGACTTACAATGAGGAATTGCTATACCCATTCCAATTCCTGTTGTGCCTTCCTCCTCTCTTGCAAAAACGCCCTTGCGATACGTTTCAACATCGGCAATTTTGCCACTTTTTGCCATCAAATCAATACACTGATTCAATGCTTCGGTTTTTCCGGCAGGCGTACCATTTAAATTGATACTCTCAGCTGCCAATAAATCCCTGATTGTCATATATCATTCCTCCTAATATAATATATTAATTATTTATATCAACCTTTTGATACCGTTTGTTTAATTGGAAGCATTCTCCCATTTTTCTATAAGTGCCTCAACCTCAGGCTTTGTAGCAAGCTCCTCAGAAAATGCGCTTGCACTTCCTGTACATACACCATAAATAAATGCCTGCTTATAATCATTTGATTTAAGGTATCCGTAAACAAATCCGGCTACCATCGAATCTCCTGCTCCTACAGAGTTTTTGAGCTTTCCTTTAGGTGCCTTTGCCTTAAACTCCTGTCCATCCTCAGTCACAAGCACTGCTCCGTCGCCTGCCATTGAAACAAGCACGTTTCTTGCGCCCTGCTCCTGAAGCTTCTTTGCATACTTTATCACATCGTCCTTGTCTGTAATCTCAACCCCGAATATCTCACCGAGCTCATGATTGTTTGGCTTGATGAGGAACGGCTTATATGGAAGCACGTTTGTGAGCAGATTTCTTGTCGCATCAACCACGATATTTATTCCGCGACCCTCAAGATGCTTCATGATATCCATATACATTGATGAAGGCATCACATCAGGAATACTTCCTGCGAGAACAAGCACATCAGACTCCTTTAAGCAGTCAAGCTTCTCATAGAGTTTTTTAATATTGTCCTCAGTGATTGCAGGACCCTGACCATTAATCTCGGATTCCTCATTTGAGCGAAGCTTCACGTTAATACGTGAAATACCATCCTCCACCTCTATAAAATCAGTATTAACGCCTTTTTTTCCTAGAAGTCTTTTAATTTCATTTCCTGTAAAACCCGCTGTAAAACCAAGTGAAGTATTGCTCATTCCAAGATTCTTAAGAACCATGGAAACATTGATGCCCTTACCACCTGCAAAAATCTTCTCTCCAGTCGTTCTATTGACCACTCCTGTCTTAAAATCTGTTACATCAACTATATAATCTAGTGATGGATTAAAAGTAACCGTATAAATCATGTTAGACCTCCTTAATATTTTTGTATTTCTTATAGTTGTCATTGCTTAGTGCATTTGTAATAATTACAGCATCCTCAAAATCAGCAAACTTGATGCTTGATACCTGTGAAAACTTACTGTCATCCGCAAGAATGTATTTCTCCTTGCTATTCTCCATGGATTTCTTTTTAACCATGGCCTCCTTTATCTCCGGAGTCGTAAATCCATTCTTCACAGTAATTCCGTTGGTTCCCCAGAAGCCCTTCGTAAAATTGTATTTATCGAGCGTCACAACGGCCTCATCTCCGACAATAGCCTCAGTAGTAGACTTGAACTCGCCACCCAGAATATATACTGTATATCCCCTATCGGAAATTCTCTTGGCATTAGTCAGAGAGTTTGTAACAAAAACCACATTCTTTGCAGTAATATAATCAATCATGACTGCCGTTGTAGTACCGGCATCTATATAAATAAAATCATTATCCACAATAAGTGATGCCGCATATCTGGCAATCTGTTCCTTTTCGCTGCGATTCTGCTTAAGCCTGTTGATAACCTTCTCATCCTGAGTATGGATATTCGTATTATTTGCAATCGCACCACCATGTACCTTGGTGAGATACCCCTTCTTGTCCATTGCAACCAGATCACGCCTGATTGTTGACTCGGATGTATCAAGCTCATCCATAAGCTGCTGAACAGTCACACTTCCCATCGAATCTAATATATCGAGTATTTTTTTGCATCTATCTTCCGCCAGCATCTAATCCCCCCTGTTTTCAAATTGCTCAAAGACTATCATTTAATCTTTTATATTCAATTATTTTCCTTTTTTATTAAAATCAATAATCATCTAACTTGTAGTATTATTATATTTTCAAAATCAGTCATTGTCAATCATAATCAGTCATTTATATTCACAAATAATCACCATGAAAATTGTTAAAATTATATAAGGTCAAATTTCAAATTGTGTAATATATGCAAAAGTAATATTCTAATTTTGTGCAGAATATACTACATAAATCTTTATTACTTGCCTAATTGCTAATTTTAGTATCTTTTCTATTACTAGTTTATAATCTAAAATATAGTTCAAATTAACTAATTTTAATTTAGTCACTATCAAATTTGACTGTTTTTGACTGTTTTGAATCTAAATGCATTGTAATTCATAATTCATCATGCTAGAATATGTTCATTATGGTACATATTTTATGATTAAAGGGTCAAAAGATATCATCAATGAGTTTATATTTTGTTATTTCACACCATTTTAAATAATTTATGTACCATCACAGCTACAATACTTTAAGTTAAAAAGGAGGATTTCACATGAAACAGCTTAATTGGGCAACACTCGGCTGCGGTGTAATAGCTAATGAGCTCGCGCATGCTCTCTCCAAGGAAGGACGCACTCTTTATTCAGTTGCCAACAGAACTCATGAAAAGGCCGTAGCTTTTGCACAAAAATATGACATTTCAAAGGTATATGACAACATTGATGACGTCTTTTATGATCCTGATGTGGATATCATTTACATCTCCACTCCACACAATACTCACATCAATTATCTAAGAAAAGCCCTTTCTAATGGAAAGCATGTACTCTGTGAGAAATCTATTACTTTAAATATCGCAGAGCTCGATGAAGCCGTCTCACTGGCCAAAGAAAATAACGTTATTCTTGCTGAAGCCATGACTATATATCATATGCCTGTTTATAAAAAGCTAAACGAAATAATTGCAAGTGGACAACTCGGCAGGCTAAATTTAATTCAGGTCAATTTTGGAAGCTACAAGGATTACAATATGACAAACCGATTTTTCAGTCGTAAGCTTGCTGGAGGAGCATTGCTTGATATTGGAGTTTACTCACTTTCTCTTATCCGCTGGTTCTTCAAGGAAACACCAACACAAGTATCGTCACAGGTTAAATATGCACCAACCGGTGTTGATGAACAGGCAGGTATTCTGCTTATGAATGATGCAGAGGAAATGGCAACTGTCACATTATCTCTTCATTCAAAGCAGCCAAAACGCGCTACGCTCTCTTTTGACAAAGCATATGTGGAAATCTTTGAGTATCCAAGAGGAATGCAGGCAACTATTACATATACAGAGGATGGTCATAAAGAAGTAATTGATGCCGGTGATACATCAGATGCACTGTATTACGAAGTACGTGATATGGAAAAAGCTGTAAGCTCAGCATCATCAGATGAAATAGAAACCCTCATGCACTGTCAATATACATATGATGTAATGAAAATTATGTAAGATATAAGAGCTGAATGGGGTATGAAATATCCTGAAGAGGAATAATAATACTACTACAACTATTCAAAAAAGGATAAGAGTTGTTAAAAAGAGAAATATAATTCTGTTTATCAGGCTTATATTTCTCTTTATTAATTTAGTGTAGCATCCTGAAAAGTAATATAGAAAATCTAAAAATAACGAAATCTTTGCAACACATATTACGTATATTAAATAAAATTCACAATATATTTTATTTGCAAATTATATAAAGAAAGACCACATCATAAACTGATGTAGTCCTTTTGAGAGAGGTGACAGCCGGATTTGAACCGGCGATGACGGTGTTGCAGACCGGGGCCTTACCACTTGGCTATGTCACCATATATTATACTAAAAAACTCCCCGAGTAGGGCTCGAACCTACAACAACTCGGTTAACAGCCGAGTGCTCTACCGCTGAGCTATCGAGGATTATTAAGGTTTGTACCTTCAAAACTTCATACAAATCCGATTTGTTTTTCTCCGTTATTAACCAGATTAAGCCCTCGACCTATTAGTAACAGTCAGCTCCACATGTTGCCATGCTTCCACCTCTGCCCTATCTACCTTGTAGTCTTCAAGGGGTCTTACTCCCGAAGGAGGATATCTCATCTTGAGGGGGGCTTCACGCTTAGATGCCTTCAGCGTTTATCCCTTCCAGACTTGGCTACTCTGCCATGCCGTTGGTCGACAACAGATACACCAGTGGTCCGTCCATCCCGGTCCTCTCGTACTAAGGACAGCTCCTCTCAAATATCCTCCGCCCGCGCCGGATAGGGACCGAACTGTCTCACGACGTTCTGAACCCAGCTCGCGTACCGCTTTAATGGGCGAACAGCCCAACCCTTGGGACCTGCTACAGCCCCAGGATGCGATGAGCCGACATCGAGGTGCCAAACCACTCCGTCGATGTGAACTCTTGGGAGTGATAAGCCTGTTATCCCCAGGGTAGCTTTTTATCCGTTGAGCGATGGCAATCCCACTTTATACCACCGGATCACTAAGCCCTACTTTCGTACCTGCTCCACCCGTCGGTGTCGCAGTCAAGCTCCCTTCTGCCTTTGCACTCTTCAAATGGTTTCCAACCATTCTGAGGGAACCTTGAGCGCCTCCGATACCCTTTCGGAGGCGACCGCCCCAGTCAAACTCCCCGCCTGACATTGTCCCATTGCCAGTTTATGGCAACTGGTTAGAAACCCAGTACTACAGGGGTGGTATCCCAACAGCGACTCCGGACAGACTGGCGTCCATCCTTCTTCGTCTCCCACCTATCCTGTACATGCAGTACCGAATCCCAGTATCAAGCTGGAGTAAAGCTCCATGGGGTCTTTCCGTCCTGGCGCGGGTAACCAGCATCTTCACTGGTACTTCAATTTCACCGGATGCATTGTCGAGACAGTGCTCAAATCATTACGCCTTTCGTGCGGGTCGGAACTTACCCGACAAGGAATTTCGCTACCTTAGGACCGTTATAGTTACGGCCGCCGTTTACTGGGGCTTAAATTCAAAGCTTCGCTTACGCTAACCTCTCCTCTTAACCTTCCAGCACCGGGCAGGCGTCAGCCCATATACTTCACCTTTCGGTTTCGCATAGACCTGTGTTTTTGCTAAACAGTTGCTTGAGCCTATTCTCTGCGGCCTGCGTTAGCAGGCACCCCTTCTCCCGAAGTTACGGGGTCATTTTGCCGAATTCCTTAACAATGCTTCTTCCGTCGGCCTTAGGATTCTCTCCTCATCCACCTGTGTCGGTTTACGGTACGGGCACGCATTACACAATAGCAGCTTTTCTCGGCACATGGCTCACACGCTTCACTACTTTATTTCGCTCCACATCACGTCTTCGGATTATACGACGGATTTGCCTATCGTACACCTACCCCGCTTGTACCGGTATTTCCATTCCCGGCCCGTGCTTTCCACATGCGTCCCTACAGTTCTGATAATGCGTGGTACAGGAATCTAAACCTGTTATCCATCGCTTACGTCTTGCGACCTGTGCTTAGGCCCCGACTTACCCAGAGCAGATCAGCTTTACTCTGGAAACCTTAGATATTCGGCCGAAAGGATTCCCACCTTTCTCTCGCTACTCATTCCGGCATTCTCTCTTCTTATCCCTCCACTGCTCCTTCCGGTACAGCTTCGTCGGTTTTAAGAATGCTCCTCTACCACTCGCATTGCGAGTCCACGGCTTCGGTGTCGTGTTTCAGCCCCGGACATTTTCGGCGCAGGAACTCTCGACTAGTGAGCTGTTACGCACTCTTTGAATGTATGGCTGCTTCTGAGCCAACATCCTAGTTGTCTTCGAATTCCCACATCCTTTTCCACTTAACACGCACTTTGGGACCTTAGCCGCAGGTCTGGGCTCTTTCCCTTTTGACTGCCCAACTTATCTCGTGCAGTCTGACTCCCGATGAGCATCTTTACGGCATTCGGAGTTTGATATCCCTTGGTAAGCTTTGACGCCCCCGCATGGAAATTCAGTGCTCTACCTCCGTAAGACTCCATCGAGGCTAGCCCTAAAGCTATTTCGAGGAGAACCAGCTATCTCCGGGTTCGATTGGAATTTCTCCCCTATCCACACCTCATGCCCACCCTTTTCAACGGATGTGGCTTCGGTCCTCCATTGTCTTTTACGACAACTTCAACCTGGACATGGATAGATCACCCGGTTTCGGGTCTGCGTACACTGACTTAACGCCCTGTTAAGACTTGGTATCCCTTCGGCTCCGCACCTTAAGTGCTTAACCTTGCCAGTATCCGCAACTCGCCGGACCGTTCTACAAAAAGTACGCGGTTGTTCATTTAAAGAACTTCCACAGCTTGTAAACACAGGGTTTCAGGTTCTCTTTCACTCCCCTCCCGGGGTCCTTTTCACCTTTCCTTCACAGTACTATGCGCTAT
>VOFB01000669.1_pt1:237500-318000 | contig 318000 bp, 380 predicted proteins | sample 5384141 | NCBI WGS metagenome assembly VOFB01 (sample SAMN12384721, study PRJNA508395) | human gut metagenome | isolation source: healthy gut A | host: Homo sapiens
CATCCTGAGCCAGGATCAAACTCTCATGTTAAAAAGTTGATCTCAGTCAAGTTAAACTTGGCTAATTCGTTCATTCAGATAAATCTGAATTTACTGTTTTAAAGGTCTTCAATTTTCATTGAAGTGTTCTGATTGATTCTCAAAATCTTTCAAGGTTTCTCACTGTTCAGTTATCAATGTTCTTTGTTTTGCTCTCTTGCGACAGCTTGATTATTTTATCAAATCACTGTTCGTCTGTCAAGCACTTTTTTACTTTTTTGAACTTTGTTTTAAGTTCTCTGTCTTGCGACAGCTTGTTTATTCTATCAAAATGTTTTTCATTTGTCAAGAACTTTTTTTAATTATTTTATGTAGAAGATAAAGCGGAGAAGGAGGGATTTGAACCCTCGCGCCAGTTTCCAGACCTATACCCTTAGCAGGGGCACCTCTTCGGCCACTTGAGTACTTCTCCAAAGTCTTTACATAAATTATTTAAATGTTTTACGCACTTACGTGACGCATTGTTTATTCTATAAAATTTTCTTTGTTTTGTCAATAGTATTTTTATATTTTTTAAATTCTTTTATTGAAGTCTCGTACAGATTGTTTCCTTCACTGTCTATTACCACAATTACCGGGAAATCTTCTACGTATATCTTTCTTATTGCCTCTGCACCGAGATCATCATAGCAGATTACTTCTGATGATTTTATGCATTTTGAAAGGAGAGCGCCTGCTCCACCGACTGCGGCAAAATACACTGCTTTATTGCGAATGACTGCATCTATTACTTCTTTTGATCTTTTTTCCTTTGCCAATCATTGCTTTTTTTCACCTAAATCAAGCAGTCTTGGGGCATATTTGTCCATTCTTGTTGCTGTTGTAGGTCCGGCTGAGCCAATTGGACGTCCATCTCTGGCCGGTGATGGTCCCATATAGTAGATTGTCGAATCCTTTATATCTATTGGCAGTTCTTCTTTACGGTCCAGCGCCTCTATCATTCTTTTGTGTGCAGCATCTCTTGCCACATACATTTCACCTGTTATGTATACATAGTCTCCTGATCTCAGGTCTTTTGTTATTTTCTGTGTGATTGGAGTTGTTATATGTTTTTCCATTTTTTCTCCTGATTCTTTTATTTTTACTGTATTTTTATTTTTCCAGCATAATATAACCTGTAACAATTATAGCTTTTTAATTACACTTCACATTTCACTATTTCACTATAGCTGTAACAATTAAAATTGCCACTTTCTTTCTTCTTCTATGCAGTAATTCTTTACAATTCCTTCACTACATGGCGGTTTACATGACAGCAAATATTTACCGCAACCGGCAATCCTGCAATGTGGGTTGGATATGTGTTTATGTTTACTGCGAGGGCAGTAGTGCTTCCGCCGAGTCCTCCGGGCCCTATACCCAGATTATTAATTTTTTCAAGCATCTCTTTTTCAAGCTCTGCCACATACTCTATGTCTGAATGTGTGCCTGCTTCTCTTGTCAGCGCTTTTTTTGCCATTATTGCGCATTTTTCAAAGGTTCCACCGACTCCGACTCCGACAACCATAGGAGGACATGCGTTTGGCCCTGCATCTGAAACTGCTGTCAGAATCGCATTTTTACTCCCTCTATACCATCTGCCGGCTTTAACATAAATACACGACTCATGTTTTCGCTTCCAAAAACCCTTTGGTGCAAAGGTTATTTTGACCTTGTCGCCGGAAACTATTGAGTAATGGATGACTGCAGGTGTGTTGTCCTTTGTATTTTCCCTGATGAGCGGATCCTTTACCACTGATTTTCTCAGATAGCCGTCTGTGTAGCCCTGTCTGACTCCTTCATTTATGGCATCCTCCAATACGCCTCCCGTAAAATGGACATCCTGGCCTATTTCTATGAAAAAAACTGCCATTCCGGTATCCTGACATATCGGTATCATATCCTCGCCTGCTATTTTTAAGTTTTCCTGTAGCTGGTTTAATATTTTTTTACCTAAAGGTGATTCTTCATTTGCTGTTGCAGCTTTAAGTGCCTTGTCCATGTCCGGCGAAAGAAAATGATTTGCCTGTATGCACATTTCCTTTATTGCAGCTGTTATTTCTGAAACGTTTATTTCCCTGATCATTTCTTTTCCTCTCTTTTTATTCTCTGTATTTTAAATTCCGGCACCTTTTATCCACAATTCAATATTATTTTTTGTGTTTTTGTGGATAAACATATTTATTTTTCCGTATTATGTTTATTTATTACTTTCAAAGTCTCTGAAAACGCAAATATGATGCATAGTGCTTGCATGTAAACATTTTTTCGCAATAAGGCTCGAATAGTATCACCACATTCGCAAAAAGCAGGATCTTATGACCCTGCTTTTATGAATTTAGTTATGCTTCTGTGTTATTTTCGATAGCTTCAGCATGTGAATTATTATTCTCTGCTGAGTCTTCGTCACTATTTTCTGATTCGTCATTCTCTTCCTTAGCTTCCTCAGGTGGCATGAGAGTCTTATCCTCTACTACCTTTGCGATGCTGGCTACGCTCACTCCTTCTTTCAGGTTGATGAGCTTGACACCTGTTGTGATTCGTCCAAGCACTGTTACATCACTTACCTGGATTCTGATGATAATTCCCTCTGTTGTGATGAGCATGAGCTCATCATCGTTTTCAACTGATTTGACTCCTACGAGATTGCCTGATTTTTCTGTAATCTTGTAGCATTTTACTCCCTTACCGCCACGGTTTTGTGTGGTAAATTCGTCAATTCGTGTACGTTTTCCAAGGCCGTTTGATGATACTAAAAGCACTGCCTCACCCATTGATGCGGTCTGCATTGCGATTATTACATCATTTGGTGCAAGATTCATTCCGATAACACCCATGGTTGTACGGCCTGTTGAGCGCACATCTGTCTCCTTGAATCTGATACACTGTCCGAATTTGGTGAAGAGCAAAATATCCTCTCAATTGTCTGTGACCTTGACCTCTATGAGTTTGTCGTCCTCGCGCAGATTGATTGCTGCAAGTCCGTTCTTTCGGATATTCTCATAATCCTTTATCGGCGTTTTCTTGACTATTCCGTTTCTTGTAGCCATGAACAGATACTTGTCATCCTCGTATTCTTTGATTGGAATCATGGCTGTTATTTTCTCGTCAGGCTGAAGAGGTATGAGATTGATGATGGCTGTGCCTCTTGATGTACGGCTTGCCTCAGGTATCTCATATGCCTTGATTCTGTATACTCTTCCTGTATTTGTGAAAAACATCAGGTAGTGGTGTGATGTGGTCATGAGCATCTCGACGATATAATCATCCTCGATTGTCTCCATTCCCTTTATTCCCTTGCCACCGCGGTGCTGAGCCTTGAAATTGTCAGTGCTCATGCGCTTTATGTAGCCTACCTTTGTCATTGTTATGACTGTATTTGTCTCAGGAATGAGATCCTCCATCGACATATCATACTCGTCATAGCCTATCTCTGTCTTTCTGTCGTCGCCGTATTTATCTGCAATTGCGATGATTTCCTCCCTGATTACTCCAAGAAGCTTTTTCTCATCGGCAAGAATAGCCTTTAACTGCGCAATCTGAGCCATGAGCTCCTTATACTCAGCCTCGAGCTTTTCTCTTTCCAGACCTGTCAGAGCCCTAAGACGCATATCGACAATTGCCTGTGACTGCTCATCTGTCAGGCCAAATCTCTCCATCAATCTGGTCTTTGCCTGTTGTGTGGTCTGGCTTGAGCGGATAATACTTATTACCTCGTCTATGTTGTCCTGGGCAATAATGAGCCCCTCTACAATATGTGCCCTGGCCTCTGCCTTGTCTAGATCAAACTTTGTACGTCTGGTCACTACATCCTTCTGATGGATGAGATAGTAGTTGAGCAGATCGTATAGATTTAATACCTTTGGCTCTCCGTTTACGAGTGCAAGGTTTATCACTCCAAACGTATCCTGGAGCTGTGTATGCTTGAAAAGCAGATTTAAAACTACACTCGGATTCACATCACGGCGGAGTTCTACCACGATTCTCATTCCCTCACGGCTTGTCTCGTCGCGGAGGTCTGTTATTCCATCTATCTTTTTGTCCTTATGAAGCTCGGCTATTTTCTCAATAAGACGAGCTTTGTTTACGTTGTATGGAAGCTCTGTCACTACAATTCTGTTTTTGCCGTTTTCCATCGGCTCGATATTGGTGACAGCACGGACTCTTATTTTGCCGCGGCCTGTTCTGTAAGCCTCTTTGATGCCACTTGTTCCGAGAATTATGCCGCCTGTAGGGAAATCCGGTCCCTTTACCACATCGATAAGCTCATCAATTGTGGTTTCTTTGTCCTCGATATCGTTGTCGATAAGGCGCACTACGGCATTTACCACTTCACGCAGATTGTGAGGTGGGATATTGGTTGCCATACCTACCGCGATTCCTGTGGTTCCGTTTACTAAAAGGTTTGGATATCTTGATGGGAGCACTGTCGGCTCTTTTTCTGTCTCATCAAAGTTTGGCTCAAAATCTACTGTATTTTTGCCGATATCCTTGATTAATTCAAGAGAAATCTTTGAGAGTCTTGCCTCTGTGTATCGCATGGCGGCGGCTCCGTCTCCATCGACTGAACCAAAGTTTCCATGACCGTCCACGAGTGTGTATCTCATAGACCAGTCCTGTGCCATATTTACGAGTGCTCCATAGATTGAGCTGTCTCCGTGTGGATGGTATTTACCCATTGTATCACCGACAATACGCGCACATTTTCTGTGTGGCTTGTCAGGTGTATTTCCGAGCTCGACCATAGAGTAGAGTACTCGCCTCTGAACAGGCTTTAATCCGTCCCTGACATCAGGGAGGGCACGGCTTGCAATAACGCTCATCGCGTAATCTATGTAGGAGCTCTCCATTGTTTTTTTCAAATCGACCTGCTGTATCTGGTCAAAAATTTTGTCGTCCACTTAAATTACTCCTCCCTGCTAGATGTCAAGATTTGTTACATACTTGGCATTAGCTTCAATAAATTCTTTTCTTGGCTCTACCTTATCACCCATCAGTGTGGTAAATGTCACATCAAGCTCAGATGAATTTTCTCCGTCTATCATGACCTGTTTCAAAATTCTGTGATCAGGATCCATTGTTGTCTCCCAGAGCTGATCAGCATCCATCTCGCCAAGTCCCTTGTATCGCTGGATCTTGTTATTATTGTCACGGCCTATGTCATTTAAAATCTGCTTGAGCTCGTCATCATCGTAGGCATACCATACACCCTTGTTTTTCTCCACCTTGTAAAGTGGCGGTGTAGCCAGGTATACATGTCCCTCCTTGATCAGATCAGGCATGAATCTGTAGAGGAAGGTGAGCATGAGAGTAGCGATGTGAGCACCATCCACATCGGCATCCGTCATGATGATTATCTTGTCATAACGCAGCTTTGTTATATCAAAATCCTCATGGATTCCTGTGCCGAATGCTGTAATCATGGCTCTGATTTCTGCATTGTCATATATACGGTCAAGTCTTGCCTTTTCAACATTCAGTATCTTGCCTCGCAGAGGTAAAATTGCCTGTGTAGCACGGCTCCTTGCTGTCTTTGCAGAACCGCCGGCTGAATCTCCCTCGACTATGAAAATTTCACAGTTTTTAGGATCCTTGTCTGAGCAGTCAGCCAGCTTGCCCGGCAGAGTACCTCCATCGAGAGAGGTCTTTCTTCTGGTCAGGTCTCTTGCTTTTCTTGCGGCCTCTCTGGCTCTTTGTGCTAAAAGTGATTTCTCACAGATATTTTTGGCTACATCAGGATTCTGCTCGAGGAAATATGTGAGTTTTTCCGATACAACAGCATCTACGGCTCCTCTGGCCTCACTGTTTCCAAGCTTCTGCTTTGTCTGTCCCTCGAACTGAGGCTCCTCAATCTTGATACTGATGATCGCAGTCAGTCCCTCTCGGATATCGTCACCGGTCAGGGCCGGATCTGAATCCTTAAGTATCTTTTTTTCTCACGCGCATAGGCATTGAAGGTCTTTGTCAGGGCATTTCTGAAACCTACAATATGAGTACCACCCTCAGGTGTGATTACATTGTTTACAAAGCTGAAGGTTGAATCATTAAACGAATCATTGTGCTGCAATGCAACCTCAACATAAACACCATTTTGTGTTCCCTCACAGTAGATTACCTCATCATAGAGAGCCTCCTTGCCACGGTTAAGATACTCTACAAATTCCTTGATTCCGCCCTCATAGTGGAATACATGATTGTGATGGCTATTCTCACGCACATCCTTTAAAGTAATCTTAAGTCCTTTTGTGAGGAAGGCTGTCTCTCTGAGACGCTGCTTTAAGGTATCGTAGTCATACACTGTCTCCTCAAAAATCTCCGGATCCGGCAGAAAATGCACCTTTGTACCATGAAGCGACTCTTCACACTGTCCAACAATCTTTACTGTATCGTCTGTTTTGCCACGCTTGTAGCTTTGTCTGTAAATATTTCCGTCCTTGTAGACCTCAACTGTCAGCCATGTGGAAAGAGCATTTACTACAGATGCACCAACTCCGTGCAGACCGCCTGATACCTTATAGCCTCCACCGCCGAATTTACCACCTGCGTGAAGCACTGTAAAAACGACCTCAAGTGCTGATTTTTTTGCTTTATGATTGGTTCCGACCGGGATTCCTCGTCCATCATCCTGTACTGTTATGGAATTGTCTTCCTCGATTGTGACCTCGATATTTTTGCAATAACCGGCTAAGGCCTCATCAACTGCATTGTCCACTATCTCGTAAACCAGATGATGAAGTCCTCTCGAAGACGTACTGCCGATATACATACCCGGTCTTTTTCTGACCGCCTCAAGACCCTCAAGTATCTGAATCTGGTCAGCTCCGTATTCCTGATTGTTCTGCTGTATTTCTTTACTCATCAATAACCTCCACCTGGCCCTTCACGACATGAAAGACCTTGTCCACCTGAAATCTATTTTTTACAAATTCATCAAGTCCCGTACAAGTGATAATGGTCTGTGTATCACTTAAGCTGTTGAGCAGATAGTTCTGCCTGTTGCCATCCAGCTCTGAAAGCACATCATCCAGTAAAAGCACGGGAGTGCTGTTTATATTTTTCTTTACAAGACTAATCTCAGAAAGCTTGAGTGAGAGAGCAGATGTCCTCTGCTGACCCTGCGAGCCGTATTTTCTGATATCCACACCGTCCACTGAAAAAAGCATATCGTCCCTGTGCGGTCCGACGGTTGTTCTGGCATAGCTTCAAATCCCTGCTTCTTGCCTTAAGCAGCTCGTCCTCGAAAAAATATCATCAATGCTTGGCTCATATTTGAGTATAAGCTTCTCCCTGCCTCCTGAAATATTGCTGTGAATGTCCTGTATTATCTCATTTAGCTCATTAACAATCTCGCGCCTCTTTTTTTTATAACATGCCTGCCATACTCGAGAAGCTGCATATCCCACACCTGAAGTGTATCAATCAAATCAGGTCTGTAAGCTATATCCTTTAACAGTCTGTTTCTCTGAACTAATGTCTTATTATACTTACTCAGGTTAGACAGATATATTTTGTCAAGCTGGCAAAGCTCCAAATCTATAAATCTGCGTCTCTCGGCAGGACCGTTTTTGATAATATTGAGATCCTCAGGAGAGAAAAACACAATATTCAAAATACCAAACAGCTCACTCGCTTTTTTGATTGGCATTTTATTGATGGCCACACCCTTTGCACCGTTTTTTCGCAGATGCATGTCAATCCGGTATTCCTTGTCATTTTTTCGACAATTGTCCTGATATGTGCCTCATCCTCGCCAAACCGGATCATTTCCTTGTCCTTGCTGCCCTTATGGGACTTTGTAGTGCCGCTCAAATATGCAGCCTCAAGTATATTGGTCTTGCCCTGGGCATTATCGCCGTAGATTATGTTGGTTTCACTGTCAAAGCTGATATCCAGTTTTTCGTAATTTCTGAAATTACTCAGTTGGATTGACTTAATAATCATTATTTAACAACCTTAACTGTTTCGCCGTCATATGAGAAAACATCTCCGTCGTGAAGCTTTTTTTTCCTCTCTGAAGCTCAGTCTCACCGTTTACAGTCACCTGACCGTCCTGAATAACAATTTTTGCCTCAACTCCCGAGCTCACAAGGTCGGCCTTTTTAAGAGCCTGTCCCAGCTTAATGAACTCATCCTGTTCTCTTATAGAAATCTGTTTCATAAAATCTCCTAGTTTGCTGCTGTATTAAAATTTACCGGAAGAATGAGGTAAATAAACTTGCCATCATCATCCTTAATGAAGCATGGTGCCTTTGGATTGACCATGTATAAATTAACCTCCTCCTCATCGATAACACGAAGTGCATCTATGAAGAACTTAGGATTAAAGCCTATCATAATATCTTTTCCATCTTTATCGATATCGATATCTTCATTCATGGAACCGATAAATGAATTGATGCGAAGCTCCATATTGCCATCTGTGATATTTACGATAATAGGTTTCTTATCGCCTTCCTTGACAAGAAGAGTAGCACGGTCGATACAGTCAAGAAGCTCACGCTTATTGATGCGAACCTTAGTGTCGTAGTCAGATGAAAGCATCTGGTCGATCTTAAAATATTCTCCCTCGATCAGACGTGAAACAACAGTAGTATTTTCAAATTCAAAAACAATATGATTGTTAGTGATATAGATAACCACATCCTCATCCGCTGAACCCGGAATAATCTTGCTTATTTCCTGCAGAGTCTTGCCGGGAACAACAACCTTCTTGCTGTCATAGTGATTTTTCATCTCGATATATCTGATAGATATTCTGTGTCCGTCAAGAGAAACAACTCGAAGCTTATTCTCCTCAATCTCAAAAAGCTCACCTGTCATCAGTTTATTGTTGTCATTATCAGCAATTGAGAAAATTGTCTGTCTGATAACCTCTTTAAGGGTAAATTGTGAAAGGACAATAGACTCATTTCTCTCAACATATGGTATGTAAGAAAAATCATCACCTGATTTTCCGATGATATTGAACTTGGCCTTTTCACATGATATGACGGTCTTGAAGGAAGCATCTGTCTCAATTGTTACATCATTGTCAGGAAGCTTTCTCACTATTTCTGAAAAAATCTTGGCATCAAGAGCGATAATTCCTCTCTCTTCGATAGTTCCGTCTATTATTGTTTCGATTCCAAGCTCCATATCGTTAGCCATAAGCTTAATCTCGTTTGCGGATGCATCAATAAGTATGCACTCGAGAATTGCCATTGTAGTACGTGTAGGTACTGCCTTCGATACGATATTAACACCTTTCAGTAAATTTGCTTTTGAACAAATAAGTTTCATTTAGAAAAACTCCTTCCTGCGCGTATATATAAATATTTAAAAGATATTCGTAATATTCTTCTTAGGGGCTGTTAAAAAGTTCAAAACCCCTTCAAAGCCTTTAAAGACAAGCTTTAAGCGGCTTGATAACTTGATTAAAAGCCTGTTGAAGTAAAAATGATAAAAATGGATAACTTTTTATTCACTTTCCTTCAACCTGTCATTAACATGCTCATGTGGAAATAAAAGCAAGGTTATAACCAAATTATTAACATGCAAATGAGCACATATATAAATAGGTAGAAACTAATTTGGATTAATCTTTTTCTTGATAGTTTCTATGAGAGTACGTGTACTGTCATTCTCCTCGTAATCCTTGGTGACCTTCTTGATGCCGTGGATGATAGTAGAGTGGTCTCTGCCGCCCAAAAGCTGGCCGATTACATCAAGTGAATCAGAGGTCATGGTCTTGCAGAGGTACATGGCAATCTGCCTTGGGCGTGCAATCTCGCTGCTTCTGGTCTTTGAAATCATCTGGTCTACAGAGATGTGGAAATGCTCTGAAACGACCTCGATGATGAGCTGTGCAGTGATTTCCCTTGGCTTGTCCGGCGTGATGATATTGGAAAGCTCCCTCTCAGCGATATCCATAGTGATGTGAGTATGCTCGAGATTGTGGAAGGCTAAAAGCTTGTTTAAGGCTCCCTCAAGCTCACGGATGTTGGAGCTGATGTTTGAAGCAATGTAGTTTAAAATATCATCATCTATATCAAAATTGTCAGTTTCAGCTTTCTTACGGAGGATAGCCATCCTCGTCTCATAGTCAGGAGTACCGATATCAGCCATCAGTCCCCATTCGAAACGTGAGCGGATACGCTCCTCTAGAGTCTCCATCTCCTTAGGCGGCTTATCAGAGGTAAGGATAATCTGCTTGCCCTGTGTCTGCAGTGTGTTGAAGGTGTGGAAAAACTCCTCCTGAGTACTTTCCTTTCCTATGATGAATTGGATATCATCAATCATGAGCACATCTACAGTCCTGTATTTGTCACGGAACTTTGTCATGGCAGAAGAATTACCGTTACGGATAGATTCGATAACCTCGTTGGTAAACTCTTCAGAAGTAACGTAAAGCACCTTGGTATCAGGATTCTGGTCAATGATGAAATGACCTATTGAATGCATAAGATGAGTCTTGCCAAGTCCCGGACCTCCATAAATATAGAGAGGATTGTATGCTTCACCCGGGCTTTCTGCCACTGCAAGAGAAGCAGAATGGGCAAACCTGTTATTATTACCTACGACAAAGGTGTCAAATGTATAGTTAGGGTTTAAGTTTGAGTGATCCCCTTTACAGGAGTCTGTTGCTCAAGCTGAGGGGTATCGTTGTTTTTAAACTTAAGGCTCTGAGCCTGATCCGGTAAAATAAACTGGATATCATACTCGATACCTGTCACCTCACCTATAGCTACCTTAAGAGGAAGATAATATTTTTTGTTGATATAGCTGAGCCCCATCTGCTCAGACGGAACGAGAATATACAGTGTATTGCCGTCTATGGCGAACACCTCAAGCGGTTTTATCCACGTATTAAAGGAAACGTCTGTCAGGCCATGCTCTTCCTTGACCATCTGTAGTATTTCATTCCACTTTTCCATTACTTTATCCATCAAAGTTCTCCATTATTTAACATATAAAGAGTATATTATGGGAATGTTCTCCACAATCCCATACATACTATATAGTACACTATTTTTGGCATTTAGGCAATGTAAAAAGATTTACAAAAATGATTTATTCACATTTTTTAACCACAATTATACAAAGTTACCAACATGTTATTCACATATTGTGGATAACTTTTTGATATCTTGATAACTTTCCACAATATGTTGGTCACAATAGGTGGTTTATATCAAAATATAGACGGTTATCAAGAATTATTATATATATAGAAGAAACTCGTTTTCCACATTTTTATTGTGGAATGTAAACCGATAAAAAAATATATGTAGAAAATTAAAGAAAATTGAGAAAATCCTTGACACAACAGGAATTTTTGTTATAATTATACCGATGTTTTTTAACGTAAAGGAGGTGGATATATATGAAGATGACATTCCAACCTAAGAAGAGACAGAGAGCAAAAGTTCATGGATTCAGACAGAGAATGAAAACTGCTGGCGGAAGAAAAGTAATCGCAGCCAGAAGATTAAAAGGAAGAAAAAATTATCAGCATAGGCCACAATTTTTGTGGTCTTTTTCTTCATTTTTGATTGTTTTTAGAAGGACAGCGTCAAATGAAATTTTCAGATTCGTCGAAAAAAAACAAGGATTTTCAGAATGTATATAATAACGGTGTATCGTTTGCTAACAGATACCTCGTTATGTATGTTCTGAAAAATAACACAGAAAATAATCGTATAGGTATATCAGTTAGCAAAAAAGTTGGAAATAGTGTTATTAGACATCATATTACTCGTCTCGTGAGAGAGAGCTACAGACTACATGAGGACATGTTCGATAGTGGTTTGGACATCGTAGTCATCGCAAGAGTTGCAGCGCGGCATGTGGGTTATAAGGAAATAGAAAGTGCTGTTTTACATCTTGGAGGTCTTCACAGGATTATTAAGAAACAAAATATTTGAATAATGAAAAAGAAGATGGAATCATTTTGAAAAGTATCTTAATATTTTTGATTAAATTTTATAGGAAGTATATTTCCCCGATGAAATCAACGAAATGCCCATATTGTCCGACCTGTTCGGAGTATGGTTTGCAGGCTGTGCAAAAGTACGGTGCCATAAAGGGTGGTCTGCTTGCGGCATGGAGGATATTGAGATGTAATCCTTTTTCAAAAGGTGGATATGATCCAGTTCCATAGCAGCAATGGAGGTTTTTATGTCGGACATTTTATTAACCGCATATCCAGGCTCTATTCTTGGACCAATTGCCAAGCTTCTCGGTATCCTGATGGATTGGATATACAGTGGTATATCTAATATTACAGGTGGAAGAGTTGAGAGCGTTGTACTAAGTATTGTAATTATTACGATTATAATCTACATGTGTCTGTTGCCACTGACTATAAAGCAGCAGAAGTTTTCTAAGCTATCACAGAAAATGCAGCCCGAGATGCAGGCTATACAGGCTAAATATAAAAATAAAAAAAGGATCAGGCTTCAATGATGGCCATGCAGGAGGAGACACAGCTTTTATACCAGAAGTACGGTATTTCTCCGATGGGAAGCTGTGTGCAGATGCTTATACAGATGCCTATTCTGTTTGCACTGTACCGTGTGTTCTACAATATTCCTGCTTATCTGAGCGGAGTTAAGGGCTCTTTTTACAGGGCTTGTTGATTCAATTCAGCAGACAAGCGGATATCAGAATACACTTGTCAGTCTGATGGAAAAGTATAATGTTGTTACATCAAGCGGTCTTAACGCTTCAAATGCGGCTTCAAAGCTTGCTGATGCAAGTGGTGATACTTTAAACAATTTTATCATTGATATCCTTTATAAGCTTCCTTCAAAGGGCTGGGATGCTCTTATGGACGGTAAGTTTTTTTGATGGTATCCAGAGCGCAGTTGAGAAGACGCACGATGCGTTACTTCATTTCAACTACTTTTTGGGACTGAATATCTCAGATACACCTTGGTATATCATAAAGAGCAACTTTACGGACAAGCCTGATAAGTGGTTACTTTTTGTAATACTTGCACTGCTTATTCCTGTACTGTCATATCTGACACAGATGATCAATATCAAGCTTATGCCACAGGCTACAAATGGCAATGATCAGATGGCAAGCCAGATGAAGATGATGAATCTTATGATGCCACTTATGTCATTTGTTATCTGCTTTACAGTTCCTGTAGGTCTTGGTATTTACTGGATCTGCTCTGCACTTGTAAGAGGTATCCAGCAGTTCTTCGTCAACAGACATATCGAGAATCTTGATCTTGAGGCTGTTATGGCAAAGAACGAGGAAAAGGCAAAGAAGAAGAGAGAAAAATGGGACTGTCTGAGGATTATATAAAGAAGGCAGCTCAGATTAAGACAAAGTCAATTGACAATAAGGCAAACGTATCTGTATCAGCAGGCACAGAGGAGAAGCTTGCAAAGGCCGCTGAGTACAAGGCTAATGCAAAGGCAGGCTCACTTGCTTCAAAGGCTAATATGGTTAAAGAGTTTAATGAACGCAATTCACGCAAATAGGGGAGAAAATAGTGGAATACATTGAAGTATCTGCAAAAACAATTGACGATGCTTTGACAGAGGCATCTATTAAACTTGGAACAACAAGCGATAAGCTCGAGTATGAGGTAATTGATAAGGGAAGCAATGGTTTTCTTGGAATTGGCAGCCGTGATGCTGTCATCAAGGTTAAAAAGGCCGAGGCAAGTGTTGAGGATGAGATTCGCGAATTCCTTGACAGTGTGTTTAAGGCAATGAAGCTTGAGGTTACTATTGATATCAAAGTGGATGAGGACAACAGAAATGTTGATGTTGAGCTTAACGGTCCTGAGATGGGCGTTTTAATCGGCAAGAGAGGTCAGACTCTCGATTCACTCCAGTACCTTACAAATCTTGCTATCAATAAGCAGTCTGAGAATTACTACAGAGTAAAGATTGATACAGAAGATTACAGAAAGAGAAGAAAAGAGACACTTGAGAATCTTGCCAAGAATATTTCATTCAAGGTTAAGCGTACAAAGAGACCTGTTTCTCTTGAGCCAATGAATCCTTTTGAGAGAAGAGTCATTCATTCTGCACTTCAGAATGATAGATTTGTTGAAACACACAGCGAGGGTGATGAGCCTTACAGACATGTTGTTGTGACACTTAAGAAATAATAGATATAAATCATTAAAAGGGTATCTGGTTTCAGGTATCCTTTTTGAATATATATTATCTTAGAATTTTTGAGGAATTTCATATGCAAAATGATACAATAGCGGCTATTGCCACAGCTATGTCTCCGTCAGGAATCGGAATTATCAGGATAAGCGGAGATGATGCACTTTCGGTAATAGACAGGATTTATAAAAGCAAGAATAATAAAAAGAAGATAAGCGCCTGTCAGTCACATACCATTCATTATGGTTTTATATATGACGGCGATGAGAAAATAGATGAGGTTATGGTGCTTTTGATGAAGGCTCCAAATACATACACTAGGGGGAGGACACTGTGGAGATAGACTGCCACGGTGGTGTGTATGTGATGAAGAGAGTGCTTGAAGCAGTAATCAAAAACGGAGCAAGACCGGCAGAGCCCGGAGAGTTTACTAAAAGGGCATTTTTAAACGGCAGGATTGATTTATCCCAGGCAGAATCTGTTATAGATGTAATAAATTCAAAAATGATTTTGCGCTCAAAAGCTCTTTAAGCCAGCTAGGCGGAGCCGTGCTTGGAAGCATCAGGCAGATAAGAGAGCAGCTTTTGCATGAGATTGCATTTATTGAGTCGGCACTTGACGACCCTGAACATATTTCTCTGGATGGTTATCCACAAAAACTACGTGCAATTGTGGATAACGAGTATGTGGAGATAGATAGTCTGTTAAAAACCTCAGATAATGGAAGGATTCTGAAGGAAGGAATAAACACAGTAATCATTGGAAAGCCAAATGCCGGAAAGTCATCTCTTTTAAATGTGCTTGTAGGAAGTGACAGGGCAATTGTCACGGATATAGCCGGAACCACGAGAGATGTGCTTGAGGAACAGATTAATATTGGTGGAATCACCTTAAATCTCGTTGATACTGCAGGCATCAGAAGCACAGAGGATGTTGTTGAAAAAATTGGTGTGAAAAAGGCTATGGAGCATGCCAATGAAGCTGATTTAATCATATATGTGGTTGATTCGTCAGTGGTACTCGATGATAATGATTATGATATTATCAATTTTATTAAAGATAAAAAGGCAATCATTTTACTAAATAAGTCGGATCTGGCTTCAAAGGTGTCGGCAGATGATATAAAAAGCTTGTGGATAAAACGGTTATCTCGGTTTCTGCAAAGGAAAGCTTGGGAATAGATGAGCTTTCTGATACAATAAAGGATATGTTTTTTGATGGAGAGGTCTCATTCAATGATGAGATTTATATCACAAATATCAGGCACAAAAAACTATTGTCAGATGCTAAGGAAAGTCTTAAGCTTGTTATGAACAGTATTGATGATGATATGCCGGAGGATTTTTATTCGATTGATTTGATGAGTGCGTATGAGTCACTCGGACTCATAATCGGAGAATCGGTTGAGGATGATCTGATGGATGAGATATTCAGTAAATTTTGTATGGGAAAGTAGGCAGTTATGTGCAGTAAGTTTGTTGAAGAAAATTATGATGTTGTTGTAGTTGGTGCAGGACATGCGGGATGTGAGGCAGCACTTGCGTGTGCCAGGCTTGGACTTGAGACTATTGTTTTCACGGTAAGTGTGGACAGTATAGCGCTCATGCCGTGTAATCCGAATATCGGTGGAAGCTCGAAGGGGCATCTCGTCAGGGAGATTGATGCACTTGGCGGCGAGATGGGAAAAAACATTGACAAGACCTTTATCCAGTCAAAGATGCTAAATAAATCGAAGGGGCCTGCTGTTCATTCTCTCCGCGCGCAGGCAGATAAAGCGGAATATAGTATGGAAATGAGAAAAACCCTTCAAAATACCGACCATCTGACCATCAGACAGGGTGAGGTTTCTGAGATTGTTACCGATGAGAATAATAATATAGTCGGTGCAAAAACTACTTCGGGAGCTTTATATCATTGTAAGGCGATTGTGCTGTGCACCGGTACATATTTAAGAGCCAGATGCTTAACCGGCGAGATGATCACTCATACAGGTCCGAATGGACTTTTGGCAGCCAACCATCTGACTCAGTCGCTCATAGATCACGGAATTGAGATGCGCAGATTCAAAACAGGAACTCCAGCGCGTGTAGATAAGAGAAGTCTTGATTTTTCCAAGATGGAGGAACAGTTCGGTGACGAGAGGGTAGTGCCGTTTTCATTTACAACTGATCCTGAAAGTGTGCAGATTGATCAGGTTTCATGCTGGCTTACATATACGAATAGTAAGACCCATGAGATTATCAGAAACAATCTCGACCGTTCACCGATTTATGCAGGCATCATAGAGGGAACAGGTCCTAGGTATTGTCCTTCAATAGAGGATAAGGTGGTTAAGTTTGCGGAGAAGGAAAGACATCAGATATTTATTGAGCCGGAGGGACTTAATACAAACGAGATGTATGTCGGAGGAATGTCATCTTCTATGCCTGAGGATGTGCAGTATGAGATGTACCGCACCCTTCCGGGACTTGAAAATGTGAAGATAGTAAGAGATGCTTATGCCATAGAGTACGACTGTATCAATGCAAACCAGCTATATGCATCGCTCGAGTTTAAGAAAATACATGGTCTGTTCAGTGGTGGACAGTTCAACGGTTCGTCCGGATATGAGGAGGCTGCATGTCAGGGACTTATCGCCGGCATCAATGCAGCCATGAAGATACTTGGCAAAAAGCCATTGATACTTGACAGGTCAGAAGCGTACATAGGTGTATTGATAGATGATCTTGTCACTAAGAAAAATAGAGAACCTTACCGCATGATGACTTCTAGAGCGGAATATCGTCTCCTTTTAAGACAGGACAATGCAGATTTGCGTCTCACCGAGAAGGGATACGAGGTTGGTCTGATTTCAAAGGAAAGATATGACTATGTATGTAAAAAGAAAGAGCTTATTGATAAGGAAATAGAGAGAGTGTCGCATGTAAATATCGGCGCAAGGGCTGATGTACAGGAGATACTGAAGAAATACAAAAGTATAGAGCTGAGCAACGGAACCACACTTGAGGAGCTTATCAGAAGACCTGAGCTGGATTATGACAAGCTCGCTCCGATAGATCCCGACAGACCTAAGCTATCTGATGACACAAGAGAACAGATTAATATTCTTATTAAGTACGCAGGGTATATTTCAAGACAGATCAAGCAGGTCTCTCATTTTAAGAAGCTTGAGAAAAACTGTTACCTACTGATTTTGATTATAATACTATTTCGGGTCTGAGAATTGAAGCACAGCAGAAGCTGAATGAATTTCAGCCGCTTAGTATAGGTCAGGCATCCAGAATTTCAGGTGTCACACCGGCTGATATATCGGTTTTACTTGTATTTCTGGAACAATTAAAATACTCAAATCCTGATTTATTTTCTAGATTAAACCCAGATAATACAAGCGTTGAACAATAATAATGGAGAATAAAATATGAAATATGATTTCACACACTTCACTGATGAATTATCAAAAATTAAATGTACATTAAATAATTCACAATTAGAGCAATTTGAGCTATATTATGACATGCTTATCGAAAAAACAAGGTTATGAACCTTACTGCCATCACAGATTTCGACGAGGTAATAGAGAAACACTTCCTTGATAGCTTGTTTTTATGCCACACATTAGATTTAAACGCGGAAAAAAATATCATTGATGTCGGAACCGGAGCTGGTTTTCCCGGTATTCCTCTTAAGATAGCTTTTCCTCAGCTTAAGATTACTTTATTAGATTCACTTAATAAGAGAGTTGGATTTTTAAATGAAGTTATTGAAGCGCTTGAGCTTAAGGATATTGAAGCAGTTCATGGCAGGGCAGAGGATTTTGCCAGGGATAAGGAACACAGGGCAGCTTATGATATTTGTGTATCGAGAGCAGTTGCAAATCTGTCTACTCTTTCAGAATACTGTCTGCCGTTTGTGAAAATGGGAGGCTGCTTTGTGTCATATAAATCAGGTGAGTGCGAGAGCGAGGTGGCAGATGCAAAGTCGGCCATTTATCTGTTGGGAGGAAAGCTGAATAAAATAGAGCAGTTTGGCTACTCGGATAATCATCGCTCTTTTGTCATAATTGATAAGGTTATGAATACGAGCAACAAGTATCCGAGAAAAGCCGGACTGCCTTCAAAGAAACCATTGTAAAAAACCGTTATAATTGTTGAAGAATAGTTATAGGCGGTGCCTTATTTTAGATTAAAGTATAGAATTAGTTAGTAACAATTTTTTTAATAATTGAAGCTGTCTTCTCCGGTAACTCTAACTGAGGATAAAGCTTTGCATTTGCAATATGGATGATGTCGCATTTACTGTTTAGCTTATGGTAATTGTTGATAACATCCATATTATTTTTTATTCCTGTTGATGCTATAATTGATACATCCTTGTCCAGGTTCTTGAGAGCGGGCGCAATATTAGTATTGATATAGTTTGATAAAATGCTTGGGTAAAGATATTTGCCGCGGCTTTGCCCTCTATGTGAGGACTCATAGTATGCATCCTTCATATTATCTGATATGAGCTGGCCTCTTGAAATAAATTTATTTCTGAAGAGTAAATCTACCTTGATAGGGCTCATAAGCTTATTGTATATAAATGTACCTATGATTGGCAGATTTATTATGTTCTGCTTAAATTTGGTGCTCTTGTCAGGTATGCATTTAAGCTGTTGCAATGATACAGGGTTTATAAGTATAATTTTATTAAATAAATCCTTTGACAGAGCATTTGCCATGATTACAGGAGCTGTTGAAAGATTGGTTGCAGCTACGTTAACAGGCTTTCCGATTATGTCATTTACAAAAGCTGTGAGAATCTGTACATACATGTAGCTTGTATATTGGATGGAAGGCTTGTCCGAGCGGCCACATCCAAGCAAATCAATAGTGTATACGGTATTGTTTTTGCAAGCTTTTTAGCTACTTTAGCCCATTCTTCACCGGATGCTCCGGAGTCGGTGTCGTGTATTAAAAGTATTGGCTTACCGGTGCCGGTTTTTGTATAAAAGATATTTCCTTCTTTCCATTTGTAGTAGTGGCCATTGTCTACTTTGAGTGCATTTTTTCTTTCGGCATTAGAGTCTACAACTCTTTGTATATATGCATTCCGGCAATCACTGCAGATGTGAGAAAAAGCAGATTTTTTGTACTTTTTTTTCATATTATAACCTCCTTGTTTTTATCTGAAAAATTTGATATATTGATTTTGTATTCTTATAACTATATTATCACAAAAAAGAAGTTTTATACAATTATTTTTTATAATTGCTTTTAAATATAGTAAAAATGATATATAATTATATCGTAGATAAATTAATTATACAAACAAATGTTCGGTGATTATGGTTAAAAAATATTTAGAGAAAACAAGAGATGAATTTTATGACAGCAAGTATGCGCTTATAGAAAAACTTACTGCCGCTGAGAATCATTTTAAAGAAAATATCAAGATTATCCAGATGCTTGAAGGAAAATCCGATGAAAGCTTTGAGGCTTTTACTCCACGTGAAATCAATTCATATAATAAGAGTAAAGTTAAGGAACTTAAGGAAGAGCAGAAGCTGATTGAGCCTCAGATAAAGTCTTTACACAAACAGATTTCTGATATTGATTGTAAGATTGATGAAATCAACAGTGTTATCAGAGTGTATAATTCTGATGAGATGAGAAATTTCAGAGGCCATATCTGATGTTATCAACGAAGAGGATAGTGATGCTTTTAAGAGGGGATTTGCACGATTCTACTGTACAGAGTCTGACATCACTTACTCACAAGACAGAGCTTTGTCTTAAACTTATGGATGTTGACCCTATCAGGTGCCGGCTTGAGCTCACGTCTCAGGGAAAGATACTGAAGGATATTATCAATGAGCTTCGAAATATGATTTATAATTTAAGACCTATGTCATTTGATGATATTGGATTTAATATTACTGTTGAGCGTGCGCTTGATAAGCTTCGCAATTCAAATAATATAAGATGCAATTTCAAGACATCCGGTGATGAGTATATGGTAGACAGTCTTGTGTCACTAACCTTACTCAGGGTCATTCAAGAGGCTTGCAGTAATTCTATCAAGCATGGTCATGCCAAAGAAATTAATGTTTCATTAAAGTATGAACCAAAATCACTTACTTTGACGATAAAGGATGACGGAGATGGTTTTGACACATCTGCTATTCCTGAGTTTACCAGAGATGATAATTCAGGCTTTGGATTGTCTATGATGAAGGAAAGAATTTATCTTCTTTCCGGTAAAATATCTATTTCATCAAAACCCGGTGAGGGGTGTATAGTTAAGGTAATTATACCTGTAAATAAGGAGGATTAAATTATGGCTATTAACATTATGATTACAGATGATCATTCTATGATCAGAGAGGGACTTAAAAATCTGCTGGAGCTCGACGGTGATATCAAGGTTATTGCTGAGGCAGAGAATGGTGAGGATTGTCTTGATAAATTAAAGACCTTTAGACCTGATGTATTACTTTTGGATATCAATATGCCAAAGATGAATGGTCTTGAGGTATTAAAAGCATTAAAGGACAGAAAGTCTAAGGTAAAGGTACTTGTTCTTACTGTTCACAATGAGACAGAATATCTTATGAAGGCTGTAGATATCGGAATCAACGGATATGTACTGAAGGATTCTGAGTCTGCTGAGCTTAAAAAGGCTATTTTCACTATTGCTGATGGTGAGACTTATATACAGCCAAGTCTTATTCCAGCTCTTAATTCTAAGATGATTCAGAAAAATGAGGATGAGCTTAAGATAGATGCTCTTACTAAGAGAGAGATGGAAGTACTTAAAGAAATGGCTGTTGGTAAGTTTAACAGAGATATTGCTAAGGAAATGAAGATTAGTGAGAGAACTGTTAAGTATCATATTTCAAGTATTTTCAAAAAGCTTGAGGTTACTGATCGTACTCAGGCCGCGGTATTTGCAATCCGTAACAACATTATTCAGATTATGTAATATACGCTTTATATTTTATTTGAATTTTATTAGAGGAATGTTTCACGTGAAACATTCCTTTTGATTATTTAATATAGTTTATTGACAATAGTACGGAATCAGTCATACATATACATTCCGCACTCGTTTTACTCCGCAACTAAGAGCATGTAAGAAATCACATATAGGCTGAGACAGTAGTACGCAACCGTCCATATTCGCCATCGTGGCTCAGTATGGACTCGCTCGTACATCCGTGTACGAGCGTTGCTATGTATAGAAGTGATTTCAAACATACTCTAAGTTACTGCGTAGACTCGTTTGAAATGTATATGTATGCCGGATTCCTTACGCTGTGGATGTACTATAAAAATCCTATGGTATAATACTCGAGAATTAAATAATAAAATATAGTGTTTCACGTGAAACATTCCTCTTCTAATATATGATTTGATTTATAGTGATTAATATTGTTTATTGACAGTAGTACGGAATCCGTCATACATATACATTCCGCACTCGTTTTACTCCGCAACTAAGAGTATGTAAGAAATCACATATGGGTTGAGACAGTAGTAGTAGTAGTACGCCACCGTCCATATTCACCATCGTGGCTCAGTATTGACTCGCTCGTACATCCGTGTACGAGCGTTGCTAAAATGTTGAAGTGATTTCAAACATACTCTAAGTTACTGCGTAGACTCGTTTGGAATGTATATGTATGCGATTCCTTACGCTGTGAATGTACTATAAAAATTCTATGGTATAATACTCTAGAATTAAATAATAAAATATAGTGTTTCACGTGAAACATTCCTCTTCTAATATATGATTTAGTTTATTGGCAATAGTACGGAATCCAGCATACATATACATTCCGCACTCGTTTTACTCCGCAACTAAGAGTATGTAAGAAATCACATATGGGTTGAGACAGTAGTACGCAACCGTCCATATTCGCCATCGTGGCTCAATATGGACTCGCTCGTACATCCGTGTACGAGCGTTGCTATGCATAGAAGTGATTTCAAACATACTTTAAGTTACTGCGTAGATTCGTTTGAAATGTATATGTATGTCGGATTCCTTACGTGTGGATGTATAATAAATGTCATAAAGTATATTATTTTAAAAATGAATAATGTATGATTTTATATTGTATAGGTTAATATTTTGTGCTTTAAATTATATGATGTGTTATAATCTCAATTATTATGTAATTCGGAAATATATGATAGTATATATCAAATACAATATTTAGTGACAAATATGAGGTATTAAATTATAAAATAGGAATGTTTCACGTGAAACATTTAAGTGATATAATGAGTGAATACGAGAATGCAATGTTTTAATAATTAGACGATTAAAAATTTAAATAAAGGATATAGAAGGTGACATAATTTATATGAATAAAAAAGTTTTAATAATTAAAGGAAGTCCAAGAGCAGAAGGTAATACTGCAACAATGGCTGATATATTTGCCAAAGGCGCAATTGAAAATCATAATATTGTAACGGAAATTGTATTGAAGGATAAAACAATAATAGATTGTAGTGGTTGTGCTATTTGTCAGCAAAATGGAGGAAAATGTGTTAAAGACGATGATATGAATGAAATATATGATGAAATGTATAAAGCAGATGTAATTGTTTTAGCATGTCCGGTTTACTTTTTATACCTGGCCCTCTTTGATGAAAAGAATGATTGACAGAACTTTTGCAATTGAAGATAGTATGGATAAGAAGATTTTCTATTTATTAGGTGCTGCAGCTACAAGAAAAGAAATAAATATACAAACCATGATTAAATGTTTCAGACAGTATATTTCATGCTTTGGAGAAAATGGAAGTGAAGAGGGCGGTATTATATTTGCGTATGACACAAGAAAAACTGATGATGTGAAAAATATGCATGATATTTTAAATAAAGTATATGAAATGGGCAAGAATGTATAGTTGCATTTAGCAAAATAAAAAATGAATTGGATGAATAATTATTTCAATTATTAAAAATAATGTGCATACATAGTGGAATTTTATAGCATTATACAGTTAAGAGTGATATAATAATTTGAGTGTGGAAGATTTCAATTTACAATTTAAAAATATGATGATTCGGCAGAAATTTTAAGTAAATTGCGAAAGGATTTATAATGGGAAGAATTATAGCAGTTGCAAATCAAAAGGGTGGGGTTGGAAAGACCACTACTTCTATCAATTTGGCAGCGTGTCTGGCAGAAAAAAAGAAAAAGGTGCTGGCAATTGATTTAGACCCGCAGGGTAATATGACAAGCGGCCTTGGTGTAAATAAGGACGAAGTTGAGAATACGGTATACAATCTCATGCTTGATGAGTGTTCAATTGCAGAGAGTATTGAAAATACGGTGGTGGACAATTTATATGTTATTCCATCTAATGTAAATCTGGCCGGAGCAGAGATTGAGCTTTTAGGCATAAATGATAAGGAATATATATTAAAGAGTGCAGTTGATTACATAAAAGAGGACTATGATTTTATTATTATAGATTGTCCTCCTTCACTTAACATGCTGACGGTAAATGCCATGACTACTGCAGATACGGTTCTTGTTCCTATTCAGTGTGAATATTATGCCTTGGAGGGACTTAGTCAGCTGATTCATACAATCAATCTGGTGCAGGAGAGACTTAATCCGGAGTTACAGATTGAGGGAGTTGTTTTCACCATGTATGATGTACGAACGAAATTGTCAAATCAGGTTGTAGAGACAGTAAAAGAAAATCTGGATACAAAGATTTACAATACAATGATTCCAAGAAATATCAGATTAGCTGAGGCACCATCATATGGTATTCCGATAAATATGTATGACAGTAAATCGGCCGGAGCAGAAAGCTACAGAAATCTGGCAAAGGAAATAATAGCAAGAAAGGATATTTAAGATAGTATGGCGGCAAAAAAAGGATTGGGTAAGGGACTTGATTCATTAATTACAGACAAGGTATCAAAGCCGGTAAAACCAAAGAGCAATCATGCAGCGGATGCTGTAATGATAGATATTAATAAGGTAGAGCCTAACAGAGAACAGCCGAGAAAGAATTTTGATGAAGATGCACTTATAGAGTTATCAGAATCGATAAAACAGTTTGGCATTTTACAGCCTCTACTTTGCCAGGAAAGGGATGATTACTATGAAATCGTCGCAGGTGAGCGAAGATGGAGAGCAGCAAAGATGGCAGGATTAAAGAAAGTTCCTGTCATAATCAAAAAATTGACCAATCAGCAGATTATGGAAATCTCCCTTATAGAAAATATTCAGAGAGAGGATTTGAATCAATTGAGGAGGCTTTGGCATACAAGCGTCTGCTTGAAGAATTTAAACTGAAACAGGATGAAGTTGCGGAGAGAGTATCAAAGAGCAGAACTGCAGTTACTAATTCCATGCGTTTACTCAAGCTCAATGAAAAGGTACAGCAGATGGTGATAGATGAAATGCTCACTACAGGCCATGCAAGAGCATTACTTGGTATAGAAGATCAGAATCAGCAGTATGTGGTAGCACAACAGATTTTCGACCAAAAGCTAAGTGTCAGGGATACAGAGAAGCTTGTTAAATCATTACAGAAGAACAAGAAAAAGACAAAGTCCGAAAAACCGGTTAATCCTCAGATGGAAGCAATCTACAAGGATCTTGAGGAAAAGCTTAAAAAGAATATGGGAACAAAGGTTCTAATTAACAGGAAAAAATGAAAATTCCGGAAAGATAGAAATAGAATATTATTCTCATGATGAGCTGGATAGAATAGTAAACATGCTCAATTCAGTCCAAAATCAATAGAAATAATTAGATAGTATTTAGATTTTGTATATTTAATGAAAAGAAATAATAAAATCATACAGAAAATGAGACAAAGAGACTATTTAAATTTTATGCAAAATGTACGACAATATAGATAGGAGTAAAAAATGATTTCTGAATATTTAGGATTCGATTCCGACTACATTATATTAGGATTGGCGGGAGTGGTAATTATTCTGCTCATCCTCATAATCACAAATATGGTGCAGATCGGTAAGCTCAAAAAAGATACAAAGTGTTTATGAGTGGAAAAACTGCAAAGTCATTGGAGGACACAATTATCAAGAGACTTGACGAGGTAGATGAACTTGTTGCAGCAAACTCATCAATCAAAAAAGAATATAGAAGAATTATTTGCTAACATGAAGTGTTCATACCAGAAGGTAGGACTTGTGAAGTATGATGCATTCAATGAGATGGGCGGAAAGCTAAGCTTTTCACTTGCCATGTTAAATGGAAAGGATGATGGCTTTGTACTCAATGCCGTTCACAGTCGTGAGGGTTGCTATACATACATCAAGGAGATTGTTGGCGGAAATTCCATTATTGTTTTAGCAGATGAAGAGCAGGAAGCGTTGAATATGGCCAAGGAGGCAAATATGCCTGCAAAAAAAAACAATGGGGTGTTTTAGTTTATGAGGATAAAAGCAGTCAGCAGCTTAGTTGGCGGTGAAGTACTTGCGGAACCAATACTAACAGAAAAAATGATATTTTAATACCAAATGGCACAAGGCTTAAGCCTGATTATGTGCCACTTATAGAGTCACTTGGAATAGAATCAGTGATGGTAGAGGATCCGTATGAGAATTACGAAAGTCCGAATTCTATCGTAGACCCGGCCATTTTCGACAAATACGTGAAAAAAAAGTGCGTAGACTGATGGAAAGTCATATATATCATGATGGCAAATCCTTAAAGGAATTTGAAATAATCGCAAATGATATTGTCCATGATATAAATGATATGCCATATGACGTGATTGTTGATATAAAAGAGCGTAATTCGGACTTATATGAGCACACAGTCATGGTGACACTTTTATCAGTGCTTGTTGCAAGAAAGCTAAAGCTTGACGAAAAGCGAAAGTATAACATAGCGGTGGGATGTTTATTACATGACATCGGGCTGCGTTTTATTGTCACACGATATAAAAACAGGGATTTTTCCAATGCAAATCCTGCGGAGCTTTTTGAATATAAAAAGCATACCATTTTAGGATATTCGGCATTGGATGAGGAAAGCTGGATAGCGCCAATATCAATGAAGATGGTTTTATCACATCATGAAAATATGGCAGGCACAGGTTTTCCTATGAAGCAAAAGAATAAAGAACTGGAATGCAGAATAATTCAGGCATGTGATGCGTTTGATTCGCTGATAAGCGGTATGGAGTGTAAGCGCATTTGTGTGCAGGAAGCCATAAATCAGATAAAGGAAAATGATGGCGGCAGATATGATAACAAAATTATTAAGTGCCTGCTATCATCAATAGCCAGATATCCTGTCGGTACAACAGTAAAGACCAATGCTGAAGAAGAGGGAGTAGTAGTTTCCCAGACAGTAGATCCGGAGAATCCTATTATCATGATTTTTGGAAATGAAAATAATGGCAAATTGATGCTTCACAACAGATTGAATCTCATGCTTGATAAAAACATTTCAATTCTTCAGATAATTTAAAGAAAAGAGAAATAAGTAATGCACCAATTCCTCAGAGCAATAGGATTTTCAGATATAACAAAGAAACAGTTAAACGAGGTAATTAACAATATAATTGATAAGCCGGAAAAAATAAAGGTAACAAAGGATTCCGAGGGCAATGAATTTGCCGAGCTGTCATGTGATGTGGCACCCAATATGGGAATTACAGTCAGAGGAATATACAATGACGATGATAGCTTTGACATAGATTATTACTATCCGTATTTCACGGGAAGCGAAAAGACTACAAATGAGATTATAGATATCGAAAAGCACTCAGAGAAGGAATCATATGCAGGCGTATGTGATGACCCTAATCTCGGCGTAACACTTATATTTTATCTGCAGAATGTGTGTGATTATCTGTCAGAGAAGGCATACATAAACAGAGAGGTAAGGGCAAAGGGAGCAGTGCTCTCAGGACTATCAGTTGATGGCTGTATTTTGCTACCAATGAAACAAAAAAAGGCTAAAACATTAAATACAGTTGATTCAGACAAAAAAGATAGAAAGCAGCTGATTGCAGAGGCCAGGGATGGCGATGAGGGCGCTATGGAAAGCCTCACAATGGAAGATATAGATTTATACTCATCCATTACGAGAAGAATCCAAAACGAGGATATTCTTTCAATCGTAACAACATATTTCATGCCATATGGCATCGAAAGTGACCAGTACAGCGTGCTGGGAGATATTATTGAGTTAACAGAAGAAAAAAATATCATTACAAATGAAAAAATATATTGCATAAAAGTGTCATGTAATGATATAATATTTAGCGTGTGTATAAACAAAAATGACCTCATCGGTGAGCCGATGGTTGGCAGACGTTTCAAAGGAAACATCTGGATGCAGGGTAGTATTTGTTTGTAATATACATTTGTTTTCATAGTTAAATGGATATAACAAGCGCCTCCTAAGCGCTAGTTGGGGGTTCGATTCCCCCTGAGAACAGTTGTTTGAAGCAGTAATGATTAAGAAAATTCATTACTGCTTTTTTCATTTTGGGGTGGAAAAATCTGTAAAATTGGTTTTCTTGTCTGAGAAATCAGACCTGAGAGATATAAAACGCTCAGATTAGATTTACAAAAAATCTAGTCTGGGCTTTTTTTTTAGTCCAGGGAAAAGGAGGTCAAACATGAATATAGGTAGTGAGAAACAGAGAGACCATGATGAAAAAGTTGTGGAGATAGAAATGAAGGACGTTTTTGACGTCTGATCTTGACATGCCCGAAATCATGTCGTATATATATAGCAAGAGCTGGAATACTGATCCAGATAAGCATTGTTACAACAGACACAATTTCAAAATCAGAAATTGTTAATGCACAGGCAATGTACAGCAATACCATCGGAAACGAGATGTGATATTGTTTTTTTCATATTTCAAAAAAGAGAATAAAGAAATGTCAGAAAAAAGATGTTATACAGTTCAAGAATTACAGGAAATCTTAGGAGTCAGTTGGTCTACTATTTATAATCGTTGCTGATGAAGTCGATTCGGAACTTCTGGCAAAAGTATTGGCTAATCCAGAGATGTGGGCATTTCTCAATTCACTGGCGAAGACGATGAAGTAATGAAAAACACGATTAAAATGCGGGATAAACACTGCTTCTAAAGAACATAATATGATTATGGAATAGAGAGAAAAACAGAAGGGAACTGAATTCATATGTTTACGCATGAGATGATAAAATCCTTTAATCAGTTGGAGATGGATGTGTATAATTACATCATCAGCAATGAAGAGAAAGTAGTATATATGAAAGTACGCGAGCTGGCAGAGGCGGTTCATGTTTCAACAACGACGATCCTTCGCTTTTGTAAAAAGGTAGGATGCGAGGGATATTCTGAATTCCGTTTGAAATTAAAACAGGAAGTCAGCAGCAAGGAAAAGAAGAAAATCAATATGGATCTTACTGCGGTTAAAGATTTCTTTGAACGGGTGCAGACACAGGCATTTGCTGAGAATATCCAGGAAGCTGTGAAGTTACTTACAAAGGCATCGTCAATTATATTTGTAGGTGTGGGGAATTCTTCTTTTATAGGAAAGTATGGGGCAAGATATTTTAATAATGTAGGCTGGTTTTCATTTGCTATTGATGATCCGTTCACGCCAGTATTTCGTGGAAAAGGTGAGAGAATAGCTACAATCGCATTGTCTGTATCAGGAGAGACGGAACAGACACTGATGTTGGCAGAAAAGTTGAAAAGAAGAGGGAGCAGCCTGATATCTATTACAAATAAGGCAAACTGTTCTTTGGCGAAGATGAGTGACTGCAATATAAATTATTATGTTTCAGAGTATAAATACAAACAAGACGAAGATTATGATCTGACATCACAGATGGCAGTCGTTTTTATTTTGGAATTAATCGGAAGAGAATTGAAGGGCGTCCATAACGATACAGATGATCTGTTTTAAAATGATATGGAAGACTTATTTCATTAAGGTTGTAGAATGTAATGGTACGAATAGTAACCAGATAAGTAACAAAAAAAACAGAATACACGAAAAAGTATCATAATATACAAAAAAGGAAAAGAAAAACAGTGCATTTTACACAATAAAGTAGAATGTCCTGTTTTTTTTCATGTAACAAATTTCGTCTATATGGAACAGAAACCAGAAACAGGAAAAAGTACTGACAAAACGGAAAATACTTGTTATACTAGCACCATCAAAGCAAATGAGAAAAAAATAAGGGAGGAAACAATCATGGTAATTCGATTATTTTGTGCAGCAGGAATGTCAACCAGTCTTCTCGTAAAGAAGATGGAAGAGGCAGCAAAGGAAAAAGGAAAAGATGTTGATATCGTAGCATATCCATTTACAGAGATGGAACGCGTGATTGAAGGCGTGGATGTAGCACTGCTCGGACCACAGGTAGGATATCAGCTTGCCAGAGCAAAAGAGATCTGTGATCCAAAAGGGGTTCCGGTAGATGTGATCCCAATGCAGGATTATGGAATGTGCAATGGAATGAATGTTTTGAAATTTGCATATAAGCTTGCGAAAAATAAATAAGAGAAAACAAAGATACACAATTTAAAGCAAAAAAACAGAGCAAAGGGTAGTAGCAAATGAAAGAGAAATTTAACGAAAAAGTAATCCCTGTAATCCTTAAGTTTATTAATACAAAGGCAATACAGTCAATAAAAAATGGTATGGTGACTTCCATGTCTCCTCTGATCATCGGATCAATCTTCCTGATCCTGTCAAACTTTCCGGTAAAGGCAGTTGTCGATGTATTAGAGTCTACAGGAATCAAACCAGTATTAGATCAGGTATGTGGCGCAACATTCTCCATCAGTGCGTTGATTGCAGTTATCGGTATCAGCTATAGCTATGCGAAACTGGAAAATCAGGAACCACTCAACTGTGGAATTATTTCACTGGCAACATTCTTGATTCTGATGCCTTCGTCCATAACAACAGAAGGTGGAGAAGTTGTTAGTGGAATTATTAATAAGACATGGACAGCAGGACAGGGAATGATTGGAGCAATTATTGTCGGATTGATTGTACCGCCTATTTACTGTTGGTTCTTGAAGAAAAATATACGTATTAAAATGCCAGCCGGAGTTCCGGAAGGTGTAACAAATGCATTCTCAGCATTAATCCCGGCATTCGTAATCCTGACAGGGGCTGCAGTAATTCACGGTATCTGTTCTATTGGATTCGACACAACAGGTATTGAAATTATTTACAAAGTTGTTCAGACACCACTTCAGAAAATGACAGACTCCCTTGGTGGAGCAGTTCTGATGTGCTTTACAGGACCATTCCTGTGGTTCTTCGGAGTTCATGGTTCAACAGTAGTTGGTGGAATCATGACAGGACTATTACAGGCAAACAGCCTTGCAAATCAGGCTATTATTGACAGTGGTGTAGAACTTACAATAGCAAACGGAGGCCATATTGTAACACAGCAGTTTTATGATCAGTTTATCAATATAACAGGTGCAGGTATCACAATCGGACTTGTAATGTATATGTTCTTCTTTGCAAAATCAAAACAGTTGAAAGCACTTGGTAAATTGGGAATTATTCCGGCATTATTTGGAATCAATGAGCCAATTCTGTTTGGTGCTCCAGTCGTTATGAATCCAATGCTTGCAATTCCGTTTATTGGAATGCCTGTGATCGCATGTTTAATCCAGTATTTTGCACTGTACAGAATCTGCCCATTATATGGAGCAACACAGATCCCATGGACTTGTCCACCGATTATCTCAGGATTCCTTTTAGCAGGATGGAAAAGTGCTTTACTTCAGTTAGTGATCCTTTGTGTTTCATTCTTCGTTTATCTGCCATTCATTAAGAAGGTTGACAAGATGAATCTGGTTCAGGAGAAGAATCAGCCGGTAGAAGATGAGGATGAAGACTGGTAAAATCAGAATTTAAAAATAATAGCAGGATAGGAGAAAAAAATGAACGAAAAATTTGAATTGTCATGTTTTCAGATCATCACATATGTAGGTACAGCAAGAACACATTTTATCAATGCGATCCATTGTGCGAAAGAAGGAAAATATGATGAGGCAGCAGAGCTGATTAAACAAGGAGATGAAGCCTTTTCACTTGGACACAACGTTCATGCAGATCTTTTGGCAATGGATGCAAATGGTGAAATTTCCAATGGATACATGCTTCTGATGCATGCAGAAGATCAGCTTATGAGTGCAGAAGCATTCCGCATTCTTGCAGATGAATTCATTGCACTGTATAAGAGAATTGATGAGAAATAATCATCAAGATGTAATTGAATATAGAAACAGAAAAGTTGGGGGCAAAAGCCCCCAACGCTATTATACAAAGTAATTAAGACAACAGGAAGGAAATAACAATGGGATTTCGAAAAGATTTTCTCTGGGGTGGCGCAGTTGCTGCCCATCAGCTGGAGGGTGCCTATGATCGAGATGGAAAAGGCTTGAGCATTATGGACGTTGTAACCAGCGGAGATGTAAATACAAGAAGAAGAATAACAGGTGAAATACTAAAAGGCGAGAATTATCCGAATCATGAAGCAATCGATTTTTATGATTACTATAAAGAAGATATCCGCTTATTTGCGGAAATGGGATTCAAGTGTTTCCGTACAAGTATTGCATGGACACGTATCTTCCCAAATGGTGATGAAGAACAGCCGAATGAAGCCGGATTAAAATTCTATGATGACATGTTTGATGAATGTCTGAAATATGGGATCGAACCAGTGATCACACTGAGTCATTTTGAGATGCCTCTGCATCTTGTACAAGAGTACGGTGGATGGAGAAACAGAAAACTGATTGATTTCTTCGTGAAATTTGCAGTAACATGCTTTGAGCGATACAAAGACAAAGTAAAATATTGGATGGCATTTAATGAGATTAATAATCAGGCAGATATCGGTGACGGATTCATGCTTTACGCTAATTCCGGGGTTGTGGTTAAACCAGAAGAAAATGCGGAAGAATTGATGTATCAGGCATCTCACTATGAACTGGTTGCCAGTGCCGAAGCGATAAAAGCTGGACATGAGATTAATCCGAAATTTCAGATTGGCTGCATGATCGCAATGTGCCCAATCTATCCGGCTACCTGCCGTCCGGAAGATATACTGCAGGCTGAAAAAGCCATGCAGAAAAGATATTATTATGCAGATGTGCATGTAAAAGGGGAATACCCTGTAAATATTTTGAAATACTGGGAAAGAAAAGACCTTAAGATCGACGTAACAGAAGAAGATCTTGCAGTGTTAAAACAGGGCTGTGTCGATTATATCGGTTTCAGTTATTATATGTCTTTCTGTACAAAAGCAGAACCAGACAATCCGGAATATGATTACCGTGGAGAAAAGGATCGTATAAAGAACCAGTATGTAAAGGCAAGTGAATGGGGATGGCAGATTGATCCGATCGGACTGCGCTATTCATTGAACTGGTTTACAGATCGCTACAAAGTACCATTGTTTATTGTAGAAAATGGATTTGGAGCATATGATACTTTAGAAGAGGATGGAAGCATCCACGATCCATACCGTGTGGAATATCTGCAACACCACATTTCAGAAATGAAAAAGGCGGTAGAGGAAGATGGTGTAGATCTGATGGGTTATACACCATGGGGATGCATCGACCTTGTCAGTGCAGGAACCGGTGAGATGGATAAGAGATATGGATTCATCTATGTGGATAAACATAACGATGGAACAGGAGACTTGTCCAGAAGAAAGAAAGATTCTTTCGAGTGGTATAAAGAAGTTATTTCAACAAACGGCGAAAATATCAATTAGTTAATAGAATGACTATTAAAAAAAGTGTCTATATCAAGAAACGATAAAAGGTTCTGATATAGACACTTTGACTAACCGATACATCAAGCAAGTTTCCATCAAGATATAATCTTGCATATTCAAGAGGTTCATCAATGGCGAGTGGGTTTAATGCACAGTCTGATCCTGGTGTGGTTTTTAAGTCCTTTTCAGCTTCCCAACAGTCAATGCGGAGCATATAGCCAATAGAGGTGTAAACATCAATACTGTTTTATATAATTTTCTTGGTCTTGTTTTTGCCATTATCAGAGTTCGTAAACACTGGTGGGACGATATACCAAAGAGTTCTGTGATGGATTGCGTTTTGGCAGAGTCCTATGTAAAATAATCGGACAAGGATGAAAAGAAAAAGGAGATTCTTATGGGAACAAATGAAAAAAAAATGACCACTGGATCACCTGGAAAACTGATCATAACTTTTGCCATACCACTGATGCTTGGAAATATCTTACAGCAGTTTTATACGATGGCAGATACCATGATCGTCGGACAGGTGGTAGGGGTTGAAGCACTGGCGGCAGTAGGCGCCGGAGACTGGCTGGTATGGCTGGTGTTCGGTATCATGACAGGTATCACACAGGGTTTTTCTATTCTTGTATCTCAGTATTATGGAGCAAGGGAAAAGGAAAATCTGAAATGTGCGGTGGCGAAAAGCTATATCATGACAGCATTACTGTCTGTGATTGTACTCGCGGTAAGTGAAGGTGCAGTTTATCATGTTCTTTTGTTTTTACAGACACCGGATAATGTCATTGATCTGACAATGCTATATCTTCGGCTGATCTTTGCCGGAATTCCGATCATAGCGGCTTATAATATATTTGCAGCGATTCTTCGAGCACTGGGTAACAGCAGATCTCCACTGATAGCAATGACCGTAGCAGCGTTGATCAATGTGGGACTGGACCTGTTATTTGTGGCAGTTTTTGGCTGGGGTGTAGCCGGAGCAGCAGTGGCGACAGTCATCGCACAGGGATTTTCAGCCCTGTACTGTCTGATGGTGTTACGGAAAATTCCGGATATCCGACTGGAAAAACAGGACTTCTATAGACAGCCGGCAATGAGTCTGCGGCTTTTGAAAGTGGCGACTCCTCTTGCAATCCAGAATGTGATCATCTCTGTAGGGGGGCTTACAGTACAGTATGTGATCAATGGATTTGGATTCCTGTTTGTGGCTGGATTTACAGCATCAAACAAATTATATGGAGTTTTAGAGATGGCTGCCGTTTCATACGGATATGCAATTACAACCTATGTAGGCCAGAATCTTGGTGCAAAGAAATATCAGAGAATCCGGAAAGGTGTGCATAGCGGAACTTATATGGCATTGCTTACTTCTGTTGTGATCTCAGGTGTGATGGTGTTATTCGGACGCAATATATTGTCACTGTTTGTATCCGGCGAACCGGAACAGATCCGACAGGTGTTAGACATTGCATATAAATATTTGTTTATCATGGCAATATTTCTATGGGTACTGTATCTTCTGTATGTCTATCGTTCGGCGATTCAGGGTCTGGGTAATACCCTGATTCCCCTCGCCAGTGGCATTGCAGAATTTGCGATGCGTGTCAGTGTTGCATTATTGTTACCAAAACTGATCGGTGAAGACGGAATTTTTTATGCGGAAATTTGTGCCTGGACCAGCGCAGCTGTTTTATTGTTTATAAGTTATATGATTATTATACGAAAATACAAAGAGTATAACTGCTGACTGTTAAGTAAAAATAGTTCGACTCCATGGACAAAAAGGTGTATAATAAAATAGAACTTCAGTATATTAAGGAAAAGGATATTATAATCTTCCAGCAACTCCGCAATGGCATTATGGGACAGACCATGAATCTTCCGGGTAAGGGAGGCCGCAAGATTTCGGTTGCGACTTATCGATTGTCGCAGAAGGTTGTCGGATTTAATTAAGAGGATAAAGGGGAATATAAGGGCAATTCGTTTGCAATTACACAAGTGAGGAGAAGAGATTATGGCAAGCATTCGAGAAGTTGCAAAGCTGGCACATGTAGCACCCAGCACGGTATCCAGAGCGTTAAATGGTAGCGGATATGTATCAGAGAAAAGCAAAAACAAAATTAAGAAGGCGGTAGAGGAGCTAGATTATATTCCTAATCAGTGGATCAGAAATCTGTATAAGAAAAGAACGGGTATTATCGGTGTTATGACACCGGATATTATCCATCCGTATTTCTCAACTCTTTGGAATTATCTTGAGGCAGAATTAGATCAATACGGATATAATGTGGTCATTTGTAATACCAGAGGAAATCAGGACAAGGAAAGAGAATATCTTGATACATTGGAACGTAATCTGTTCGATGGACTGATTGTAGGATCTGCGTTTCTTTCTGATGAATATTATATGAATATTGAGAAACCAATTATCTCACTGGATCGGATTATACCGGGAATCCCGCTGGTGACATCGGATCATCATCAGGGAGGAATTTTAGCGGGCGAATTGTTTTTGGAAAAAGGCTGTAAAAAGTGATGTGCTTTAGTGATCCGACCAGGATGGAACTTGCCTCTGCCGATAGCGCGAGAGCCCTTATCGATGTTATGGAGAAGCATAATAGGGAGGTTATCATTGAATCTTTTCAATGGGAGGAAGTTATAAACTATCAATTGTGTATGAAACGTACCAGAACATTGTTGGATCAATATCCGGACGTTGATGGAATTATGGCTTTGGACTTGTGTGCAGCCGCCTTCCTCAAGACAGAAAAAAACAAAAAATATTGGCTTATGATGGAACTTATGTCACGGACTTCAATTACCATTCGATTGATTCAATTGTACAGGATGCGAAGAAGGTTGCAAAGGAAAGTGTGAATATGCTTATTAAACTGATCAATGATCAACCGCTTAAGAAAAGGGAAGTATTGGTTCCTGTAAAATATAAAAAGGGCGATACTTTGTAGAATGGAGAGCATTGGCACAAAGGAGTGTGTGAAACTTTTTCTGTAAATAGCTAATAACAGCAAAGGTCTTCTATGGTAAAATATAAATCATAGGAGGCCTTTTATTATGGCAAGAAGAGGCTTCCAGCTCAATCATTATCATAGAAGATTATTATTTACAGACTTTTCTTCATAGTCTCCTTTTTCTAGTGATTTTTAATAAAAAATCAAGATGATTTTTGGATATAGTAACGAATATGTGAATAAACTGCATTTTTATGTTGCAATATAGTTACGCATAGTGTATATTACAGATATGGAACAGTTCCACAAATGATGTGGACAGTTCCGTGGCACAAAACGAGGCATCCATAGATGAAAAAAATTTTTTTTGATCAGATATGGAACAGTTTCACAAAAAGGAGGAATATATATGAAAGCAAAGAAGTTAGTAGCAGTTGGAATGTCAGTGCTAATGCTTGGGGGATTATTTGTGGGATGCGGAAATTCTGCAGATACCTCGACAGGAGCAAACAGTGGAAAAAATGTAAAGATTACAATTTTCCAGAGTAAGATTGAGGCAAATGAAGGATACAAGAAATTAATTGCAGCATATGAAAAGGATCATCCAAATGTAGAAATTAATCTTGAAGCTGTCACAGGAAATGATTTTGGCGCATCAATGAAAGCAAAGATGCAGTCGGATCCACCAACAATCTTTTCTGTAGGTGGTTTTTCGGACATGAAAGATTACGGAGATGTTATTGAAGATGTTTCTGATCTGGATATTATGCAGCACGCATTAGAAGGAACAACGGATACTTTTACAAAAGACGGAAAAGTATATGCCATTCCGTTATACATGGAAGGTTATGGATTCGTTATTAATAAGCAGATGTTTGAGGATGCTGGAGTTTCTGTAGATTCTATGATGAATTTCGAAGGCATGAAGGCCGGTTTTGATACTTTGAAAGAGAAAATCGATAATGGTGAGATGAAGGATAAATATCCGAATCTGGAAGCTGTTATGGAATACCCGACAAAGGAGTTATGGATTGCAGGAGACCATGACGCTAATGTTGCTTTAACACATGACTTTAAGACTCCGAATGAAGCATATGCGGCAGATTCGCTTCCGGGAACCGGCTTTGAAGACTATAAGAAAATGGTTGATTTTCAGGCCAGTTATACAACCAATGCCAACAATACGGCAAATCTTAATTCTGTAGACTACACAACATCATTAGAGGGTGGACTTGCCATTGAACGTGTTGCATGTATCAAGCAGGGAAACTGGGTAGCTCCAGCAGTAGAGACAACGGATCCGGCAGTCCTTCAAAAATTGGATATGTTACCATATTCTGTTCCGGGATATTCAGATGGCAAGTATTTTGTAGGTGTATCAGGATATTGGGCAATTCATAGCAAGGCAACCGATGCGCAGAAAAGCTGCTGCAAAAGACTTCATCAATTGGATGTTCACCGATTCGGAAGCACAGAAAATTGTTGTGAATGATTGTAAGTTTATTCCTCCATATGATAATTTTGATGGAATAAAAGCATCCGATCCACTTTCACAGAGAATTATGGATGCAAATAATTCCGGAAATACCATGAACGGATGGGTATACAGTGGAGCTCCAAATACATGGGGTCAGCAGGTGGCTGGTGTAGAAGTACAGAAATATCTTGCCGGAGAAGCTGATTGGGATGAGGTTACAAAGACCTGTATCGAGCAGTGGAGTGAGTTAAGAAAACAACAGAACAACTAGTAAGAGTTAAAGAGGCTTCCGGGATAGAGCTTCTATCCCGGACATTCAAATAAGGGTAAAATCCTTTGTTTGGAAAGGACGGATAGAAGAAGTATGAGAAAAAGTAAATTACGGTTTTGGGGCTTTTTGGCACCGTCATTAATTGCATTTTGTATTGTTGTAATCATACCTACATGTATTGGATTTTTTTCTATTCCCTTACAAACTGGAATGGAATTGTAGGCTCGGACATTAAGTTTGTAGGTTTTCAAAATTTTATTGACATTTTTACGAGAGATGACTCATTTGTACATGCTTTTTTTTTATTTACTGCGCTTTTTTCGGTGTGCGCAGTTGTATTGGTAAACCTTGTTGGCTTTGCTCTGGCGTTGTTAGTGACACAGAAATTTAGAGGCGCAACGCTGTTACGTGGAATTTTCTTTATGCCAAATATGATAGGCGGATTATTGCTTGGATTTACTTGGCAGTTTATTTTTATATCGATTTTTGAAGCTTTTTCAAAAAAAGACAGGAATTGCAGCCTTTAGCGGATGGCTATCGAATCCGGAAACCGGATTTATAGGATTGTTGATTTTGACTGTGTGGCAGATGTCGGGATATATGATGATCGTATATATTGCGCAGATTCAGCAGATACCGGAATCGGTTAAGGAGGCAGCAAGAATTGATGGAGCAAACTCATGGCAGCTCATGAGATATATCATCCTTCCGTTGATGATGCCTGCGTTTACAATCGGATTATTCTTATCTATTTCGAGTTCATTTAAAATGTTTGATCAAAATTTAGCTTTGACACAAGGTGGACCATACAAATCAACAGAAATGATTGCGTTAAACATTTACAATTCTGCCTTTGGAGCAAATGAATTTGGTTTTGCACAGGCAAAGGCAATCGTTTTCTGATTATTGTGGCAGGAATCGGAGTTACGCAGTTGGTTATAACAAAGCGCAAGGAGGTTGAAATGTAATGAAGAAAAAAATCGCTTATGGAGTAACAGGACTTATTCTTGGATGCATTTTTTGTTTCCGATTTATATTTTGATTATGAATTCGTTTAAGACGACCAAGGGATTTTTACAGATGTGTTGGGATTTCCGGCGAAAGGAACATTCACACTTGAAAACTATAAGAATGCGTTTCAAGAACTGGATTACATAAGATCTTTTATGAATTCGCTGCTTATCACGGTAGTGACAGCGGTTCTGGTGCTGTTGATATCGGCTATGGCGGCTTGGGTACTTGTACGTTATAAAACCAAAGCAAGTAAGATTATTTTTTTGATATTTGCCGGTTCTATGTTGATTCCATTTCAGTGTGTCATGCTTCCATTGGTTGGATTTGCAAGCAAAATCGGTTTGCTGTCTCGTGGTGGCTTGATCTTTATGTATATGGGCTTTCAAACAAGTATGGCAATCATAATGTTTCATGGGTTCATAAAAAATATTCCGGAGGAATTGGAGGAAGCCGCTACAATTGACGGGTGTGGTTCAATACGTCTGTTTATTTCAATCGTGCTTCCTTTGATGAGAACGATTATAGTCACGGTTGCAGTTATTAATGTTATGGGAACATGGAATGACTTCTTATTGCCATCGCTGATTATTAATAAACAGGGCTTACAGACGTTGCCTTTAAAAACATATCTGTTCTTTGGACAATTTGCAAAACGTTGGGATTTGGCTTCTGCCGGATTGGTTATGTGCATGGCTCCTATTATTATCTTTTATTTGTTTAGTCAAAAATACATTGTAAAAGGTATTACAGAAGGGGCAATAAAGTAAGGTGAGGAATTTGTGAATGAAAAACAATTGGTGGAAAGAGTCCGTAGTGTATCAGATTTATCCGCAAAGTTTTATGGATAGCAACGGAGATGGAATCGGAGATTTTAACGGAATTATCCAGAAGCTTGATTATCTCCAAAATCTAGGCGTAGATGTATTATGGATATGCCCGATGTACGCTTCTCCACTTGTGGATAATGGATATGATATATCGGATTATTACAAGGTAAATCCAATCTTTGGAACAAACGAGGATATGGAGCATTTAATAGAGGAGGCTCAAAAAAGAAAGATTAAAATCATATTGGATCTGGTGGTCAATCATTGCTCGGATCAGCATGAATGGTTCCAGAAGGCAATGAAGGATCCTAATTGTGAGGAAGCGTCTTATTTTTACTTCCGAACAACGGAGAATGATAAAGAACCGAATAACTGGCGATCCAATTTTGGCGGATCCGTATGGTCGAGATTACCAGATGGCAGATGGTATTATCATACGTTTGCGAAGGAACAGCCGGATCTGAACTGGGAATGCAAAGAGCTGCGTCAAAAAATTTATGAGATGATAAACTGGTGGTTGGAAAAAGGAATTGCCGGTTTTCGTATCGATGCAATTACCTTTATCAAAAAAGACTTAAGTTTTGCCAGTCGTCCTACGAATGATGGGGAACGATATCCGGTTGAAAATCTTACGGATTATAAGGGAATCGGAACATTCCTTGATGAGATGAAAGAACAGTGCTTTGATAAATATAACTGTATGACAGTTGCCGAAGCACCGGGGGTTGACGATGCTGCTTTTGAACGCTATGCCGGAAAGAATGGTTACTTTTCCATGATTTTCGATTTTGGATGGGAAAATATGGAAGGGGAAAATGATAAATCAAGCATTCATGCGGTAGAACGGTGGAAGAAAAAAATGTTTACACATGTAGCGCATAATAGCGGAATCGGTTGGAGTGCTATCTTTTTAGAAAATCATGATCAGTCCAGATGCCTGAACAAATTTCTGGAAAGAGAAAATATTAGTTTCTATAGTGCATCGGCACTGGCGAGTATCTATTTCTTTTTATATGGAACGCCTTTTATATATCAGGGACAGGAAATTGGTATGACCAATGTTAAGTGGAAGAATATTAATGATATGGATGATATAAGGGCGAAAAGAACATATGAGGAAGCGGTCGGACAGGGCAAGGATCCGGATGAAGTACTTGCATACTTTTCAGAGTTAGGAAGAGATAATGCAAGAACGCCGATGCAGTGGGATGACTCGGAAAATGGAGGATTTACGTGTGGAAAGCCATGGATTAAATGCAATGATAATTATAGAACAATCAATGCACAGAGTGAGGTGAATGATCCGGATTCATTGTACAATTATTATAAGCGTTTGATTCAGTGTTACCATGACCATGCAGATATTGTGAGACAGGCGGAGTTTCGCCCGATGTACGAAGAATATCCGGGATTATTTGCATATGAAAGAGAAGTAAACGGCAAAGGTTTATTGGTAATCGTGAATTTTACAAATGAAAAGCTGATGTTTCAAAAAATTGATCAAAAATGTGAATTGTGCAATTATCATGAAACGGAGTCCGAATGGTTGCAACCATATGAGGCGAGAATATACAGCAAATAAAAAAATTCTATGTGTAAAAGAAAACATTTTGGCGTTAAATGAAATTGGACTGTCAGTCGATTAAACTTTTTATAAATACAGACCTCTCAGATACTGAAAAGTGTAATGGGAGGTCTTGTTTTTATTGTTTAAAATTCATTTTATGTAGCCATACAGCAACGAAATTGTCTGTTGCATTACATGAATGCTTGTGCTACAACACAGCTACGTAAGAAAAGTGAATATAAATCTTCAGGGCAGGGTCAGATTCCCTACTGGTGGTATAGCCCACGAGCCGTTAGGCATGATTCGGTGAGATTCCGATAAGGAGAACCTCTTCGCAGAGATTCTCCTTGATTTTAAACGGTAGGTTTTGTAGGTCTTACTGTAAGCTGTAAACCGAGATGCTGAAAAATATTAAGCAGTGTTCCGAGATTCGGGGTTGTTTTGCAGGATTCGATCCGTGCTACGGATGATTGTGGAATACCACACATAGCAGCAAGCTCTCTCTGGCTAAGTCCAAGAGAAGTACGCTGTTCCACCATGGCACTTACGATGGAGGAAATATTTTCAACTTCATCGATGTCTTTTCCAATTTCAGGATCAACGGTTCTTACATGTTCCTTATAGTCATTCCAGGTTTTCATAATCATTCAGCCTCCTTTCTGGCAAGGTAATCATCACGTTCAGCCTTTGCCCGTTCAATTTCGCGCTTGGGAGTTTTTTGAGTTTTCTTGCGGAATTGATGCAAAAGCACAAAGGTATCATTTTGGAAATAAAAATATAAAACACGGTTATTGCCTGGGCGAAGCTCCCAGATATCATCATCAAGGTGTTTTGTGATATTTTCATTAAGCCGTGTACCATTATCTTCGAGGAGCTGGATGTACAAACTTATCTGCTTGTATTGAATACGGGCATCTTTGTTTGTAGCTGCTTTGACTCGAAGAGATTCAAGAAATTCCCAAAGCTCTGATCTGCCATTGGAATCTTCGTAAAATTCAATGTTGTACATTAGTATATGTTCTCCAAGTGGAAATATTTATTCTATATACATGATAGCATTTATGCTATCAAAAAGCAAATAAAAAATGAAAGAAGGAAACAAAATTTGAGTGAAAAAATATAAAATTAGTAATTGCCGAGAAACCTTCGGTGGCGCAGTCCATCGCAAAGGTAATCGGTGCAGATAAGAGAGAGGACGGATACCTGGAGGGCAACCAGGTTATTTTCTACCCTGTATGGACAGACACTGAATGTAGGAAGAGTTATGACACCGACTCTTGCGTGTTATATTGTGAGCGGAAGGAGGCATGCGGATGGATGCTATGAATGATATACAGAAAATCAGGACGCAGATTGAACAGCATCAGGCTGAGCAGGAACATGTCCTTCGTCGCACCATGTCAGTGCCGGAAAAAGAACTAAGGGAAAAATCTTATTCATTTAAGGAAGCTGCAAATATTCTGGGAATAGTAAAGTAATAATATCAACATGCCGATATAGAAAATGCAGGGAAGCATTGTATTTCAAAGAGTTTGAGATACAATGCTTCTGCGTTTCTATAGGAGATAGTCGTTCTATGCGGAAAATAGTCATTTGATGCGGAGAATGATCGAGCGGAAGATTTGTTTGATATAATAAAGAGTGCTAGGTGAGACTTGTATGGTTTACAGGTATGAGAGAAATCAAAGACAGGAATGAAAAATATGAACATTATTATTTGTGATGACAGGATAGATGACAGAAAAAATCTATCAGATTTGCTGTCAGACTATGGTGAAAAAAAAGAATTATGAGTTTGCTATTACAGAATATGATTCTGGAGAACAGTTATGCGAAGAACAATCAGCTTTGGAAGCGTGTCAGATATTATTTCTGGACATCAATATGCAGGGGATGGATGGGCTGAAAACAGATATGAGGATTAAAGAAAAATATCCAAAACTTCCGGTTGTACTTGTGACGGCATACATGAATTACGCACTGGATGGATATAAGGTGAAAGCAAGCCGTTTTCTGCTGAAAGATAACCTTGCAGATACTATAGAAGAATGTATGGATGATTTGATAGCAGAAATTAATAAAAACCGTAGAATTCTCGAATTTCGTTTTGTGGAGGGAACGATAAAACTTTATGCAGATGACATCATTTATATAGAAACAGAACTTCACAAAAATGTATTTTATACTGAAAAAGGTACGTTTCAGATTTATAAAAAACTGGATGAACTGGAAAATGAATTCAAGGATATGGGATTCGTGCGGGCACATCTAAGTTTTCTTGTAAATATGAGGTACATCACAAAAATCAGCGGTTATGTGATGACACTTACCACGGGAAAAAAGATTCCGGTTCCCAAGGCACGATATGCACAGGTAAAGAGGGAATATATGCTGTATAAAGGAGAAGAGAGAATAAAAATTGCGGTACTTACGGAACAAAATCAGAAAAATCGTATTGCAGATTATCAGGACCGGGAAGAAATCTATGAGCGTCAGCGAAGAAAAATGCACGATTATAAAAATCAGCTTTCCACGATCCAGACATTGATAAAGAATGGACACACAGATGAGGCACTTTCCTTTACGCAGAAACTGACAGAGAGCATAGCAGTTGAGATGTCGGCAATCAACACGAACCATCCGGTGGTCAATGCTGTTTTAAACCAGAAGTACCGCAGCATGCAGGAGAAACACATAGCGGTTATCCTGAAAGTAGGGGATTTGTCTGGAAGAGGAAGAGATTGTGATTCTGCTCTCCAATTTACTAGATAATGCAATCCGGGAGAGTGAAAAGGTACTGAAAAATACTGGAAAAGCGGTCATTCATCTGAAATTAGAGTGCGAAGATCATAAACTGATATTTGCGATAAGAAATCCGGTGACAGAAAAGGTGGAAATTGAAAATGACACGATAAAGAGCAAAAGAGGGGATCATCACGGCATTGGGCTGTTAAATGTAAAAGCAGTTGTGGATAAATATGGCGGCGACATGGTGCTTTCCTGCGATGAAAATGAATTTAAGGCGGTGGTTATCTTGTAAAGGTATGGTCTTTGTGTGCGTAATATGGTCGTTTGATGACATGGGGCTAAGAGAACAGGTTATTTTATCCGATAAAAAAATAGAGGAAATAAGTATGTTATGAGAATTTTAAAGAATGAATATGATAAAGGGATAAGTATATATAGAGGTTAAAATATATGCAGAGAAGGTAGAAAATATGAGGTGAATTTATGGGAATATCGATTTCAAATGCAACGAGTTCTGCCATTACAAAATATAGTGAATCGCTGAGAAGTGGAGAACCTGATTGGTCTATGATTCCAAGTGCAGGGAAAAGCAATAAGTCACAGGCAGAGTTTGTCTCTGAGATTAAGGAACTGGCTCAGAGAGCTGCCAACACTACGAGTAAAACGGAATTAGAATCTATTCACAGGCAGAGAACAAGGTTATGTGCAGAATACATATCCGATGTATCCCCTGACAGAAAGGCATTATATCAGCAGGCTAAAAATGCGGTAAAAAGTCAAAATGGTAATCCGAAATGCAAAGGAATCGGAGAATTATCATTGCTCGATTTTCTGGAGAGGGCAGAGGGAAAAATAACAACCTTGCGCAAAAGAAGTTTGCTCTGGCGGGAGGAGGCACACTGGAATGTCCGATTCTGACAGGCGAAGGATATGGTGCCGACATTTCTTATCAAGGAACAAAAGTGTTGACCTATCTGGGAGATAGTTATGGATGGGGATGCGAAAGAACTCCGGCTGAGCGGGAAAAGGAAAGAGAATTTTACGGAATGTACTTTAATGAATACCATACGCAAAAGAATGCCCAAAGCTCAGAAGTGAAAGAACTGCCAAACTATTTGGAAGAGAAAACGTCTTTTGATAGGAAAGTGTAAGGATATAGGTAAGATAACAGGTTTAATATGTGAGGTGACTTTAATGAAAGATTTTTCATGGAAAATTTTTGCTATAAAAACAATAATTTTTAGTATATGGGGTTTAAGTACACTTCCGTTCCTTTCAATTATTGTTCAATATATTGACTCAATAACTGGATTTAGTTCTGGAAACGGATATCATACCAATCACATGGATTATATTTTTGAAAGTCCTCTTGTTTATATGGGAGTTGTTTTTTGTATCAATATCATCCTAGCGATCGCTTACTTGATATATTGTTTTCTTAAAGCAAAACGGGAATGACTTTTAAATAAAATTAAAATAAAGTAAGGAAAGTTTATATTATAGACAAGTGTTTCGGGACAGAAACTGCGGGATAGCATTATATACAGACACAGAAAAGACATCATCAGACAGACATTCAACATTCATAGGATAGAAAATTTCTTGAAAAATGAAAAGATTGTGTTATAATACATTTAACAATTAAGCTAAATGTTAAATGAAGGAGGGATAGACTTGGGAATGCAAGACACGCTTCGTGCGCTTGCCGATCCTACAAGGCGCGAAATACTTAATCTGCTCAAACATTCAAGGTTGTCGGCTGGCGAGATTTGCAATCATTTTTCGATTTCAGATGCAGCAGTTTCCCGACACCTGTCCGTTTTAAAGGATGCTGATCTGATTCGTGATGAACGTGAGGGAAAATTTATCTATTATGAGCTCAATGCATCTGTGCTTGAGGAGATTATTTTATGGATTAGTGAATTAAAAGGAGAAGATGACTATGATCAGACAACATAAAAAAATGATTTTACTCACATCAATTATAACGCTGTTTCCGATTTTTATCGGCTTGCTATTGTGGAATCAATTACCGGATTCGCTGGCAACACATTGGGGAATAAATAATGAACCAAATGGGTATGCATCCAAAACATTCGCTGTGTTTGGACTTCCGCTCATTATGTTATTGGGACATGCAGTGAGTGTGATTGCAATGAATATTGATCCTAAAGTAAAAAATATCAGTGAAAAAGTATACTTTGTTATCTTATGGATTATTCCATTGTTATCGCTTTTCATTTGTAATGTACTCTATGGATATAATTTAGGATTTCAGTTGGATATGGGATTCCTGTGTGGTCTGATGATCGGAGTTTTTTATCTGATTTTGGGAAATTTTATACCGAAAGTAAAGCCAAACTATACGATTGGATTTCGGATTTCGTGGGCATTATGCGATCCGGAAAACTGGTATCGCACGCATCGGTTTGGAGGAAAATGCATGGTGATCGGTGGGATTATCATGATTGTTACAGCACCATTCCAAAATATGTGGATACTTATTGTACTTATTCTCGTCCCTTGCATTTTACCGGTAATCTATTCTTATCTGTATTACCGCAAGATAATTTCATAATTATGTTATTCCATTTTACATTCAATCAGCGGGTAATATGCCCGCTGATTTTTTCGTCATTCATCCAGAGAAACTACCGATGGCAGGTGGTATATATTTTATTTATGCAATGTATGGTCTTTGTGTGCGTAATATGGTCGTTTGATGAGATGGGGCTAAGAGAACAGGTTATTTTATCCGATAAAGGAAATAGAGAAACTGAGCAGATTATGCTTTTTTATTTCAAAAAACATTCGGGACATCAGGAGAAAATGTAATAGGCAGTTTTCAGTTGTCTCAGTTGAACAGCAGTTCTGTTCAGTCCCAGTTAAAAGCTGCCGGGTATACGCTTGAAAAATATGAGAGAATTTACAGACAGGCATTTTATGATGCCGCAAAAAAGGCTGATCCTAACTGGGAAATTGGTAAGCCAATTAAAGATGGTGCATTAGATATTGTTACAAGAGAATTGGCAGAGTCGGGGAAATCTCCTGCACAGGCAACGCTTGATACTAAAATTTAACATATCAGGTATATTTGAATAATTAAAAAGAGAAAATTTTGAGCTGATTGGAGGAACAAAAATATGAACATTAGTTCTGGTCTGAATACCGTATCTTCATTGTACGGTCAACAAAAAGGTAATCAAATGAAAACTCCTGCATCTGGGGAAAAGACATTTTATACGGCAGAAACACCGAAGGTATATCAGATATTTACAACAGATAATATGTTGTGGACAGGAGGTAATGGTACAGGTCTTTCTTATTGTCTTAAATATGCGGATGATTCGACGGATGAAAATCCTGTGGTGTTAGCGAAAGGTGTGGATGAAAACGGGAAAGAGTTTGAGCAAAGAATTTATATCAATGATGTTAATCCATCAAATGCTACAGTAGTCGAAATGCGTGCATTGGAGGCACATTACAAAGTGGAAAAGCAGGGAGGTTTCACGTCTCTGCCACTTGAAGCTGGTAATATGGGACTTAACGACAGAAGAGATTTTATCTCAATGTTCAAAAAAAGCATAGAAGATTTAAACAAATTGGGAAGGTTTGACTTATCGTTGCTTTGGACGAAAAGTATGGATGCTTATCTTGATTTGCCAAATACAAATAGTAAGTATAAATAAGGCTTAGTTATTTGGACATAGAAGGAAAAGAGAATTTAGAATAAACGAAGGAGATTGAGACAATGCAGTCAATATCAAGTTATATTAATCCTAATACAAGAGGACTTACATCTAATTACAAAAATACAGCTATTAAAGATAAGGAAACCTATAATGAGGCGATGTCGCAGCACTTACTAAATCCGGTAGAAGATTTGGTTCAAGTGTTAAAAACACCTATAAAATTGGCGAAGAGTTCGTCACTTAGCAGACAGAATAATTCTGTTAATATTGCGGAAGGGCAAAGAATCCGTGTTAATGGAGGTCATGTGCTTACGGCTACGGCGCATGGAGTAGAGGTTTCTGGTGGAGATAATCCGTATGATACACAATCATATGTAAAAGCACAGAGAATGGCAGAGGCATTGGCATCCATGCTGCGAAATGCAGGTGGAACAATGACTACTGTAGCACATTCAAAGGAGGAATATGCCCGGTATACAGAAGGAATTACGGATGTTATGTCTTATCTGGGTATAGACACTTCCAAAGATTTTACGGTCAATGGTATGAAATATAGCAAAAATAAAGATGGCTGGTATGAGTCAGAAGCGAATAGTGAGGCGCAGGCGGCATATGAACAGTTAAAAGCGAATAACAGAACCTATCAGTTTGCAGACGAAAAAACCAAAAAGCAGATTGCTTATATGAGTGGTTATTACCTTCAGACAGTGCCGCAGAGTGTCAAGGCAGCATGGCAGGAAACATTGGAAGAAACTGGTTTTAATCCATTTCAGACGGATGTAACCAGTATATTAACGCAGCTATCGGTAGAGCAGGATTTTCTGACAGGTGGTAATGATAATATTTTTGGAGAAACGAAAGAAAGCTGTTTGGCAGCTATCAACAAAATATTGGAGAGAATAGAAAATCCGCTGGCAGCAGTTACAGATGAAAGGGCAGCATATCTGCAACAGGAAAAAGAATTTTATACCGTACTGGCATCTAAAATAAGAGAATAAAATGCCGGGAGGAATTTAAAAAATGATTGGAAGTATAGGAGCGGAGAGCCGTTATTCAACAGGTTATAACAACCTAAAACCAAATCGAAACCAGAATAAGTGGGCTGACACTTTGGCTCAGACGGTGGATAAGGAGGATATTAGCAGTAGAGCGGATATCAATCGTGCTAAGAAAAGTACAGTGATGGATTCTTATCTGGCACTGTCAGGAAAAACGATAAATACTTTGAAACAGGAATATTCAGAGTACGAATCCGAAAATTATAGAATCGTACCCGATAATGAAGCTGAATGTTTTGATATATACAATAAAGACGGGGAGCGTTTGGGGGCATTTTCCTATTCTGATATAAAAATAAGACAGGATGAAACAACAGGAAAGCAGTTTTTGATTTCTGAGCATGGAACGATGAGTTACGATGCCCTGGTATTAGATGATGAATTAAAAGATGCATTGCAGAATGTAATGGATAAAGATTCGCTGGATGTGGAGACTTTGCAGGGATTTACATTAAATACACATTCAGGTACCGGCATCCAGTATTTAGTAAAAGACGGTGAGGAAGGCAGAGGTGGCAAGGTTCTTCTGCAAAATGAAGCGGATCGGAAGAGGTATGAAGAATTAGCGGAGATGTATTTTGACAAATACCCTAATTTAATTGAGAGTCGGGAAGAAGGTTTTATCTGGGCTGATTTAGAGATTAGAGGAATGGCAAAACGGACAGATCAGGGAATTATATCCATAGGAGCTGATGGAATGTCATACAGTGACAATGAAAATTATAAAAACAATTGGAGTGTCCGGTTTTCTGGTTCTATGTATGAAAAGCTGTATGAATGGCTTCAGAATAACAAGGATAGCATGGAGGAAATCCATAAATTTTCTACATGGCAAAAGGTTTTTGACGAAATTGGTGGAACGTATGAAAGAGTCTGGTCGAAAGAAGAACTGGATCAGGGATATTTGAATAATTGAAAGAGGTGACAATATGAAAATATTTAATTACATGAATAATACGAATTCAATAATGGAAAAAAATACTGATAAAGTACAGAAAGGAAATAGTCAGACAAACGAAAAACATACAGTGGGGCAATCAGTGAAGCTTTCGATTTCTAATGAGGGATTGGAGTATTATCGTAATCGTATACAGCAGAGTGGACAGGAAAAATATGATGATGTGGTTCAAAGAAAGGAACTGTTAGCGAGTAAAAAAATCAGTGATATTGATTATAGTTATGAAATTCAAAAGAAGGCAGCACAGCAGAATCAAAATGTTGATACAGGAAAAAGTGCCTTAAATATTACTGACAAGGCAAATAATTATGTTAAAGCATACGCAGAATTATATGATGAAATTGTGAAGGGCTATGAAAATGGAACCAGAGAAATATATGTAGCTGATGAAAATGGACCTCGTAAGCTTACAAAGGATGAAGAGTTAAGCAATTTAGATGCTGCATATAAAAAAACAGTGGATGACTTTGTGACAATGGAGACAACCAATCAGCATGCCCGTGGAATTATTGGTGAAGAAATGAATAAAATTTCAAAAATTACCACAAGGTCAACTTTGGCATCGGCTTACATTGAGGAGCAAAAAACCAGGGGAAAGGACGAAATCCCAGAAAATTTAACTGAGAAAATGTATGGTGCAATTACCTCATTTAAGGAGAAATATACAATGATTCAGCCTAATAGAGAGCAGTTATTGATGAGCATTAAGATTTGATGATGTTAGTACTATGATTTACAAATAAAAATAGTAATTACATATCATATTGAGGCTGAGAGAAATTAAATATCCAAGTCGTTCAATATAATAGAAATTATTTTAAGTTTCAATAACAGGGAGGTAGGATTATGGCAATTACGGGTATCAATAACAGCAGTTACACATCGTATTATGCTTCAAATTATAAGAATACTGTTAAAAAAAAACAGATAGTGAAAAGGATAGTACAAATACAAAAGATGGCAACGTGACAACAAGTACAGTTGAATTAAAAACATCACGTCCCGGTGTGACAAAAACAGAGCAGATTAAGACGGGGTATAGCAATGTAAATGATTATTCAAAATACTTGCAAGGAAAATACCATTATATGAATACGGGAACGACTTCAATGCAAGGGGTTCCGACAACAGTATCCGTTTCAAGTGCATTTTTACAGAAGTGTATGAATGATCCAGAAAAAGCAAAGTATCTGGAGGAAAACTTAGCAGCCATTCCAGATTGTGCAAAAAGTGCGGTGAATGGATGTTTGGGCACTTTGACAAATCTGAGTTATATGATTGATGAAAACGGAAATATTTCGGTGGCAATATCTGGTACAAATGATCCAGATGGGAAAATAGCGAAAGAGAATGCTGAACGAAAGGCAAAAAAGAGATCAGAGAAAAAGAGGAAAAGATAAAGAGAAAAAAGAGCTGCTAAAAAGCAGAGGAAGAAAAAGCTGCAAAGAAACGTGCAGAAAAATCGGCAGAAGGAAAAGAAACGGGTGATTATACCTTATCCGTAACTGGTAATGATGTAAAAAGTATGACACAGAGCCTTGTAGCAGAATCTGTGAGTATTTCTGCACCTGATAGATCAAGTTTTGATATTAAGGCATAAGAGGGTTCGGTAAAAGGAAAATATCAAATTGGTTCATTGAGCAATGACAGTGATGTAGATTACCTGAAAATAGATGCAGGTTCTTTGACATCGAGCAAGATAGATAAAGAAGTATAGAAAGTGTGGACTAACTTAAGGAGGTTACCATGAAAGTTCAAGGAAATAGGTATATTAATAATCCAGAAATGATAAAAAATAAGGTTGAGAAGAAAACAACTGTTCCTCAGAATATTATTTCGGAGGATGATGTGAAAATCAGTGATTCAGCAAGAAAGTTAGTTGAGACTGCTCGTGATAAAGTCTCAGATTTTCAGGCAATGCATTTTTCGTCAATCAATGGAGAGATAAAAGAAATACCAGCAGAATACAAATGTGAAAATTTATTCAAATTAGATTTGAAAGCAACTTCCATTTCTGGAGAACAAAGTGCGTTTGAAGGCTGTTCGGAAAATCAGTCAGAGGTTTTTGAAAAATGGCTGGACGAAAATGCTTCTGAATATTTGACAGAAGATGAAATGAAAGATTTAAAAGAGAAGATTAATGCAATGACAGCAGATGTAGATTCTTTGAATGCTCAGGAGGGATATAGAGGAACTTCTTATGAATCTGTATTTTTGTTAAGTGCAAGTGAAGCGGGGCTAAGAAAAGTAAATGAAATGTATGTTCCAGAGCAATTACAAGCAGGTTTTTCAGACATGATTGACGAATATGTTCATTTAATGATTCAGCACGTAATTCCATCATGGAGAGAATGACACCAGATTACATGGTTGTTGGAATTGGAAGCAAAACAGAATCTTATAAGTACAAGTCAGAAATAATCTCAGATGAGACAGCTTTTTATACAAATGAGAAGAAAGAGATAAGTGGTATCTGCAATCAGTTTTTAAATGGTAAAACAGATCAAAAAAATTATTTTGTAATGAAATGAAAGACCGTTTAAATGATTACTATGGAAGCAGGTATGAATTAAGAAATCAGTCAGAAGCTGTTGAAGGCAGAGTAAGTAATATGTTGAGTAAATTACAACATATGTATGCACTTTAGGATTATGATGGAAATATGCAATGGTTATTGCTGAGTGTCAAAATTCAAAAGATGATATCGGTATGGTGGTTTGCAAATAAAGTTACATATCATATTGATGCTGAGAGAAATCCAACAGGTAGCATAGTTGGAAGAACTTCAAATAATGAAGAAAGGAGTTACCATAAAATGGAGGTATCAAATAATTATAGCACAGCAAAATTATGGGGCACTTTGGATAAAAAAGTTTCTAAGTCTTCTGAAAAAAACAAATGGAAATTAACGGATTCCTTAAAAGAGAAAATTGTTGAACTGGCAAAAAAAGATGCACAGGACAACGTATATATGGGAAATGCGTTTATGAATTTGCGTAAGATGGAAGTAAGCAAAGTGGCACCGAACAGGGCAGCCTTAATTGGAAAATTTAATCAATCAATGAATTCCGGCAATATGTCCGCAATGAAAGAAGTTGAAAAAGCTGATAAAAAATGGCTCTGTATTTTGTTCGGGATACCATATGAGGCAGAGTTTCAGGGAGAGGGAACAGGATCAGCAGCTCATGTATATAACGAATGTGGTGAAGAAGTTCTGACATATACAGAGGGAGTAGGCTGGCAAGAAAAGGAAACAAAAGCAGAGTCACAGGTACATTCAGCGTTAAAATCGACGTATTATGAGGCTTTTTGTGATGCAAGAAAAGCATTAAACAGTGAACAAAGAACTGGTGGTATGAATGAAAATATAATGTCACAAGACAATTTTGATATGAAAGCGTAAAGAGCGTGCGATTAAAATAATGGTTTATAAATAGGAGTGTTGTAAATCAGCAGATATCAAATCTGTTTTCAAAGAATGGTACTTTTATTGCAGAGGATGGTACAGATTTACTGGCATTGTTTAAGGAAAAATACTATTCTGATGATCACAGTGATTGGACTTATTATAATTCAGATTATTACTATCAATGCAATGACACCAATGCGGCATTGAGAGAATCTGCCCGGAAGATGACGGAAAAATGGGAATTGGACGGGATTGACTGTGATGAAATCGAAGCAAATTCTAGCCTTACGTTAGACGGTGGTTTTGATTTTAACAGTATATGGAATTCGGATTTCAGAAATCAGGTCGGAAGGCGAAATCCGTAATGTATGGGATTTAATGGAAGATTATTATTCGGATACTAAAGACAATTCTAAAGTCAAAAATTTCCTGAGAAATATGTCTGTATTTACACGATGGTATTCGTATGAAACAGGAATCAATGACAGATTCGGTGATTATTGAGATAGTGAAAGATTAGGATACTACGATATATAATAAGAAGGTTGGTGATATTATGAATATATTTTTTAACAGCCGAATTAATGCTAATCAGTCGTTGCTTAATGTTCTGTTTGGTCAACAACAAAAAGCGGCAAGCAGTCAAAACACTGGTTGTAGAGGCACAAGAGATACTTTAACGATAAGTGCATCGGGAAAGGAAAAACTTACAAAAAGTACAAGTGGAAGAACACATAATACAAGTATTGATAGCAGCATTGACTTAAAGTCCTATATAGCTTCAGCCAAAAAAACGAATCAGGAGATCATTGAGAATGCAGGAACACAGATTAATGCGAAAACAAGTGAATATATGAGTACAGGTAAAGCATTTAGGGAGGCATTAACGGAAAAGTATTCTAAACTTGCCGCAGAAGCAAAAACGCATTCCAATCCTGAAAATTATATTCATTCCAAGTATTTTGATAAGAGTTCAGAGTATTACGAGACTAATCTGACTGATACAGAACGTAGGATTGCATATAATTATGAGATGCAGATGTGCCGGACAGGAAAGATAAATGGTGTAAATTATCAGGATTCTTTGTTCAGGGGAATTGAAGTGGACGGTGACAGTGTAGATTCGGATAAAATCCAATTTGAAAGAGCATTGGTAAATTCGCAAATTTCAAATATTTTAAAGCAGGCTGGTGTAGATACATCTTCTATTACGAAAGATTGTACTTTTACTGTCGATCCATACAGTTACGAGATAACGGTAGATGGCGTGGATGAAGAAACAAAGGTGTTGATGCAGGATGCCTTAAATGTAGGAGATAACGGAAAAAACCTCTATAAGCATATATATTATTGTTCAACACAAGATGGCTGTGAGAGTTCTCAGATAACAAAGGAATCAAAAATGAAATACGAAGCATATCATCAAGTTTATAGTTATACAGGATATGAATTAGACAAACTTGAGGAAAAAAATGGGACATATTATACGGAGTCGGGAGAGAATATATTAGACTTAGTGGATAAGGCTGTTGAAGATTCTGGAAAAGTTCCGAAAGAGTTCAAGCAGCAAATGAAGAATTGGATACATGACCTGGTTTCAACTATGTCAACTAAAGGATGGAACAATGTGCCGGATATGACTTTAAGCATTTTATATGGAAAGAGTGGTTTAAAGGACATGAATCAGTTGATCACATATCAATATGAAGCTGATAGTACAAACAGGCAATGGTATTCTGTACTTTAGAAATATAATATTTTTGAAAAAATATAGGGAAGTGTGTCAAGTATAGTAATATAGTTTTTTAGATAAAATATATGATTCGAAATTTTTAAATTAAAAAATAAACAATAGAGGGAGGGAAAGCGTTTTAATAATGAATCTATATAAATCAAAAAACTATAAAATAAAGAACTATGAACAGAAAGGAATTATTCATGAAAAAGAGAAAAATAGCAACAATATTATTGGCAGCATGTTTGCTGTTAGGAAATGTCTCAGTAGCGAATGCGGCAAGTATTGATAATGGCAATAAAGTACATTTCAATACAGAAGATAACGACACGGATTTAACATTATTACAATCGAAAATTGCAACCGAAGAAGTGACTTGTGACTTTACGGATGCAACAAATGATGGAGCAAGTGCATATGCAGATACAAGAAGGGTGTGACGATAAGATGGGACACTATGTACATTATATAGGTGGCGGAATAGTAGATAGTAAAATATATGAGACAGGAAATGCAGCAAAAAGTTTTAAATCGCCGATGAAAGAATTAAATGAGCAAACGGTGTTAATAGAAAATGCCAAAACAAATAAGAATGATAGTTATCATCAGCATACGAAATACGATGATCAGGTAGATCGCTATTACAGTACATATGATATAGGAACATTGTTGCATAATAATGAAAGTTATTTAGAGGGAACAATCGATTCAAAATATGATGTAGATTACTATTCTTTTTCTTATCCGCAAAAAAGTTTTTACTCTAAAATGGGTATATCTTCAGAGATAACGATTTCATTGGAAAGCAAGAATAGTCAGGCATATAATTTAGTATTGTACGATTTATATGGCAATCAGATTGGAATAGCGACAGATGATGGACATGGTAATAAACAGCTTACGGTACCTAATTGGGACTGCGTTACATCAGATTATGTGATCAGAGTAGAAAATTCCAATATGACATCGGATTCCGGGGAAGGTTCCTATAGAATAAAAATTACGGAAACGAAAAACAGGGATACTTCAAGTAGTAATGTGCAGCACTCACAAGAAATAGCAAATGCAGATAATTCAGAAGAAAAAAATGCAATAAAGCAGAAATATGAAAAAACATATCAAAGCGAAATTGACAAATTACATCAGATGCAATTTGAAGCGTTGCCGGAAGATGAAAAATATTCGGGAACGGATAGTGTAGAAGAATTATTAAATAAGATGAAAAAGGGGGAGCAGTTAAGTGTGTCGGAAATGGCATATGTGAAAATATTTGCCAATTTATCTGATTATGAGAGAGCAGAGAAGTCGAATTATATAAAAAACGATTTTTATGCAGAAATAGAAAGAATAGCAAATGAAAAAGGAATTGAACTGCCAGATACATCATGGAAAATTGAAATAGATGTATCTGGAACTATTACGATTAACGGGGACATTACAGAAGAAAACAAAGAACAGATAAAAAATATGATATCGGAAAATTTTGCTGATGATATGTGGGAAAAATATATTCAGACAGCAGATATTTCTAACACACAATATAGATTAGTAAATGCTTACTATGAAGTGGAACAGTTCATTCAGAAAGCAACAAATGGACAGTATTCATTTGACGATATAAACGTAGATGACAATGGGAAGATTACCGGACTTCCAGAGAAAATGTGTAAAATAATGAACTCCCAGGAAGCCAATGCGAAATATGAGGAAATACGAGATAATATCTATATGCTGACGGATTATAAAAATCAATATGGATTGGAGGATATTCTTGCATTTAAGGCAGGGTATAATATTTCGGACTCTGAGGTAAGTACTGTGGGTACATCTGGCAATAATAGTGTTATGGATAATGCAGGATACTATAAAAATATGAAAACTATAATATAATGATAGAACCTAATAGAAATGGCGGGTTTAAAAGACATGAATCAGTTGATTACATATCAGTATGAAGCTGATAGTATGGACAGACAATGGTATTCTATACTGTAGCAATATAATTTGGGGGGAAAATATAGGAAATGTGCCGTCAAGATGATGGCACATTTTCTATATATATGATATTTATTTAGAGCCTATTTAGATAATATGCAGAGTACTTTATATTTATTTAATGGAAAAATAAAAATTACCGATATAGTAGGAAGATAGGAAGAAGGTGAGTAATATGCTGGAAATTGCTGTTTGTGATGACGATATAGCAGATCTTGAGTGTGCAGTGAATATGCTGCATAAGATTTTTACAAGTCAAAAGATTGCTTATCATATAGAGAAATTTATGTCTGCAAATCAAATGCTTGAAAATATCAGTCGTATTGATATCGGAATTTTAGATATTTCGATGGAAGAACTGAATGGTATTAAACTGGGGAGAAAATTGAAAGAAAAATTTCCAGATGTGAAATTAGTGTATATTACGAGTTATGAAGAATATTGTATGCAGGTCATTAACGAAGTTCATGCATTTTCATTTCTATGTAAACCATTGGAATATGATAAACTGGAAACGCAGATGTTGGAACTGCTGGATCAACTGCCGGATACCGGAGCAGAAAAGGATTTTTATAAAGTGACGGACAGCAATGGGAAAGAGTATCTGTCGATCAAATTGAAGCTCAGGGACATTTTATATTTTGAATACATAAAAAGATCAAGAAAAGTACTGATAGCGTTGTCTGATATCACATATGAGTATGACTGCATTTTTGAAAAACTGGTTGAAGAACTGCAGCCCTATGATTTTGTTGTGAATTGCAGAGGAAATCTGGTTAATTTAAGGCATATTGAAAAAATAAAAGGCTTTACCATTTATCTGGACAATGGAAAAGAACTCCAGATTGCGCAAAAGAGAAGCAGCGATTTTAGAGAAGAAGTAAATAAATTTTTGCAGAAAAATTCATAGGAGAAACGATGAATACGATTTTACTGATATTATGTAATGCTCTTTCCTGTTTTATCATAAGTACCATATTGTTCCAGTTTATGAATGGAAAGTATAAAAAGAGTAGTCAAAATAGATATGTATATATTGTGATCGAGACTGTCACAGTAATATTTACATTCTGTATAAATATGCTCAATCATTCCATATTAAATCTAGTAGTCTGGGGCGTGTTGACGGGGATTATAGCATATGTTCTGTATTATGAGGATATAGATAAACCCTTAAGACGTATTATTGAATGTGAAGCATTAGTATTTTGTATGTCTGTCTGTGAATCATTGGGAGTGATTCTTTTACAATGCATTTTGCAAGCCGCAGATATAAAAAATGTGAATGAAACGATGCTTTATTGCCTTGAGGTAACATTTTCAAAGGTGATACTTATTTTTTTGTATTACACATTCATAAACAGGTTTGTGAAAAAAAGTGATGTCCCTTATTCAAAGACACGGTACATCATGTATGGAATTATACTTCTATACAGTCTGATTAACATGAGTGTAATTGTAGAGAATTTTAAAAATGGAGAAGAAAATTATTTGTGTGCAGTCAACATGGGATGTATTGTTCTGGCAGATTTATACCTTTTATATTTTGTTAAAATGGCAGATGAAAAGAACTATTATGAAAAGCAGCTCATCGCTTTAGAGCAACAGGCAAAGGTACAATACGAATACTATTTGACGCAGACAAAAAAATATGATCAAACCGTCCACATATTACATGATGTAAATAAGCATATTAAAGCAATCGAAGGATTATATGGTGCAGAGCAGGGGAATACGGCAGGAGAATATGCAGCGGAAATCAGAGAACTGTTAAAGCCGCTCATTCCGGTTCAATACACAGAAAATCCGATCTTGAACATTCTTCTTACCGATAAAGAATCCGTTATGAGGGAAAAAGGTATTTCAGTAACCATAAAGGTGGATAATGTGAATCTGAATTTCCTTGCACCAATCGACATTACAACTATTTTTGGAAATTTATTAGATAATGCGATTGAGGCAGCAGAGAAGCTGGAAGGAGAGAAATATATTTCGATTAAGATTGGCTCATACCATAAAATGATAGCTGCCAGCATCGAAAATAACTGCGGAGAGGTAAAGTGGAAAAATGGTTTTCCGGTATCAGCGAAAGGAAAAGGCGGTGGAATAGGACTGCTGAATGTTCAGAGCAGTGTAAAAAAATATGATGGAAATTTAATATTGAAAAGTGATGGAAATAAATTTATTGCTGAGTTATTCCTCAATTCATAAAAAGAGCATTCGTGCTCTTTTTTGGTAAAAAGTCTTACTTCGTGCAAAAAAATCGTACTTGGTGCAGAAAAGGTAAAATATTAGAAGTGGGTTGTCGATAGAAAAAGAAAAATAAAGCGGATGATAGATATAAAAAATTTAATGATGGGAGGTTTCGATTATGTCAAGAATTACGGACTACGGTTTTTTATTTCAAACGACATTTGGAACATCAAAAACAAATTTGGTCAACAATATTCAGTTGTCCCAAATGAACAGCAGTTCTGTACAAAAACAATTAAAAGCAGCAGGGATTGACACAAACAGTAAAAAGTATAAAGCAGCACTGAGTGAGATGATGAAGAATGGAAACGGTGCAATGTTTACAAATGTTCAGGCAATTAAGAACCTGATGAGCCAGTATGACAAAAACGGAGACTGGATTGATCCGAATACCGGATTAACAGGACTTGCTGTAACGGATGAGAACAGAAACAGTTATAAACATATCATTTCTATTCCAGAGAGCAGCCGGGAAGAAATGTTTGAACTGGCAAAGAAAGAATTCTTAAATGAAAATGGTACTTTAAATGGTGATACTACCAAAAGAGAGAGCGTATATAACAATTTATACAGAAAAATGGATAAGGATGACCGCTTATCAGCAGGCTGGACAATGGAACAATATGAACATCAATACAGACAGGCATTTGCAGAAGCAGCAAAAGCCGCTGATCCTACATGGAAAGCGGGTAAACCAATACCGGCTGGTGCATTGGATGGTATTACAAGAGAGTCTGTTGAGAGTGGCAAGAAGTCAGTAGATATAAAGGTATAGATAGATTTATTTATGAGCTACGAGGTGAAACTATTATGTCTGAGTTAAACATACAGTTTGTCATAGCAGACGGTACAATTCAGATAAAAGATCAAGTCTCAAAATAAATATTTTTTAGAGAAAATCAGAGATTTCGATAAAATGCAATATCCAATACATACACTTATGAAAATATATTTGAATAATTAAAATTATGGAGGACACAATGAAAGTTCAAGGAAATAGGTATATTAATAATCCAGAGATGATAAAAAATAAGGTTGAGAAGAAAACAACTGTTCCTCAGAATATTATTTCGGAGGATGATGTGAAAATCAGTGATTCAGCAAGAAAGTTAGTTGAGACTGCTCGTAATAAGGTATCGGATTTTCATACAATGCATTTTTCATCTATTAATGGAGAAATAAGAGAGATACCAGCAGAATATAAATGTGAAAATTTATTCAAATTAGATTTGAAAGCAACTTCCATTTCTGGAGAACAAAATGCGTTTGAAGGCTGTTCGGAAAATCAGTCAGAGGTTTTTGGAAAATGGCTGGACGAAAATGCTTCTGAATATTTGACAGAAGATGAAATGAAAGATTTAAAAGAGAAAATTAATACAATGACAGCAGATATGGACTCTTTAAATGCTCAAGAGGGATATAGAGGAACTTCCTATGAATCCGTATTTTTGTTAAGTGCAAGTGAAGTGGGACTAAGGAAAGTAAATGAAATGTATGTTCCAGAGCAATTTCAAGCTGGTTTTTCAGACATGATTGACGAATATGTTCATTTTAATGATTCGGCACGTAATTCTATCATGGAGAAAATGACACCAGATTACATGGTTGTTGGAATTGGAAGCAAAACAGAATCTTATAAGTACAAGTCAGAAATAATCTCAGATGAGACAGCTTTTTATACAAATGAGAAGAAAGAGATAAGTGGTATCTGCAATCAGTTTTTAAATGGTAAAACAGATCAAAAATTATTTTGTAATGAGATGAAAGACCGTTTAAATGATTACTATGGAAGCAGGTATGAATTAAGGAATCAGCCAGAAGCTGTTGAAGGCAGAGTAAATAATATGCTGGACAAATTGAAGCATATGTTTGGCGTTTAATGTTGAAAAAGGGTTTGGAGACTAGCTATGAAGACAGTAACAGATGTAAACACAGTAAACCAGCAAATCAAAATGCCAATCCAAAATGTAAAGGGATCGGAGAATTAACCTTACTGGATTTTTTGGAACAGGCAGAGGGAAAAAATCAGAATCTTGCGGACAAGCAGATTGCACTGGCAGGAGGCGGAACATTAAAATTCACTATTTTAACATCAGGTGGTTATGGTGTTCAAATTCAGAGTCAGGGCGTGAATGTATTGTTAAATACCGGTGCCGGCTGGGGATACGAAATGACTCCGGCAGAACTTACAAAAAAAGATGAATTCTATTCCATTTACTGGAAGGAATATAATGCCGTAAAGAATGGTATGAATTCTGAATTAAAAGAACTACCGGATTATCTGGAGAAAAGACCAGTTTTTGAAGCGAAAGCCTAATGATAATAATGCAATTCAAATAAAAAGGAGTATTGATATATGCAGATTAGTTCCAACTATTCTATGAATGGTGTGCCATATGAAAACAGACGCAGACAGAATGATATTCCTCAATTTAGTACAGAACGTGCTGAACAGGAAAATGAGAGTATAAATCCATATATGGAAGATACGGATTTTAACGAAAAAGCATTTGATATGATTAGTCCGAATGCTCCGCAGGATGTAAAAGATGCATGGATGGAAGCTGCTAAGGAAGTTAATGCAAACGGCATGGGAATAAAGAAAAATGGAATGTTGAGCCATATATCGCAGATGATGGTACAAAGGCTGAATAAACAGCTTAACGGAGAGGGAGATGTGGATAACATCGACATTTTGGGAGATACAACAGAGTCTGCAATTCAGGCAACGAGTCAGGCTCTTTACGATTTAGATCACCCACGGGAATATGTTCCGAAAAGTATCGAAGTTCAGCGAGCTTGTATGAAAGAAAGAGAGTTTTATGTTGCTTTTCTGGAAAAATTAGAAAAACTAAAAAAAGTAAAAATATAAGTATAGGTTTATTAACTGGAAACTCTTACATACACACTTGACAATATTCCTTTGAGGCGAACAATGATCCGAATGTTGCTGCAAAGGGAAGATAAAATAGCATAAAATTGTAATGGATAAAAAAGGACACCTATAAAAATGGAGGAAACGAAAATGAGTATAGCAGGAATTAACGGTTATAATTATTCAAATTATTATACAGGAACAAAAAGAAACACTGCGAAAGCGAACGGTATGAATTCCGGTTTGTTATCAAATGTAAGCAGTACATCTTCTAATATTACATTACATATGTCGGGAACAGAAGATAGTGGAAATGCATTAACAGCAGTAGGATTTCCGGATGGCAGTAGTGCATCTGTATATAAATCAGATGCATATGATTCGGCAAACCTAGAATACAGGGTAAGATATTGGGACAAAGAAGGAAATTACACAGATACAAATGTACAGATAAATGATGTTGATCCAAGAAATGCAAGTTATTTGGAAATGCTTTTGGAGATTTCATGAATGCGGCTGGTGGTGTGAATGGCAACATCACTTATGATTCTGACAGCATAAATGAAAAGAAAGACTATATGAGCATGATTAAAGAATTTATGCAGTTACAATATGATTCGAACAACTTATCAGGTTATCTGTCATATAAGGAATTGTATGATTACATAAATGACAGAACAGAGAGGTGATTCAATTAAATGGAAATATCAAATAATTATAGCACAGCAAAAGTGTGGAACACATCGAATAAAAATGTTTCTAAATCTTCTAAAAAAACAAATGGAAATTAACGGATTCTTTAAAAGAGAAGATTGTTGATCTGGCAAAAAAAAGATGCACAGGACAATGTATATATGGGAAATGCATTTATGAATTTGAGAAAGACGGAAGTAAGCAAAGTAGCCCCGAATAGAGCTGCTTTAATTGGAAAGTTTAGTCAATCAATGAATTCAGGTAATATGTCAGCAATGAAAGAAGTTGAGGAAGCAGACAAAAAATGGCTCTGTATGCTGTTTGGAATACCTTATGAGGCAAAATATCAGGGAACAGGGACAGGCTCGGCAATTCATGTATACAATGAAGAGGGCGAAGAAGTTTTGACCTATACAGGGGGGAGTAGGCTGGCAGGAAAAAGAAACAAAAGCAGAGTCACAGGTTCATTCAGCATTAAAAATGACATATTATGAGGCATTTAGTGAGGCGAGAAAAGCACTAAATAGTGAAGAAAAGACTGGTAGTGTAGGTGAAAACATAATATTGCAAGATAATTTTGATATGAAGGCATGAAGTATGCAATTAAAATAACAGTAACTTCTACAGTGTTCATTGCAGATGCACAGGGGCATATAAAGAGAATAATTTGTGGCAGGACTTTAAAGCCGTGACAGTTATTATTGATCCGTCAACAGGTAAGTTAATAGATATAGAAAATTTTAATTATTATTATGATTATGCAGTAGGATCAAATTCTTTGACATTCACCAGACGTTATCCGTCAATGACATTGTATAAATATGGAAATTGAGGTGACAATATGAAAATATCTAATTACATGAATAATACGAATTCAATAATGGAAAAAAATACTGATAAAGTACAGAAGGGAAATAGTCAGACAAACGAAAAACATACAGTGGGGCAATCAGTGAAGCTTTCGATTTCTAATGAGGGATTGGAGTATTATCGTAATCGTATACAGCAGAGTGGACAGGAAAAATATGATGATGTGGTTCAAAGAAAGGAACTGTTAGCGAGTAAAAAAATCAGTGATATTGATTATAGTTATGAAATTCAAAAGAAGGCAGCACAGCAGAATCAAAATGTTGATACAGGAAAAAGTGCCTCAAATATTATTGACAAGGCAAATAATTATGTTAAAGCATACGCAGAATTATATGATGAAATTGTGAAGGGCTATGAAAATGGAACCAGAGAAATATATGTAGCTGATGAAAATGGACCTCGTAAGCTTACACGGGATGAAGAATTAAGCAATTTAGATGTAGCATATAAGAAAACGGTGGATGATTTTGTGACAATGGAGACAACAAATCAGCATGCCCGTGGAATTATCGGTGAAGAAATGAATAAAATTTCAAAAATTACATCAAGGTCTGCATTAGCGTCAGATTACATTGGGGAACAGAAAACAAAGGGAAAGGACGAAATCCCAGAAAATTTAATTGAGAAAATGTATGGTGCAATCACATCATTTAAGGAAAAATATACAATGATTCATCATAATCAAAATCAGTTATCGCAGTTATTGATGAGTGTTAAAATTTAAAGGCTAAAGATTAATGCTTTGGAAGAAGATAAGTTTACATTGATGGAAATTAAATACTCAAGCCATTCGATATGATTATGACAAACACAAATGTTAATAATATTATTTTGAAATATTATTATGGAGGTATTTACGATGAAGAAAATTATATCTTATTTTTTGAGTGGAATCGTATTATGCACAGCTCTTCTTGTAACTCCTGTATCGGCAGCAGAAGTTGCACCGGCAGAAGAAACAATAACTATAAATTCTACTGTATCAGTGAGGGCTACAAATTATTGGACTAAGACAACAACAAAATTAAATTCTGTATATGGGACAGCATCAAATATTTCAACTGTTTCATCAGGGTCTGTAAGTGGATCAAATCCTCAGATTTTAAAAATAGAGGTGTATAGTAGGGTTAGTTCAGGAAGTGATTCGTTTTATTTATATGTAGAAGATGGCAATGGAAATGTTAATTATACAACAGTAAGTAAGAGTGGAACAATAACAATTAATGATTTTAATGGTTTTGATCCGTCAGGCAAGTGGAAAATATGGATTGTTACAAAAGGAACAGTTTCAACATCCACTGAAACAATAAAAGTATATTATACATATTAAAAATGTAATGTGGCTACAATTTTGTATTATAGGAGAGAGTGAAATATGAATGTAAATATTAACAATAAAAATTTATTTTCGCAAAGTTTGCTAATAAACAAATTCTTCTTTCAGAAAAATTTTTCACACAAGCAGACTGGGATTACGACCCTAGATTCTGGGTGTCAATATAGAAATAACAATTATTACTATAATAAAGATGGTGTACCTTTTTTATCAAAGGAACAGGCAGACCGTTGTATCAATGGTAAGGATTGGAAAAAGATAGTGTCTGTATCGGATAAGGTGAAGTCGGATTTAGAAAAGGTTGTAAAGCAGGATTTTATCAGTAGCAATGGTGCATATATACCAGAAGAAAGCAAGAGACATGATGTAATCAAACAGTATTTGAATACGATTCCTTCTGAACAGCGAAATTCCGCTTCGTGGACATTGAGCAGAATGGCTGGAGATTATGCTTCAAGAATGGAGACACTGGTAAAGAAAAATAATCCTGGATGGAAGCCGGGAGATGCATTTGATACAAGTATTTTAAATCAGATGGATGATACTCTTTGTGGATTAGATTTTAAAGTATAGATGTAGGTGAGAAAAATCCAACAGGTGGCATAGTTGGAAGGACTCCGAATAATGAAAGGAGATATGTTAATATGGCAGTTACAGGAATAGAAACATATGCGTCATATACGAATCGTTATGGCGATACACAAAATGCTGGAAACAAAACGGGCAGGACATATAAGAATGCTCATGAATATAAGAACTATTTAACACAAAAATACGATTGCTTGCGAAGCAGGGATTATTCCGTAAATATAAACAGTTCTCTTTTGTCAAAGGCTATGGGAGATGAAAAGACAAAACAATGGTTGGAGTATAATCTATCTTTAATACCGGAAAGTATCGAAAAATTGAAAGCTGCTCAAAGTGCTCGTGGCTGTAAGGTACTGAGTGTAACGGATACAATAAATGGATATGATAGCATAACAGAAGAAGTACTGGTAACAGATGAGGTTGATCCGGGAACAGAAAAAGCAAGGAAAGAACTTGAAGAAAGACTCGAGAAAAGGAAAGCAGAAAAAGAAAGAGACAGAGGAACGGCTGGAAAAACAGCGTGCCGAAAAACAGGAGCAGGAAGAACGGCAATATAATCTGAAAATTGATGGAAAAGATGTGGCAGACCTAACAGGAAAAATGGTGGAATTGGTAGGTACTTCAATTCCTATAGGAGTGACAGAAAATGGAGTTTCGACATTTGATGTGCTGGCATAGAAACTGATATGAGTATGCCGGGATGTATTGACATGCAGAATGTATTTTTATTTCTTTCAGTGGGACTGGTTGCGATTAACCTTATCCTTATGGAGTTCATGCAGAATACCATTGAAAAAGAAGAGAGAATAAAAATTGCGGTACTTACGGAACAAAATCAGAAAAATCGTATTGCAAATTATCAGGACCGGGAAGAAATCTATGAGCGTCAGCGAAGAAAAATGCACGATTATAAAAATCAGCTTTCCACAATCCAGACATTGATAAAGAATGGACACACAGATGAGGCACTTTCATTTACGCAGTGGTCATCTTGTAAAGAGATGGTCTTTGTATGCGTAATATGGTCGTTTGATGATATGGGACTAGGAGAACAGGTTATTTTATCCGATAAAGGAAAGGAAAAGAGAAACTGAGCAGATTATTAACATTGGAAAAGTTATAATTTTTTGGAATAGAGATGGGAGGATGTTTTATGTCAAAGATTACAGATAATGCTTTTTTTATTTCAAAAACATTCGGGACATCAGGAGTAAATGCAATAGGCAGTTTTCAGTTGTCTCAGTTGAACAGCAGTTCTGTTCAGTCCCAGTGTCCACAATGGAGATACAACAAAACGTTCCGAGGTATATAACAATTTGTACCGCAAAATGCAGAAAAAGGACAGATTGGCTGCCGGGTACACCCTTGAAAAATATGAGAGAATTTACAGACAGGCATTTTATGATGCCGCAAAAAAAGGCTGATCCTAACTGGGAAAACAGACAGTACAATTCAGATAAAAAAAATAAAGCAAAGGTAATGAAATGAATAATCAATTTATACAAGGAGTAACATTCGATTGGGATAGAATTGATAACAATAGTTATTTAAAGAGAATTGAGGCTTTTTGGGTGTTGAAAAACTTGATTTCAACAAACCGGTTACTTTTTTTTGTTGGAGAAAATGGCAGTGGCAAATCCACTTTATTGGAGGCAATTGCCGTAGCACATGGTTTTAATCCTGAGGGTGGAACAAAGAATTATGTTTTTTCTACGCATGATACACATTCAGAATTATGTGATGCGATAAGAATTTCAAAAGGCTATCGGAAGGAAAAATGGGGATATTTTCTTAGAGCTGAAAGTTTTTATAATGTTGCAACGCAGGAAGAAGAATATGCAGATTTTGCGCATCCTTCTGCTAAATATCATGAAAGGTCACATGGAGAGAGTTTTCTCGCGTTAGCGCAGAACAATTTGCAGCCAAATGGTCTGTATCTTTTTGATGAACCGGAAGCTGCATTATCACCTCAGAGACAGCTTACATTGTTAATACAAATATATAGATGTGCAAAAGAGGGAGCACAATTTTTTATAGTTACACATTCGCCTATTCTGTTAGGAATACCAGATGCAGATATCTATTGTTTTGATAATGGAAGCATACATTTATGTGAATATGAAGAAACAGAGAGTTATCAAGTGACAGAAATGTTTATAAATAATAGGCAGATGTTGCTGGATAAATTGTTGATAGAGTAAAGAAACAATGTGTTAGGGGCACAAATATGATAAAAACAAAAATATTTCAGAAATGTTGACTTCTTTAATTGAGGAGTATCGTTTTAATAAAAATACTCTTTCAAAATATTTAGAAATAACTGAAGAAACAATAGATGGAGTAGTAATGGGCAATGTGGAATGTTTGCCAGATGATCCTGCATTGCGTCTTAAAATACTTAGTAAAGCAGGATTTCTGTATTTTGGAGCGATTGAAGATAAGGATAGGCAATTAAGCGGTTTTTTGGAAGTGCTTGTTTCCTATCATGGCATATCCAAGCTAACGATAGCAAAAATGGCTGGTGTTGAGGAAAATGATATTGACAGGCTTTTAGCCAATCCACCAGAAAAGATTGAAATCGAAGTAAAATATAAAATTGCTGTGACGGTTATGGAACTGCGATTTTGGCTAAAAGATTGTGAATCACCGATATAATCGGGATTTGTGAGTAGAGGGCACTTATGAAAAATAAAAGTATCAATCAAGTTTCCATAATAAATGGTGAAGATGGTCCCACAAGTGTTTTTATATTTGGAGAAGCTCAAAAGCAATCTCTAAAGATTAGAATCGAAATGCTATCTATCAATCCAGACGAAAAAGGGTAGAAAAGAGAATAGCGGCCAACCAGCATACCCTTGCGGAAGTGGTGCAATACGCAAAGGATCATTATGATTTAGTGGAAATCAATCCTGCCGCAACAAATTGGATAGAACGACAGAAAAATCTAAAAGCTAGTTTGATTATGCAGCATAAACCAGAACTTTTGGGCCAAAGGAAGGATATTCCAAAACCAGATTTTCATAATGAAGAATCTGTTAAAAATTTTTGAATGAAATGGAAATTAGAAATAAATTGATTGACCAAATGCCTGATAATGTAATTCCCATGGATTTTCATTTATATGAAATAAAAATTGGTGAGGATTTAATGGAAATAGAGGTAGATTATACCTGGAATATATTTGGAATATCTTACTCTGGAAATAAGTCGGTCATAAAAAGGTTTAAGAAAATAGCCAGAGATTTATATGGTTATTATGGTGTCAGTGAGGGGATATAAAGAACCGGACAAAAGATATTCTTCACTGGTAACGGAATTGAGTTCATAAATAAGCAGTTAATTTAGCAACAACTTGTTGCAGATTCTAAAGTTATCTTGCATAATTAAAATATAAAAGATGTATATAAGGTCGGAACAGAGACCTTAAACCTGTTCCAGTGGTCGGGATGGAGACCGAAAACCCATTCCCATTGCGGAATAAACTGCAAATACAGTGATCGCGTTGCAGAAACCTGTGAGGCCTGCGACCGGGGGAGAACCTGCGGGGACTCCTCTTTTCTATATTATGGAGATGGTGTATATGCAGAAGATGCTTGATTTTATAACATAGAAGAGAGTACGTGTAATGCGGAGTAAATAATGGTCAAAAAACAATCGACATCCGACCTCACACACGTTATAATATAGATAATCTAATAAGAAAACAGTGTTATCATTACCGCATATTCAGTGAGAATGGTAGCCATAAATATGAATTCGCAGGAACGGAATGGTTGAACCCTCAGGGTGACAGTGTCACTCATTTGTCAGCGAGAGGTGCTTAACTTGGATGATTTTCAGTTTTCTTATTTTGACATGGATTTACAGGAAAGTCAGTAAAATCAAGTTGTTGCTTGACTTATGTTGACCAAGAAAAACATAGATTTTCTGTAGTGACTTGAACTCCTAAGCACTAGTTGTGGGTTCGATTCCCGCCGGGAACATCGATTTTTTGCAACAATGATCGTAAAAATTCATTGTTGCATTTTTTATTTTATGGTGCTTGCGAGCACCGAAAAATTAAAAATGAGTAATTGGAGCACCGAAAAGACAAAACGGGCACCGAGAACTAAATCTATCCAAGCACCCAATGGAGATAACTAAAGTGTAGGATAAGATTTAGGTTGTCAATGAATGTAAAAATGGTTTTCTTGCTTAAAGAAAACAGGCCTGACGAAGTATCGCTCAGATTAGATTAAAAATTCTAGTCTGGGCGATTTTTTTCGTTCAGGGAAAAGGAGGAAGTGTCATTGACAGAAAAGACGGATATCAGAGATTCGGATGAAAAAGTAGTTGAAATTGAAATGGGACGTTTGGATAAGAAAAAATGCAGTTCACAATTTACTCTCAGCAGTGATTGTATTCGCCGTTTTTGTGAAAAATATAGAGAAGCTCGTATTATTTTGATTTCCTCTTGGAAGAATGGCTTTATCTCATCTCACAATGAGAAAAATACGCCACAAATAAAAGAATTAGAGGCACAACTGGACCGTTAGGGCATTCGCATTGTAGGGAAAGTGTGTGATAATCGATATAGGGATTATGCTGTCAGGGATTATTTGAAAGAACATCCCTCTATAAAGGAATACGTCGTAGTAGATGACGATATTAAGGAATATTCATCGAAAGATATCCCCCATTTAAGATTGGTAGACAGTAAGGTAGGGTTTCGGTAAGGAAAGGAGAAAAAAAGATGAAAGTAGAAAATAAAGAAAACAATAGAAAAATTCAACAGGTAGCAGCAACTATGGCGATTGAGGATATGTATATGAGTAAAGATTGTTTACAAGGACTTATGATGTGGCTAATGGAACAAAGCAAGGTGTAACGGAAGAACTGAAAGCAACGGATATGATGAGATTGTATTGAATGATATTGTGTATTCCTAACGGATACCAACCGAAGAAGAACTGCTGTCAAACCGATGGCAGTTTTTCTTTTTCGGCAAGTATTCAAGAAGTCATTAAGTCGTGAGTATAATCGAAGTGGTAGAAAAGTTACCTATTATATCGGTTGTAACTTTTTTTATGAACTCTATTGACAAGAAAACTTGGTATGTGTATAATTAAAATATGCAAAGAAAACTTGGCGTGGAGGTGTTTTTATGAAAAAGGACGAAATCTTAAATGCAAGCAGAAAAGAACATCGCAATAAGGACTTGGCTGAAATGGAAGTGGTATATCAAGCCGGAAGTCACGCAAGCAGAGTTGGTGCTTTAGTGTGTTGTTTGCTTTCGCTGTTATCTTCTGTGCTTGCTCATACTATGATTTACAGTCCGTGGGTTATATACTTCAGCATTATTGCAACACAATGGTTAGTTCGTTTTATCAAAATGAAGCGAAAGAGTGATTTGGTCTTGACCGTTCTGTTTTTTGTGCTTTCCATTTTGGCATTTGTTGGATTTGTTAGCCACCTTTTAGAGGTGAGAATATGAAAGAACAATTACAACTGAAAAATCACTTAAAGGAAGTTCGCACAGAAGCAAATCTTTCTCAAGCTCAGCTTGCAGAAATGGTAGGGGTATCAAGAAATACCATTAGTTCTATTGAAACAGGACAGTTTAATCCAACTGCAAAATTGGCTCTAATTCTTTGTATTGCATTGGACAAAAAATTTGAGGAACTATTCTATTTTTAGGAGGTCATTATGGAAAATATTATAATGTTGATTTTGGGAGTGTTCATATCTGTTGTGGGAATTGTAAATATCAAAGGCAATATCAGCACAATTCACTCTTATAACAGGCGAAAAGTAAAGGAAGAAGATATACCAAAGTATGGAAAAACAGTCGGCAACGCTGATTATAGGAATATCTCTTGTATTAGGTTTTATTGTTTCGTTTTGGAGTGAAATAATTATAGATTATATCATTCTTCCAGCCGTTATTGTTGGATTAGGCTTTATATTGTATGGACAGTTCAAATACAATAAAGGAATTTTTTAAGAATCAGGGAGGTATAAAGATGGAATTGAACACAATATCAGGTCTGGCGATAGCGGGAGTTATCTGTTCCGTTGTCCTCTCGATGGGGGTACCGATTGCTTTGTTCATTGCAGGAAGGGTGAAGCTTAAGGCAAGGATTTCCTCGTTCTTTATCGGAGCAGGAACCTATCTGCTGTTTGCCATGCTGTTGGAGCAGCTGCTGCATGTTCTTGTCATTCAGTTCTGCGGACTGAACGCACAGAGCAGGCCATGGCTTTACTATGTGTACGCGGCTTTGGCTGCAGCGGTTTTTGAAGAGACCGGAAGACTGATTGCCATGAAGTTCTGGATGAAGAAATGGCTGGATTTTCCAAATGCACTGATGTATGGAATCGGGCATGGCGGTGTGGAGGCCATTCTGATCGGAGGACTCTCCGGAATCAGCAATCTTGTGTCCATGCTGATGATCAACAGCGGAGGCCATGCAGGAATACGCTCGCGGCACTTCCTGCTGAGTCTGCAAAACCAGACCGTGTCACAGCTGTCGGCCCTATGGACAACACCGGCACCACTCTTTTTTGTAAGCGGAATCGAAAGAATCAGTGCCATCATTCTGCATATCGGGTTGTCACTGCTGATCTATCGGGCAGTAAAGGCAGGCAAATGCAGGACAGCGGCTCTTACAGCGGTTCTTATTCATTTTATCGGAATGCTCACAAGGGCAAAATTAAGGGAAAGAAAATCCAGTAACAAATTATAACATGAAATGAAAATGGCAGGAAGAACGGATTGAAATGCTTTCAAAACTTTTAGAAAATTAAGGAAAGGACAGATAAGATATGAGATTGATTTATGCAAGATATAATCCGCAATGTAATAGCATAGATGTAACCACGTTTGAAAATGTAGTGCTTAGAATTGATTGCAATAAGGCAGAGGAAGGATTGAGAACTACTCCCGGTTCCCAGTGTTCGTTGAATGCTTTGGCTATTGATAATCCATTAGAATATGCAAGATTATACTTGGATGGAGAAATGCAAGTATGGGTTGATGCAGAGGATCGTTTAGATACGTGGTGATTTTGCTAATATAATATCATGATAGAGGTCTAGTACTAAAAATTCTAGAAAAATATATAGAACGTACGGTTATTCCATAATAAGAGGCAGGAATCTTAAGTTTCTAGATGTTTGAATTTTGCCTTAAGGTAAATAGAGAGGACACATTGATTTTTTTCAGTGTATCCTCTCTATTTAAAATTATTTTTAAATAGTTCTTGCAAAAAACAAATAGCATGCTAAAATCTATTTAAAGAGATTTTTAAATAGGTAAAAGATATGAGAGAAACTAACATTTTTAAAGTGTTGGCAGATAGCCAGAGAAGAGCCATTCTTATGATGTTGAGAAATGAACGATTAAATGCCGGAGAGATTGCTGAAAAATTACAGATTACACCGGCTGCTCTTTCTTATCATTTAAAATTATTAAAAACGCAGATTTGATATCTGAATATAAAGAGAAAAACTTTGTTTATTGAAATCAACACTACGGTTTTCATGAAAAAAGTAATGTGGATAGCAGCAATGATTCCAGTTGTAGTTACTACGGTTTTCGATGATGATTGACAGATTAAAACAGAAAGCTTTATTTTTCCGGTAATTATTTTGTTTATTACACTGTTTTGGCAGTTGTGTTTGAGAAAAAATCAAAAAATGCAAATACAGAAAAGGAACAGATGGAAGCAAAATCTTCTGCAAAGGTATTATGTGTTGTAGGAATTTCGCAAGCAATCATGTTCGGGATTATGCATTATTTTATTCTTTATTCTTCTTGGATACAGGCAAATGCAGGTGGTGAACATGCGGTTATTGACATTGCAAAAGTTTCATGTATTTTGTGTGGTATTATATTTATTGTATTAGGAAATTTTATGACAAAGGCAAAACGAAATGCAGTAGTGGGAGTTCGAACCGTTTGGAGTATGCACAATGATAATACATGGAGAAAGAGTAACCGCTTTGGTGCAATATGTATTATTATTACGGGGTTATTGACTATCATTACAACCGTATTTACAAGTGGGATGACTGGCATAATCTTTATGTTGATTTATTTATTATTAGCAACAATTGTAACTGTGGTATACTCAAAAAAGATATATGATAAGGAAATAGAAAAATAATTTGTATCTTTATGCGAGAGGGTGAAATTCCAGTCTTTACGGAGAGATAACAAACGAAGGGGAGGCAATTGCCTCCTTTCGTTTGTTATCTACTCCTTCCACGGTTTGGTGGAGAATATGGTCTTGTTAACTCTCGCTCCCTAATGTCCTGTTTCTTAGATATAAGCCTATCGTGTAGAGACTGTGGCTTTTCTCCATACCGTTGTTTCCAATTCTTAAGGCTGTCCTGATAATCCCCATAAGCTGTCTCTGCCTTATGAAATGCCTTGTAGAAGGCTTCCACATTCGGATACCCGTATTCCTTTACGATATGAGATAAGCGGACTTTCATTCGGGAAATACGTTCCTCCAATCCGGCTATCTCCGTTGAAAGCTCGGAACGCCTTTTTGCTTTGAAGATACCTTTGCTGTCGGACAGTTCAATTTCAAGGTCACTTCGCTGTTTCTCGAGTGCAAAAATTGCTTTATTCTGTTCTTGCAGCTTTTGATAAATTTCGCATAAGTGCTTGTAAGAAACTGCTTCCGGTGATGGCTGTGGTCTTGGCGGTATGGCAGGCTTTGGTGTATCTGTCTGCTTTCTGCTTTCTTCTGGTACAGCTTTCTGCTCTTTGAAATCTGTGTTCTCCGGTCTTGCTTCAAGCTCTTTGGAAATTACTTTATCTGCAAGCTCCAGAGTTTTGAGAAATACTTTGGAGATTAACAGTTCTAATACTGCAATGGCAGTACCGATAATGGAAGATAACAGATTCGGTCTGTTTCCGTAAAGCCATACGGATTCCACAATCTTGTCCGTTATCCGTTCCTTTTTTATCTGCATGATTTCTGACTTGGAAACACCCGTTACAATCGCTCTGTCAACAGTCTGATTCCACAAGGTGCGTTTACTGTTGTCTGCCTCAATCTCGGTGGCTTTCGGATTGTTCTTACCAATCTTTTTGGTGGCAAGATACATACCGCCACGCTCAAAAACTTCTAACCGCTGGCTTTTATCCAACACATACTGATTGATAAGATTGGCATCAAGTATCTCTTTCTTGGTGCGTACATGATTTCCCTTTTCGTCATAGAACATATTGCGGGTGGCAACCTTTTCTATGGGCTGTTCCAAGAGTGTACGCTCCGAAAAAATGAGATGGATGTGATAGTTGGTTTTCCGCTTATTGTGATGCAGGGCTGCGATACAGTCCGTTCCGTAAGTCTGTCTGAAATGGTCTGTAAATATCTGCAACAGTCTGTCTGGAGGATACTCCGTAAAAGATTCCGGCAGGGCTATGATCAATTCCCTTGCCTCAATACATTTCCCCTCCGTACCGCTTTTTTTAAATTCTGCCTGATTATATTTTGCAAGGTCAGTCCAAAAATTACGGTCTGTGGTTTCATATACCGCATACAGATTTTTCTGCTTCTTTGGGCTTGAAATATAATAAATTCTTCCCCGGACATTGTGGAGCTTCGTCATCTGAATAAATGAATTTCTTGGCATGTGCTTCCTCCTTTCCGTATCTGCCAAGTACGAAGCTGCAAGAAATGAGGATGGGAAACTTTCTAATGTGAAAGTGAGTAGGCTACATAGGTAGCCTGTCTACGAACATATCCGCCTGTCGGCGAAAAGCTCCCAGCAGGGCGAAATACACAGAGTACAAATCGTAAGATTTGTGCGAGGGGTGTATTTCGCTCTCAAACGCCGAGGGCTTGTATAAAAAAGTTTCTTCCCCACTTCTTAAATTTCCGGTTGTATCTTAGAGGAAGCACATGGTATAATCTATTTGCGTGTAGGTATATCATGGCTTCGGTCAGATACATACCTTAGGGATGGTCTTAGGACTGTCCCTATTTAATTTGTCACATTTCTTGTGACAGCTCTGACATTTCCTTTGTCCCTTAAGTCCCTGCCTTCATTGGCGGTCATGAACTTTTCAAGCATATCCGTTTTGATAAGGACTTTCCGTCCTACCTTCAATACCGGAAGCTTTTTTCCATTCTACCAGTTTCCGCAGGGTATTTCTGCCGATACCCGTATAGTCGGCAGCTTCCTCAATGGACAGTGTAATCTTCACTTCTGTCATTAAAACACCTCCTCTTGAATTGCATAATGCAATTTTGTAACTATGCCTACTATATAACTTTTATATCTTCTTGTCAAGCGTTACGAAATTTTAAAAGTAATTATTAACTTGCATATTGCAATGCTACTTTTACTGTGTTATACTTTAGCCATACCGAAAAAGGAGGCGTATCAGAATGAAAGATAAAGAATTACGCAAGTTAATCGGTAGCAGGGCAAAACAACGCAGACTGGAATTAGGTGTCAACCAGCCTTATATAGCAGAAAAGATGGGAGTTACCGCTTCCACCATACAGCGGTATGAGGCAGGAACGATTGACAACACCAAGAAGCTTGTTCTGGATGGTCTGTCGGAAGCACTTCATGTATCAGTGGAGTGGCTGAAGGGCGAGACGGAAGAAATGACAAGTGATGTTACGGATAAAAGGGAATTACAGATTCGTGATACCATGACTTCCATTCTCTCCAAACTGCCTTATGATATGAAGGCAGACGAAGCGGATTTTTCCAAAGATTTACTGCTGCTGATGTTGAAGGAATACGAATTATTCGTTGATTCCTTTCAATATGCCTGTAAGAATTTTAAAGGGAATACGGAAGATGCCACAATCGCAAAAGTAATGGGGTTTGAATCCAATCAGGAATATAATGAGATTATGTTCCTTAGGGAAATCACCCATACGGTAAATGCACTGAACGACATGGGCGACATTGTAAGGCTCTATTCCAAGAATCCCGAAACGGCAGCCGTAAGGCTTGCAAATCTTCTTTCAGAGAAAGACTCCGAACCGGTATAGATTAGACAACCGGAGTTATGATATACTACACGCAGAAAGCATTTCATCAGTTCCGATTGTCGGTATCGAAAGGAGAAACGATTATGGCAAAAGGTTCTGTAAGAAAGAAAGGCAAGAAATGGTACTACCGCTTTTATGTGGAAGATGCAAGCGGTAATCTGGTGCAGAAGGAATACGCAGGTACGGAAAGCAAAAGCGAAACGGAAAAGCTGTTGAGGCAGGCAATGGAGGATTATGAAGCCAAGCGGTTTGTTGCAAAGGCTGAAAACATCACACTCGGAGAGTTGCTTGACCTGTGGGCTGAGGAAGAATTAAAGACAGGCACATTGAGTAATGGAACGGTTGGCAATTATCTTCAGACAATTGGGAGAATCAAACAACACCCTATCAGCAAAAGGAAACTGAAAACGGTGACTTCGGTACACCTGCAGGAGTTTATGGATTTGCTCTCATTTGGAGGCACTGTGGGAGATTTTATATCAAAAGGATATTCCATTGATTATGTAAGGTCATTTTCAGCAGTATTGCAACAGTCATTCCGGTTTGCGGTATTTCCGAAACAGTTTATTACCTTCAATCCAATGCAGTATGTGGTGATGAGGCATAAAAAGGAAGAAACAGATTTGTTTGCGGATGAAACAGCCACAGACAGAGATAAGGTTAAACCGCTTTCCTTTGAAATGTACCGGAAACTGATTGAACAGCTTGGAAAACGAAGTGGGGATGCGATTCTTCCGGTTCAGATAGCATACTTTACAGGTCTCAGACTTGGAGAGGTAGCAGGTCTGACATGGCAGGATATCAACCTTGAAGAACAGTATCTCACTGTACGCAGGAGCATCCGCTACAATGGTGCTACCCATAAGCACGAAATCGGTCCGACAAAGTGGAAAAAGATCAGGGTTGTTGACTTTGGCGATACCCTCGCAGATATTTTGAGGAATGCAAAAAAGGAACAGCACAAAAACCGTTTTCAGTATGGGGAACTCTACCAGCGGAATTTTTACAGAGAAGTAATGGAAAAGAATCGGGTGCATTACGAGTATTATCATTTGGGAATGACAGAGAATGTGCCGGAAGATTACACCGAAATCTTCTTTGTATGCTTAAGGGAGGATGGCTGTCTGGAACTTCCGGCAACCATAGAAACAGCCTGCCGGACAGCAGGAAGAAAAGTACCGGAGCTTGAAGGTTTCCATTTCCACACATTAAGGCATACCTACACGACAAACCTCTTATCCAACGGGGCTCAGCCTAAGGATGTGCAGGAACTGTTAGGACACTCAGACGTGAGTACCACCATGAATGTCTATGCCCATGCTACAAGGGAAGCAAAGCGGACTTCCGCAAGAATTCTTGATAAAGTAGCAGGCAATGATTAAACAACTGAATAATGAATTTTCCCTTGTAATTATCCCATAAGGGCAAAAACAAGGGAAAAGGATACATATATAGAATTTTCAATGGCCAGAACTAATAGAGAAGTAACATATAAAACAATAAATATGGTCAAAAATCATCGACATCCGACCTACAGCACGTTATAATATAGTTAATCTAATAAGAAACCAAGTGATCATTGTTACGAAGCTGAATCGTAATGGTGGCCAACCGAGTGAACTCGATGGAACGGAATGGTAAATATTTCTGCTTGGAAAATATCAAGCCTGAATGAGTATTCCGTTCAGATTAGATTAGGTTCTAATCTGGGCGGATTTTTTTTTTCAGGAAGAAGGAGGATGCCTATGGCAGAAAAACTCCGGCTGTACAGATTGCATATCTAAAGAAAAAAAATCAACATGAGTTTAAAAAGAGCAATTAGGATCATTCTGATTGCTCTTTTCTTTTTAAGCATAATGTAAGGAGAAGATTAACAGAAAAGGCATTGCATACAGGGATTCTATGCTGATAGAATAGAGTCAGATATATTGTAGCGGAATGGAGTGAAGAATATGTTGATCAGAACAGCCACGATAGAAGATCTGCAGCAGATCGCTGAGGTAGAGGCAGCCTGTTTTCCACCAGCGGAGGCAGCAACTGAGGATGAATTTGTGCAGAGACTGGAATATTATAAGGGAACATTTCTGGCTCATGTTTGACGGTGACAGACTCATAGCCTTTGTAGATGGCATGGCAACAGACCAGAAGGATCTGACAGATGAGATGTATGAAAAGGCATCCATGCATGATGAAAAGGCAGTTGGCAGATGGTGTTTGGTGTGAATACGATTCCTTCCTATCGTAGAAAAGGCTATGCAGGTGAACTGATCCGGAGAGCCATTGAGGATGCCAGGGGCGCAGGGAAGAAAAGGACTGGTCTTAACCTGCAAGGACAGGCTTATTCCTTATTATTCAAAGTTTGGCTTTGTATTGAAGGGGTATCAGGTCAGTTCATGGCAATGTAGTGTGGAACCAGATGAGACTGAGGCATAATTGTATTTTTTGACATTTCAGGGAAACCATGGCACAATGAGTAAAGAGAATTTTGCAACAGGAAAGATGAGGAATTATCATAATACAGGAAAAATGTCCTTATGTGAAATGTGGAGCTTGTCATATGGGACAGACCACATATGAAGAAGAGCTGGCGGCCAAGAAAGAGCTGGTGGAGCCTATATCGGAAAATACTGAATTCCGATTTGTTGCTCAATTTCATATTTAAATTGTACCAAGTCGCAGCTAGCGCGACGGCTCGCCCCAGCAGTTACGTGAAAATCACCACTTTTTAAAAAGATAGCAGTTTTGTATTTATATAGTATTGTTGAGATACCCCTACCTTAACAAACTACACAATTACATCAACTGCTATGAATAGTTTATCATTTATTTTAGGTTTCAACAATCATAACGGACTTCTTTGTTCCCCGCAGTAAACGCAAGAAGCTTACTTTATGCTGGAACCTCCTTGGCTGCCAAAAGTATCTCTCAAAACTTCGGGATAAGGAGATTCCTGAAATATTAAAACAGATCTATGGGATAAATGTCTGTGTGTGTAAATCCTGTGGCAGTCATCTTGGAAAACCACAGCTTCGGATACCGCAAAGATGTTAAAAGTTAATTCTTTCATACTTTTTGAAGCCTCAAAGTTTGAGGTTTTGTTGTCGTACCTATTTATCCGGAAATAGTTGATTTCTGTGGCTTCTGCACAGAAAATCCTGTATAATCATGGGTAAGAACCAAAGATTGAAAGTCCATAGGCAGTGGCTACCCGGACGCTCACTTTGTTCAATTAGGTCAAATCGAAAATGGTGTAAACGAAGAGGCAGTTCACTGGAATGTCAAAACTGCTTTTCGTTTACCCCATCATCGATTCTAACCATATTTGTTTGAATTTTGATAAAAAACCAATATTATGATATCCTGCCTGATGGCTGATCGCTTCAACTGATAAGTCTGTTGAAATAAGCAAATCATAAGCCCGATGTACTCTACTTTCCTGAATATAGTTTGATAAATTCATTTTCATCTCTTTTTAAATAGACGATTTAGATAATCGGGATTGTAATTAAATTTTTCAGATATATCATTTACAGAGACTGTAGGTAATGTATTTTGTATGTACTCGCATATGGATTTTACAATTGCTGCATGTAACTCTTTTTTTGTCAATTTGTGCAATATGAATTTGATATTCTTTTGTAAGTAAATCAATAATGCGTTCTACGTATCCTATTAGAAGCCTTTTCTTGCCGGGAAGTTCATCCATCAATTCTTGCATAATCAACTCAAAAGTGGAAGCGGTTCTCGTTATTTTTGCTTGATAGGTGAAAAAAGCATATATAAATATTCAGTTCTTTTTTGATTAATTAGCTTTTAATAATAAGATTCAAGGAGGTAGAGATGAAAAAAGTTGATTTTAATAAGGGATGGTTATTACAAAGAATGGTAGTGCAAAGACGCAGGAAGTCAACCTTCCTCATGATGCGATGCTGGCGGAAGAGCGAAACAAGGATGTGTTGACTGGTGGCGCAAGTGCATATTTTGATGGTGGAAAGTATTATTATAGAAAAAAATTATCTCAGACAGACGAAAATATAATTGAGATCATTGCGGATAACGAAAAGGTACCAAACAGTAGATGGTATTCAGGAGGCGGCGTGTATCGAGAAGTAAATCTGCTGATCGCGGGGCAATCCTACATAAAACCGGAAGGGGTTAGGGTTACAACAACAGGAAACGGTCAGGTGCAGGTCTTAACAGATATAGTCGGAGAGGGAGATGTTGAGGTTGAGATTCTGGATGGAATGAAAG